>SL_3KL_010_SEDDRAFT_10005786_pt1 | contig 11076 bp, 8 predicted proteins | sample SodLakKL_010_SED_2_FD_10381 | JGI IMG/M metagenome (IMG submission 10381)
CATCGAGCGGGTGCACCACCAGCGCGTCGGGTCGCTCCGCGCCCGGCGTGTGGTGGTCGGTGACGATCACGTCGACGCCGGCAGCGCGCAGGGCGGCNACTTCGGCGAGGTCGTTGATGCCGCAATCCAAGCTGACGAACAGCTCCGCNGCGGCAGCGTGCTCGGGCACGCGCGCNAGGGCGATGCCGTAGCCGTCGCGCATGCGGTCGGGCAGGAAGGGCGTGACGNGNCCGCNCAGGCCGCGCAGGCCGAGCGTCAAGAGCGCCGTGGCGCTGACGCCGTCGGCGTCGTAGTCACCGTGCAGCAAGATGCGTTCGCGCCGCTCCAGGGCCTGCTGGAGCCGCTCGGCGGCGACGTGCAGACTCGGGATGGGCGCCAAGCGCAGCGGCGGCAGCAGCTGCTCGCTGGCGCGCTCGCGGATCCCGCGCGCCCACACGGTGGCGGCCAGGAGTGGATGGACGCGGAGCTCCTCGACCAAGCGCGCCACCGCGCCGAGCGGCGCGGGTGGGCGCAACCGGACCTGCAGGTCGGGGCGTCCGAGTGGGGCGGTTCCAGCGTTGTCGGTCTCGCGCGACGCCGCGCCGGGCGCGGGTCTCACAGGTAGTCGGACGGGTCGTCACCGCGCCGGTCGCCGCCCTTGCCGGAGGCGCTGCTCGTGTCGACCCGGTCGGGGATGATCGCGCCGCCCTGCGCGCCGCCCGGCTGCAGTTGGTCGAGCAGGCGGTCGCGCTCCGAGCGCAGGGCGTCGGTCTTCCGCTCCAGCCGCCAGATGCGCAGTCGCGCCGGTAACCAGCCGACGAACCAGGCCAGCACCATGGCGATGGCCAGCACCGCCGCGAACGGCAGCGACAGGAGCCCGGGCAACCGCACGTTCTCGGGGTTGGCGGCGTGGAAGACGGCCACGTAGACCGCGAGGAGCACGAGCAGGACGACCTGAACGACGCGGATGGCTTTCACGGGCGACCTCCGGCGCCTAGTCTACCGTGCCGTCGCGAAGCCATCGGCTACACTGCGTGGTCATGCCCACCAGCGTCGCCCCGAACCCGTCCGCTGCCCCGAGCGCCACGCACCCGCGCGTGCTGGCGGCGATGTCGGGCGGCGTCGACTCGTCGGTGGCGACCGCCATGCTGGTCGAGCAGGGCTTCGACGTGGTCGGCACCATGCTGCGCTTCTGGCCCGACGAGCGCGAGGAGGGCGCCTTCGACGTCTGCTGCAGCCCGGACGCGGCCTTCGACGCGCGCCGCATGGCGGACGCGCTCGACGTGCCCTTCTACCTGCTCGACGGCCGCGAGCTGTTCCAGCAGATCGTGGTCGACCCCTTCGTCCCGAGCTACCAGGCCGGCCGCACGCCCAACCCGTGCGTGTGGTGCAACCGCCACATCAAGTTCGGCGACCTGGTCCAGCGCGCCCAGCGCCTGGGCTGCGAGTTCGTGGCCACGGGGCACTTCGTGCGCCGCGTGGAGGGCCCGGCTGGGGTGGAGCTGCACCGCGGCATCGACGACGACAAGGACCAGACCTACTTCCTGTGGGCGCTGCCGCGCGCCATCCTGCCCTACCTGCTGTTCCCGCTCGGCGACCTGACCAAGGCGCAGGTGCGCGAGCAGGCGGTGGCGCGGGGGCTGTCGGTGGCGTGGAAGCGCTCCTCGAGCGGCCTGTGCTTCGTGCCCGGCACGGTCGGCGATTACCTGGCGGAGCGGCTGCCGCCGCAACCGGGGCCGGTGGTGGACGTCAGCCAGGACGGCCAGGTGGTGGGCGAGCACCGCGGCGTGGCCTTCTACACCATCGGCCAGAAGAAGGGCCTGGGGCTCTGGAAGTCGCACCTCGAGCGCTTCGTGATCGACCTCGATCCCGCCACCAACACGGTGGTGGTGGGACCACGCGAGGCCTGCCACTGGCGCGCGCTGGAGGCCGAGCGGGTGAACCTGCTGTGCGCCGAAGAGGAGCTGCCCGAGCGGGTGCTGGCGCAGGTTCGCTACCGCCAGGCGCCGCAGCCGGCGCGGCTCGAGCGGCTCGCCGACGAGCGCGTGCGGCTCACTTTCGACGAGCCGCAGTTCGCGGTGACGCTGGGGCAGTCGACGGTGTTCTACCAGGGCGAACGGCTGCTGGGCGGCGGCGTCATCGACGCGCGCGGCCAGGGCGGCGCGTAGGCCGTGGTGGCGTGTGAGGGAATGGTCTGCGCGCCCGGGTGCGCCTGAGGCTACAATCGCGTCCTGAGGAGGCCACTCGTGACGACAATCATCGTGCTCGTGATCCTGGGCGCCTTGATCCTGTTCGCGGTCAACGTCTACAACCGCATCATCACGCTCGAGAACCGCTACCAGAACGCCTGGAGCCAGATCGACGTGCAACTCAAGCGCCGCGCCGACCTCGTGCCCAACCTGGTCGAGACGGTGAAGGGCTACGCCGCGCACGAACGCGAAGTGTTCGACAACGTCGGCAAGGCGCGCGCCGCGATGGCGGGCGCCAAGAACGTCGACGAGTCGGCCGAGGCGGCGAACATGATGACCGCAGCGCTCGGGCGCCTGTTCGCGATCGCCGAAGCCTACCCGGAGCTCAAGGCCAACGAGAACTTCCGCGTGCTGCAGGAGGAGCTCTCGAGCATCGAGAACAAGATCGCTTACGCGCGGCAGTTCTACAACGACGCGGTGCTGCAGTTCAACACCACCATCACCACCATCCCGGCACCTTCTTCGCGGGCCCGATGGGCAAGACGAAGCACGTGTACCTGGAGACGCCGGAGCCCGACCGGGAAGTCCCGACCGTGTCGTTCGGCACGGCCTCGGCCTAAGCGACGCGGAGGCGCGTCATGCGCACCTCGCCCCCCGCGAGCGGCCGGCTGCCGGAGGCCATCACCGACCCGCACACCGGCCGCAAGATCAGCCTGCTCGACTGGAAGGCCGCCAACCTGCGCGGCTCGTGGCTGCTCGGGCTGCTCATGGTCGTGCTGCTGGGCGGGCTGGGCGGGCTGATCGGCTACGCCTTCGATCCGGGCCTGGCCACCATCGTGCTGGTGATCGCGGTGGTGTTCGGCGTAGGGCAGACGCTGGCAGCCTACTTCGCGTCCGACAGCATGGTGCTGAACGTGGCGGGCGCGCGGCCCGCCAACGAGAAGGAGCACCGCTACCTGGTGAACGTGAGCGAGGCCGTTGCGATCGGTGCCGGCGTGCCCCGGCCGCGTGTGTACGTGATCGACAACCCCGCGCCCAACGCCTTCGCCACCGGCCGCGACCCGCAGCACGGCACCATCGCGGTCACCACCGGCTTGCTGCAGCTGCTCGACCGGCAGGAGCTCGAGGGCGTCGTGGCGCACGAGATGGCCCACATCCGCAACTACGACATCCGCTTCATGTCGATGCTGGCCGCCACCGTGGGCGCGATCGTGCTGCTGCGTGACGTGGCGATGCGGGCCATGTACTTCGGCGGGATGGGACGCAGGCGCGGCGGTGGGGGCGGTGGCCGGGGCCAGATCCTCGTGATGATCCTGCTGATCGTGCTGCTGATCCTGGCACCGATCCTGGCGCTGGCGCTTCGCATGGCCGTGAGCCGCCGGCGCGAGTACCTTGCCGACGCCACGGGCGCCTACATCACCCGCAACCCCGAGGGCCTTGCGCGGGCGCTGGAGAAGTTGCGCGACTACAAGGGCGCGCCCATGAAGGTCTCCGAGGGCGTGGCGCACATGTTCTTCATCAACCCCAAGGCACGCATGAACGCGGTGGGCATGTTCGCGACGCACCCACCGTTGCAGGATCGCATCAACCGCCTGCGGCGGATGTGAGGCGCGCGCTTCGCGCAGGCCGCCTGCTTCGCGCAGGCCGCCTGCTTGGTGCAGGCCGCGCTCGTTGCGTCGGTCGCGCGCGGGCGGGTGCGCGTCAGACGGGCCTGCGGCCCTGGATGATCCGCACCAGGATCATGATGACGGCGGCCACCAGCAGGATGTAGATGAAGCCACCGAGGAGCGTGCCCGTTACGATCCCGAGCAACCACAGCACGAACAGGACGATCGCGATGGTCTGCAACATGGCATTCCCTCCGCGTTGAGCGTAACCGCACCATCGCGCGAGTGCCGTTCACGTTTGCTTGATGATGGCGCCGCTGGGTTGCTTGGTCGGCTGTGGCCAGGTGGCGTGCTTGCTGCCTTTGGGTGAGGAACACGCCACGGTACGCTTCAGCGCGCGATGGTTGGCGGTGCGGCGTGGTGTGGTACGGACTGCCTCCAGTGATGGGTTCAGCGATCAGTCTGGCCCCGTTGCTGGCGGGAGCAATGCGGAGGTCCCGAGAGCGTGCGGCGCAGGGCGCGTAGGCCGCCGGTGGAGGAGCGCTGGTCGGGGTCGACGTCGTTGCCAAGCCGTATCGGTCTGCAACCTGCGGACAGTCCGAGTTCTGAAGCCCGTTCTCATCCGAGATGACCAACACGCGCCAGGAGCGGCTTCGTCAGTATCAGCTCACTGTCGCGTGACAGGTGCCTGTGCTCGAGGCCCAGCGCTGCGCCACCTGCCCCGTCGCCACCAGCACCCGATCAACGACCGCAGGCGGAAACAAAGGCGCCAGGAACCCGAAAGCCGACACGTCAGCAGCCGCGAGCTCGCGCTCCGCCTTCCGCCGGCGACCCGGCGTCGGCACACCGCAGCGCACACCCCCAACCAGACCTGCCAACGCCAGGTGAGCGGCATCGCCGATCGGCGTCGCGAGGGCGGGTGGTCATGCGCGCGAGCGTGGCACGCCGCGGGGTCGGGCGTTGCGCCTCGCGACGATGCCACACGGGCCGGCGCGCTCGGGTGGTAGGTCAGCCGTTCAAGGCGGCCTCGATCGCGGCCCAGTCAGCGGCAAACCCCGCACACGCCTCGTCGACGAGCGGCTGCGTCAGGAAGCGCTCGACGTCACGCTCCCACACGAAGCAGGCCTTGACCCCCATCCGCGCGTAGGTGGCGATCTCGGGCGCCTCGTAGATCCCGGTGCAGAGCTGCACGTCGTACCCCTGCACGTCGATCACTGCTTGCATCGCCTCGACTTCGTCATGCTTCGACGCGAGCCCGGCGCGCTGCAGCATCCCACCGTAGGGCGCGACCATCGTCGCCCCGGCCGCCACCGCGAACGCGAGCCAGGCGCCCGTCGGGACGACGGTCGCCATGGGCCGCACCCCCTGGTCGCGCAGCCTACGAAGGACGCCGAACCCCGCGCGCGTGGCGGGCACCTTGATGCCGATGCGCTCGGGGTCGATCGCCAGCATCGCGTCGGCCTCTGCGAGCATCGCCGCGAGGGGAGCATCACGCAGTTGGTACCAGGCGTGCGGCGCCAGCGTGATCAGGTCGCGGAAGAGCCCCTTCGGCTCGCGCTGCTCAGCGGCGACGACGGCCGGGTTCGTGATCACGCCGCGCCAGATGCCGAGCGCCATGTGCGCTTCGACGCGGTGCGGGTTTGCGCTGGCCAACCAGAAGTTCACGACGTTCCTCCCTCTCTTCGCCCGTTCGCGTCGCGGCCGTAGACCGCTGCGCCAACGCTGCCGGCGAAGCGCCCCAGCGTGGCGGGTACCACCTCCACGCGGATCCCATCAGGCCGCCACTCGACCTCGTCCAGCTGCCGCTCGAGTGGTTCGAGCACCAGGCTACCTGCTGCGAGGAGGCCACCGCCGAGCACGACGCGCTCGCAGTCGAACGCGTTCACGATCGACGCGATGCCCACCGCCAGCGCCCGCATCATCCGCGCCCATGCGCCCACGGCTGCCGGCTCACCTCGACGCACGCCCGCGAAGATCGCTTCGTTTGAGGCGTAACGCCCGTCGGTCCTCGCGGCCGCGTACGCGTCACCCATGTGCCACTCCAGCGACCCAGGGGTGGGGAACACGCTCGGCGCCCCGTACGGGTCGAGGCTGATGTGCCCGAGGTGTCCGGCACGCCGGTGGCGACCCTCCAGCAGACGGCCGTCGATCATCACACCGCCGCCGACGCCGGTCCCGAGCGTCAGCATCGCCACGTCGCGCGCGCCACGCGCCGCACCGAGGCGCGCTTCGCCAAGCAAGGCAGCATGACCGTCGTTGAGCACCGTGATCGGCGTGGCGTGACGCGGGTCGTGGGCCGCGAGCGCTTCGGTCCAGTCGACACCCTCGAGACCCGCGAGCTTACCCGGCAGTGACACGACCCTGCGGTGCCTTGCGTCGACGATGCCGGGTGTCGCCACCGTGACACTCGCCGGCGCCACCCCCGCCTCGGCCGCCGCCGCTGCGATGGCCTTCGCTATGACGTCGACCCTGACGGCCCGGTTCGAGTTGGGGTCGTCCGCTCGGTCGGCCAGCGTGATGAGCGACCGGAACAAGACGCGCGCGGCGTCGTCCAGGAGCGCGACCTTCGCCGAGCTGCCGCCGATGTCGATACCGAGGTGCGGCACTGGAGCATTGTAGCGGGAGGGTCGGGCACACCGAGGCGTACCTGGCGGCCGGGGCGAGTCGAGCGCTCCCGTCGCTGGACCCTTGTCGTCGCCGAGGGCGAGCTCGGCTCCGATGACGAGAAGCGACACAGGGCGTGGCGATCGGTCGCTCGCCGTGCGCCAGTGCGTTCGTCACGCGGTCGTCAAGCGCGTGTCGTCTGGTTCCGGTCGAGGCCGGTCGGGTCTGGGTGCGTGGCCTCAGCCGAGCATCGCTCGATTCGAGTAGCGATCAGCGCTCGAGCGAAGATGAGCGCGGTCAGGGTGCCAGTCGACCATCACCGCGGTCTACCGTGGCGGAGTACGTCCACTTCGTCGCAGCGGCGCGCATGGTACCGCTCCAGGTGGACGTCGCGTTGGTTCGGCTCGGGAAGGTGCACTGCGGCGCCATGGCCTCGAGGAACACCGCGCCTGCAACACGAACGGCGGCTTCGTTCCGTTCGGGGGCGAAGGCGCGATCGCGGAGCATCGCGGTGGTCGATGGCAACGGTTGCGAGTCGCCTCGGATGCGCACGACGAGACCAACTCGTCGCTGCGGAGACCGGCCGGCACCAGAGCGATGACGATCTGGTCGACAGTCGAGGTGTCGAGCGTGATGAAGGGGCGTGATCGCACGGCGTCGGCGAGCGCGCTCCGCCTCGCGTCGGCGAGCGCGCTCCGCCTCGCGTCGGCGCGCTGAGCCGGTTCCCTGAACACTTCGCAAGGCGCATGGAGGGGCGCGCCGATGGACCTCACGGCCTGGCTCGTGGCCGTTGAACCTCACTGCCAGCCCCATGGCCGGTGGACCGCACTGCACGGATCATGCCGGGTCGCGAGACGCACGCGAAGCCGCACTACACGAAGCAGCGGCCGTGGCGTTCATGCCACGGCCGCTGCCGGATCTCGGGAACGTGCCTGCCGTCGAGCGCTCAGGCGCTGCGGTCGCGCTCCTCGTCGTCGCCGTCGTCGTCGCCGTCGTCGTCGTCGGCGGTGGCCGGCGACTCGGGCTCGGACTCCGTCGACACCTGCTCGCTCGCTGCGGGCTCAGCCGACGCGTCGCTGGTTTCGGGCTGCGCCTCGGCCTGCGCCTCGGGCTGCGCTTCGGGCTGGGCTTCGGGCTGCGCCTCGGGCTGGGCCTCGGGCTGCGCCTCGGCCTGCGCCTCGGGCTGCGCCTCGGCTGCCGGTGCAGCCTCTTGGACCGGCTCCGACGGGGTCTCGCTCGCCTTCACGGGGCGGCGGCCCTCACGGAACGCGGCGGTGAGCAACGCGGCGGCCTCCGCGGCGTCGATGGCGTTCTCGGAATCGGCGGCTGGCGCCTCCTCGGGCTCGGGCTTCGCCGCAGCCGGCTCGGTTGCCGGCTCGGCGGTCGGCGGGGCGCTGACGTCCTGCGACGGGGCCGGAGCCTCCGGCGTCGGCGCGGCGGCCTCGGCAGCGGGCTCGGTCGCAGCAGCCGCAGCGGCCTCCCCGGCTTCCGCGGGCTTCGCGGGCGCGGCTTCGGCGTCAGGCGCCGGCGCACCATCACTGGCGGCCGCCTGGTCGCTGGCCTCGCTCGCGCTGGGCGTCGCCTCCTTCTCGTCCTCATCCTTCGTGTCGGTCAGGCCGAACTGCGCGAACAGGTCGGCGTAGACGTCACCGAGCTTGGTGGTGGTCTTCTGCCCAGCGCTCTCGGCCGCGTAGCTGTAGTCGTAGTCGATGCCGGCTCCGCGGCGTCCACCGCGGCGACCGCCGCGGCGGCCACCCGGCGCGCCACCGCGCGCACTTGGCGCACCCGTGCCGATCTCGTCGAAGCCGCCGGCGCCGGCGGTGAAGGGCAGCAGGCGCTTGCGCGAGAGGCTGGCGCGCTGCTCGACCGGATCGATGTTGAGGATCACGGCCGTGATCTCGTCGCCGCGCTTGAAGTGCTCGTTGACGTCCTCGATGTGCTCGTGCGCGAGTTCCGAGATGTGCACCAGGCCCTCGATGCCCTCTTCGATCTCCATGAACACGCCGAAGTCGGTGAGGCCCGTGACGGGGCCGGTGACCTCGGTGCCCGGCGGGTAGCGGTCGGGCAGGCTGCTCCAGGGATCGGGCTGGGTCTGGCGCAAGCCCAGCGAGATGCGCTCCTGCTGGGTGTCGATCTTGAGGATCATGGCCTCGACCAGGTCGCCGTCCGTGACGATCTCCTTGGGGTGCCGGACGCGCTTGGTCCAGCTCATCTCGGAGACGTGGATCAGGCCCTCGAGGCCGGGCTCGATCTCGACGAAGGCGCCGAAGGGCGTGAGGTTGGTGACCTTGCCGCTGATGCGCTGGCCGATGTGGTAGTTCGCGAGCACGTCCTCCCACGGGTTCGCCATCAGCTTCTTCATGGAGAGGTTGATGCGCTCGCGCTCGAGGTCCATGTCGAGCACCTCAACGCGGACCTTCTCGCCNACCTTCAGGACGTCGCGCGGGTGGTTGAAGCGGCCGTGGGTGAGCTCGCTGCGGTGCACGAGGCCGTCGATGCCGCCCAGGTTGACGAAGGCGCCGAAGTCGGTGATCTCGACGACCTCGCCCTCGGTCTTGAAGCCCGGCTCGAGCTGCTTGAGCGTCTCGGCCTTCTGGCCCGCGAGCTCGACCTCGAGGATCGACCGGCGCGAGATGATCACGCGGTTGCGGCGCCGGTTGAGCTCGATGATCTTGACCTTCATGCGCTGGCCCACGTAGGGCGAGAGGTCGTTCACGCGCCGCACGTCGACCTGGCTGGCCGGCAGGAAGGCGCGCACGCCCAGGTTCGCGACGAGGCCGCCGCGGACCTTCTCGACGATCTCGACCTCGACCGGCTTCTCCTTCTCGTGGATCTCCTGCAGCAGGTTCCACGCGCGCTCGGCATCCGCCCGGCGCTTGGAGAGCACGATGGTGTTGTTCGGGACGTCCGAACGCACCACGTACACCGTAATGGGATCGCCCGGCTTGAAGTACTCGGCGACCTCCTGCTGGTTGCTGTCGTGCTCGAAGATCTGGTTGTACGGCAGGAGGCCTTCGATCTTGGCACCGACATCGACGACGATGCCTTCCTGGGTGAGCATGATGACTTCGCCGGCCACGATCATGCCGCGATGGACGGGCTTGCGCGCCAGGTGCTCGTCGGACGCGGCCATCACGTCTTCCATCGTGATCTCGTCGTCGGACTTCTGGCTGTACGCCGACGCCGCGCTCGGCGGCTCGTCAGCTGCAGCAGCCTCGGGCGGGGCAGCGTCCGTCGCTGACGCGTCGGCCGGCGGGGCCGGTGGCGCCTCGACGGGCGCGTCCGCAGGCTCTTCGCCGGACGCTTCTACAGGCTCCTCGGAGCCTTCGGGCGCTGGCGCTTCCGGCGTCGGCTCGTCCGGCGTCGGCTCGTCCGGCGTCTCGGGCGTGGCGTGGGCGACCGAGTCGGTCGACGCCTGCTCAGCATCGGGCGACGGCGCCTCAGAGGTGTCGTTCGCGGGCGCTTCTGTCGTCTCGGAGGCCGGAGCTTCGGTCGTTGCCGCTGCGTTCTTGTCGCCCTGCTCAGTGTCCGCAGTGGGGGTGTGCTCGTGGGTGGTCTCCGGGGCGGGGTGGGTGGTCGCGGCAGGGGCGTCCACGACCGGGTTCTCTTTCTGGTCCATGAAAGGGGGGTCCTCCTTCGATTGCGACGAGGCGCAACACGACATTACAGCACGCCGGACCCCTCCCGCGCAACCGCAAGACGTGTATGCACGCGCTGGGACGGCGCTTCAGGCCGCTTCGCTGGTGGCGTCGCCGAGCTCGCTCCTGTAACGGTCGAGCCCGTGGTCGAGCAGCAGCGTCCAGTCGGTGCGGCTGCTGGGCAGGAACGCACCGAAGTCGCCGCTGCGCCGGCCAGCGCGCACCTCGGCCACGTCCCAAACGATGTCGATGTTGCTGCGCAGGCGGTAGAGCCGCGCCTCCCGGTCGTACTCGATCGCTACCCCCGGCAGGTGCTCCTTCAGCTGGTGCCGGCACTGGTGGAAGTACGACTTGGCCGAGCGCGGCTTCTCATCGGGGAAGACGTCGGTGAGGAGCTGCTGGAGGCTGACCGCCTTGTGCTCAAGGAAGTACGCGATCACCTCGACCAAGCGCTTCAAGGGGATGGGCACCCGCTCGCCGGCGTAGTACAGGCCCTCCTGGCCCAGGCTCACCACCTCGAGGATGTCGCTCTGCTCACCGAGCAGCTCAGGATGCGTGCGCTGCGCGAAGCGGCGCAAGTCCGGCAGCAGCAGCCACTCCTTGGCCAGGAAAGCGTGGTTCTGGAGCATGACGCACAGGCCCTGCAGGTCGTCCAGCACCGCCCGGGCGCGCGTGGCGTCGGTGCTGTGCAGCAGCGACGCCATGTGGAGCTTGACGTAGCCCTGCTCCTGCAGCAGGCCCATGTGCTCGAACTCGGCATCGAGCGCCTGGTACTCCTTGAGCGCGTGCGCGCGCGTGTAATCGCCCTGCAGGAGCCGAACGCCGATCTCTCGGAAGCGGTAGGCCAAGCGATCGGACTTGTCCACGATGAGCGTCTGCGCCCGCGCCAGGTGCCGCGCCGCCGCCGCGAGGTCGCCCTGCACGCTCTGCAGCGCCGTGAGCGCCAAGCGAGCGATGAACTCCTCGTACACCACCTGCAGCTCCATCGCNCGCTCGACGGCATGATCGAACCGCCCGATGGCNGGTTCCACGTGGCCGCGAGACCAGTGGATTTCGCCG
>SL_3KL_010_SEDDRAFT_10005787_pt1 | contig 11074 bp, 6 predicted proteins | sample SodLakKL_010_SED_2_FD_10381 | JGI IMG/M metagenome (IMG submission 10381)
TATGTGTTTGGTATTCTGTGTTTTGTAAGTTTATCCAAGATTAGGAATTGATGTTAGAGGTTAGATGTTTGATGTTTGATTTTCTTTTTCTAACCTCTAACCTCCAATCTCCAACTTCTAACCTCTAACCTCCAACCTCTAACCTCGGATTTGCATAATCATCCTCCTGCGTATCAAAGACAGGTCAAGCCCTGTCATTACATTATTCATTTTAGGCTCAGCCCATGATCATGCCCACGATGGTGGCGCTCATAAGTCCGGCCAGTGTTCCACCCAGCAGGGCACGCATACCAAATTGTGAAAGCAATACTTTCCGGGTCGGTGCCAGTGAACCGATCCCCCCGATCTGAATCCCGATGCTTGCAAAGTTTGCAAACCCACACAACAGGTAGGTAGCCATGATGATTGATTTGGGGTCAGCAAAAGCACCTGCCTCTTTCAGCTCTGCCAGGCTCACATATCCGATAAACTCTGTCATAATTACTTTTTCCCCCAGCAGTCTGCCCACCAGGGTGATGTCGGGCAGACTTACGCCAATGAGCCACATGAGTGGTGCAAAGGTATATCCCAGGATAAACTGCAGCGAAAGCTGCTCATATCTGCCATCAGTTGCTTCTGCGATCAGTGTATTCAGGTTGAAAATATCACCAACACCCCCGATAATGTAGTTGAACATGGCGATGAAAGCCAGAAATACAAGAAGCATGGCAGCCACGTTGGCAGCCAGCCTGAGGCCTTCTCCGGTACCATTTGTTATGGAGTCAAGAATGTTGTTTCCGATTTTGTCTTTGGATATCTCCATCGTTTTATCGATCTCCTCCGTTTGTGGGAAAAGAATCTTGGTTATTACTACCGCTCCGGGAGCTGCCATAATGGATGCAGCAAGCAAATGCTTGGCAAAAATGAGTCTCTGAACCGGGTCATCACCCCCAAGAAAACCGATGTAAGCAGCCAGCACCCCCCCGGCGAGTGTGGCCATGCCGCCTGTCATTACAAGGAGGATCTCCGACTTGGTCATGTTCGGCAGGTAGGCTTTTATCATTAACGGGCTTTCTGTTTGACCGAGAAAAATGTTTCCTGCAACCGAAAGGCTTTCAGCTCCTGAAAGACGTAGCGCTTTTGTCATGAGCCATGCCAGTCCGTATACCACTTTCTGAATGACCCCAAGATAAAACAGCAGGCTGGTCAGTGCAGAGAAGAAAATGATGGTTGGAAGCACCTGGAAGGCAAAGATGAAGCCAAAACGCTCAGTGTCCAGAAAGCTGCCGAAGAGGAATTCCGTTCCCGCTTTTGTAAAATCCAGGATCACGACAAATACGGAGCCGATCATCTCAAAAAAGTATTGAATGGCTGGTACCTGTAGCACCCCAAAAGCAAGGGAAACCTGGATAAGCAACCCGATGCCAACAACCTTCCAGGATATTGCTTTTCTGTTTGCACTGAAAATGTAAGAAATTCCTATCAAAGCCAGCATTCCAAGGAGTCCGCGTAAGATGGTTGTAATACTGAAGGTGAAAATTGGAACCTCCGCTATTTCAGGAGCACTATGTTTCGATTCCATGTCATTGATGACTTCTTCCTGAATCAGGTGCTCTCCTGCAAAAACCTGGTCCGGCAAAATGGCCAGAAAAACACCCGTGAAAAGAATTAACAGGAGCCTGGTGATCATACTTGTCTTGCTCATCCCTTAGTAGTTAAGTGTAAAATATTGAATTTAGTGTTAAACAACCGGCATTAGATCTAGATGTCTTTTTTGCGGCTGCCTTTCCTTTTATTTATCTCATCGCGGATCACCGAAGCTTTTTCATAAGCCTCTGCATCAATGGCCTCCATGAGCTTTTTCTCGAGTTCCTTAAGTGTCATATGGTGATAGGTGGCGGCTGGATCTTCGGTGGAGGAAACATCTCCTGTTGTTGCTTCCTGCTTGCCTGGAATATTTTCATCCCCTTCCTGCATTACAATGCCGGCGGCATTTAGTATCTTTTCATAAGTGTAAATGGGGCACTTAAACCTAACTGCAATGGCAACAGCATCCGAAGTTCTGGAATCAATTTCAACCTCTTTAACACCATCAAAACATATCAGTTTTGCATAAAAGATGCCTTCGCTGAACTTGTAAATGATCACCTCAGTTATAGAAATATTAAAAGTTGTTGCGAAGTTTTTGAACAGATCGTGAGTTAATGGTCTGCTGGGTTTCATCTTCTCAAGCTCAATGGCAATGGCCTGAGCTTCAAAACTCCCAATGATGATGGGCAGCCGGCGTTTTTTCCCTGCTTCACCAAAAATAAGTGCATAAGCACCCGACTGTGATTGGCTGTAGGATATTCCCAAAATATCAAGCTTAATTTTCTTCATAACGGGCCCCTTCTTCTAATCTGGATTATTTGATGCTCGAATAAGAAACAAATTTACGTTTTTTTTGGAGAAAGCAACATAAGAGATTGTGCAATAAATGCCAAAAATGTTCAGGTATATGATGAAGTCATCATTAACTAACACTACATAAACTTAACATCCGAAAAAAACCCCATAAAATCCGGTTTGATTCTTTTTTTAACTGAATAATTATTTATTTTTGCGGGCATCAATTCAACCTAATCATTCATTAACCCAAAACAAACAATTTACAATGCCTTCAATTTTCTGGTTAGTACCCGTAAGTTCATTATTGGCACTTGGATTTGCCTGGTATTTCTTCAGGCAGATGATGTCGATGGACGAAGGGACAAGTATGATGAAGCGAATTGCTGAACATGTTCGAAAAGGAGCCTCAGCATATTTGCGTCAACAGTACAAAGTAGTAATCATCGTGTTTGCCATTATCACGGTGATTTTTTCTTTTCTGGCCTATGGTCTGGGTGTTCAAAACACCTGGGTGCCTTTTGCTTTCATTACGGGTGGGTTCTTTTCAGGTCTGGCCGGTTTTTTTGGCATGAAAGCAGCCACATATGCTTCTGGGCGTGTTGCCAATGCCTGCCGCACCTCCCTCGACGGTGGTCTCAGGCTGGCATTCAGGAGTGGCGCCGTGATGGGTCTGGTGGTTGTCGGGCTTGTTTTGCTTGACATCTCTGCCTGGTTCATCATTCTGAACATTTTTATTCCGGAAGCCTTGGATGGCTATAAGCTGATGACCATCACCGCCATCATGCTTACATTCGGGATGGGTGCATCTACCCAGGCGTTGTTTGCCCGTGTGGGTGGAGGTATTTATACCAAGGCTGCCGACGTAGGTGCCGACCTGGTGGGTAAGGTAGAAGCCGGTATCCCTGAGGATGACCCGAGGAACCCGGCAACCATTGCAGATAATGTGGGTGACAACGTAGGTGATGTAGCTGGCATGGGTGCAGATCTCTTTGAGTCCTTTGCCGCCTCCATTCTGGCAACCGCCCTGCTGGGTGCCGCAGCATTTATGGGCTATGGTTTAGAGGTACAAACGAATGCTGTCATTGCTCCGATGGTGATTGCTGCAATTGGAACCCTTCTTTCCATTGCAGGCGTTTTCATGGTCCGTACCCGCGAGGGTGCCACCCAGAAAGAGCTGCTTCGTTCACTCGGATTTGGCGTTAATATGAGTGCCTTCCTGATCGTGATCGCATCTTTCCTGGTTTTGTATTTCATGGACATGCCGAACTATCTTGGTCTATGGGGCGCTATCGTTACCGGCTTGCTGGCAGGGATTGCCATCGGGCAATCAACGGAATACTTTACGGCATCAGCTTATCGCCCGACACAGAAAATTGCTGAGTCGAGCCAAACAGGTACGGCAACATTAATTATCAGTGGAGTGGGAACCGGACTCATCTCTGCCGCAGTACCCCTGTTTATCATTGCGGTTGCCATCACGCTGGCTTTCTCTTTTGCAACCGGATTTGATTACAGTGTGGCAAGCTTGAACTACGGACTTTACGGTATTGGAATCGCGGCTGTCGGACTCCTTGCTACGCTTGGCATTACACTTGCTACCGATGCTTATGGTCCCATTGCCGACAATGCAGGTGGAAATGCGGAGATGTGCGGACTGGATCCCGAAGTCAGGAAACGTACCGATGCCCTTGACGCACTTGGAAACACCACTGCGGCCACAGGTAAAGGCTTTGCCATCGGTTCGGCAGCACTGACCGCCCTCGCGTTACTGGCATCCTATTTTGAAGAGGTACGGATGATGTTTGTCAAGTTCCTTGANAAACCCAATGAACTAATTAACGGAATCCCGGCGATTGATGCTTCATTTATGGATTTTGTGAACCATTACGAAGTGCATCTGATGAACCCAAAAGTCCTTGTTGGGATATTCCTTGGTGTGATGGCTGTATTCCTGTTCAGTGGACTCACCATGAACGCCGTTGGCCGTGCAGCCCAAAAGATGGTTGACGAAGTGCGTCGCCAGTTCAAGACCATCCCCGGCATTATGGAGGGGAAAACAGAGCCCGATTATGCCCGTTGTGTTCATATTTCTACCAAAGGTGCCCAACAGGAGATGATGTTACCCTCGTTGATCGCACTTCTGATACCGGTAATTGTAGGTCTGATTTTTGGCGTTGCCGGCGTATCCGGACTGCTGATAGGAACCATCTCCAGCGGTTTTGCACTTGCCATCTTCATGGCAAACTCAGGTGGTGCCTGGGATAACGCAAAGAAATACATTGAAGAGGGCCACTTTGGCGGCAAAGGTTCAGAAGCGCATAAAGCCTCCGTCACCGGTGATACCGTCGGAGATCCCTTCAAAGACACATCGGGCCCCAGCCTCAATATCCTTATAAAACTCATGGTGATGGCTTCGGTTGTAACTGTTGGGATTGCAGTGAGCTACTCTCTGCTGTAAACCACTCCACGATCCAATAAAAAAGCTGCTGTAGTTTTGAATTACAGCAGCTTTTTATTAATCCTTTGGCTATTTCTTCTGCCATTATTTTTTAATTTTTCACTCTTCACTTTTCATTTAAAACGCCTTCGGTTCAAACCCTTCGGGGTTTACGATTTTGGCACTTTTGCCGGTGGCGCGGATGGTGAACAGGCCATTTTTTTCGGCCATTTTGTCGCTGTTGGAATCAACGCGGATATAGGCCACTGCGCCAAGAACGCGCTCTGTGTCTGCATAGCGGGGCATCCATTCACGAAAATGGTTTAGTTTATGTAAAAAATCGTTGACGTCATCCGGACGCAGGGTGGTTTTTACCTCTACGACAACGCAGACATTGCCATTAACTGCAATGATATCAAATTCATAAGCTTTGTCATCTAAGCTTTTTACACGTTCTGATGTTTGTGTAACCATAATTCCGCGCTCCTGCATCACACGGGGCAGATCGCCCTTAACGAGCGACTCAACCAGCCGGCCCCATTGACTTGTAAACAAATCAAATGCCTTCTTGATCTTTTTGTCGGTTTCACGAAACCTTTTCTCCGTTTCACGGGATTGTTCTTTCATAAATCGCCCCGTTTCCTGCCATTTCTTATCTGTTTCCAGGGATTTTTCCTTTAGGAAACTTTTCGTTTCCTGGAACATCAGCCACACCTTTTCGAAGGTTGGCGGGTCTTGTGGCTGGTAAACACCACCGGGCTCGTTGGCCTTATCGGGCTCACGATCTTCGTTGCGTTTGCCTTTGTTTTTGTCTTTTCCCCTCTTTTTCTCTTTATTGGATGCCATCTTAAATGCTGTTTTGATTTAATGCAAATATAGCCCTCCATAACGAGAACAATAATCGTTTAGACGATTTTAAAGCTTATCGGTTGTATAATTTTGATAAACGGAAATACTAAGGTTAAGTTTAAGATTAAGATTGAGAAATTTGCAAAAATTTGAGCAATAATTAGCAGATTAGCAGATCCATTTAATACGGCAGTGAACGCTAAACAAAGATCCCAACCATAAAAAAAGCTGCTGTAGTTTTGAATTACAGCAGCTTTTTTGTTCCCATTAAGGGAGAAGGAGAATCTTTCGAATGTTATTTCAAACCCCTCTGCCTCAGCAGCGGCTCAATGATGGGCTCGCGGCCGCGGAAGTCGATGTACATTTGCATGGCATCTTCCGTTCCGCCGCGCTCAAGAATGTTTTCGCGGAAAGACTGTGCGGTTGCCTGGTCGTATACATCACCGGTTTCAACGAATGCTTCATAGGCATCGGCATCAAGCAGACCAGACCACAGATAGCTGTAGTATCCTGCAGCATAGCCACCCGAAAAGATGTGCTGGAAGTTCGTGCTTTGCCAGCGATAGTTGATTTGCGGGATCATATCATATTTTTCNATGGTTTCCCTTTCAACGATGATGGAAACCTGATCCAGCATATCCTCTTCGAAAGGAGTGGTGATGGTGTGGTATTCCATGTCGAGGTACGTCGACATCAGGAACTCAACGGTAGCAAACCCCTGGTTGAAGTGTGCACTTTCAACGATGCGATCCATCAATGCTTCGGGCATCGGTTCGCCAGTCTCGTAGTGCAGGGCAAAGGTTTTCATCACTTCCGGTTCATTGGCCCAGTTCTCCATGATCTGTGAAGGAAGTTCGACAAAATCTCTTGGAACACTCGTGCCGGCCAGACTTCCATACTGAACATTGGAAAGCAAGCCGTGCAGGGCGTGTCCAAACTCATGGAAGAAGGTGGTCATTTCGTCATAGGTCAGCAGAGAAGGCCTTGTAGATGATGGTGGTGAGAAGTTACATACGATAGTGATCACCGGATGGATGAAGTTGCCATCGGGATCAATACGCTGGCTGCGGAAACTGCTCATCCATGCGCCGCCACGCTTGCTGTCGCGCGGATGGAAGTCCATATATAAGATGCCGACATGGGAACCATCTGCTTCGAGGACTTCGAACACCTGCACGTCGGGATGATATTTCGGAACGTCGTTGCGCTCCACGAACTGAAGTCCCCAAAGCCTGTCAACAATCATAAAAATTCCGTCACGAACGGTGTTCAGCTCAAAATACTGACGAACTAATTGCTCGTCAAGATCATACTTCTCACGACGTACCTTTTCAGCATAATATCTCCAGTCCCATTGCTCCAGTAGAAAATCGTGTCCATCTTCGTAGATCATCTCCTGGAGGAGTTGTGCTTCCTCTTTTGCCAATGCGATGGCCGGTTCCCAAACCTGGTTCACAAAATCCATCACGGTTTCGGTGCTGCCTGCCATGGTTTCTTCAAGGCTGAAATCGGCAAATGTTTCATAGCCCATCATCTGCGCTCTTTCGAGACGAAGGTTTGCAATTTTGGCAAGTATTTCCCTGTTGTTGAATTCATTGTCGTTGTTGCCGCGATTTACGTGTGCCTGCTGCATTTTTTTCCGCAGTTCGCGGTTGTCGGCGTTATAGAGGAAGGGCATTACGCTGGGGTTGTGAAGTGTGAAAACCCATTTTCCATCCTTGCCCATGCTGGCTGCCAGATCAGCTGCGTTTTCAATAGAAGTGTCGGGGAGACCCGCCAGGTCCTCCTCGTTGTCGACAACCATTGTGAACGCATTGGTCTCTCCAAGCACATTCTGGCCAAATTGAAGGGTGAGCATCGACAGATCTGCACTAATCTCACGCAGACGTGCCTGTTTCTCGGCAGGGAGGTTTGCTCCGCTGCGAACAAAGCCTTTGTATGTTTCTTCGAGAAGCTTACGTTGTTCCGGATTCAGATCCAGCTCATCTTTTTGCTGATAAACTGCCTGGATACGGGCAAACAGATCCAGGTTTAGGCTGATGTTGGAGGAGTGTTCCGACAGTTTTGGTGACATCTTTTGCGCGATCTCTTGCAACTCAGGGCTGGTAAAGGAGGAACTGAAATTCCAGAAAACACGCCCTACTTTGCCAAGCAATTCACCAGAATACTCGAGCGCTTCGATGGTGTTTTCAAATGTTGGAGGAGCAGGATTGTCAACGATTGCCTGAATCTCTGCTGCATGCTCCTCTATCCCCTTGAGAAAGGCGGGCTCAAAATGGGCATTCTCGATCAGGTCGAATGGAGGTACACCAAAGGGTGTCTGATATTCGCTGAAGAAGGGATTTTCCCTCTCGGCACAAGATCCCAGTACGAATACCGAAAGGATCAAAAGAAACCAATGTTTTTTCATCTTTTTGTTTTTTGTTTGTGATAGTTTGATTGAATTGAATGCGCTAAAATACGAAAAATGTAATTATTATTTTGAAATTTGAACTCGACGAGTGGTTTCTCCATAATCCGATTCCATGTGAATAATATATGTGCCGGCGTCAATGCCGGAAACATTTAATGAAGCATGGTTCCCATTCAACTTTTGTTTATGCAATACCCGGCCGCGTATGTCGAGCAATTTAAGTTTGGTCAGCTGCACCGGTGATGAAATATTTAACAGATTGCTGGCGGGATTGGGGTATATTTGGATTGTTAAGGAGTCATCATCATAAATACCTGTAGCAAAAGTGAAAACAACCACCACTTCAGCATCCTCTTCAAGATAATTTATCAGGTAAGTGTCATCTGTATGCCCTTCAACAATTGTTCCGTTAATAATCCATTGATCTGTTACATAATCCTGATTGGGAATTGCGGTAAACATTATGGCACTGCCCTCCTGTACCTCATCACCATTGTTGATCTGTTCATCATTTACCTCAGCGATCAACGTCCCGTTACCATCTGCAGTTTCAAAATGCACATAATGGTAAACAGCTTCAAAATCAACGGTTACGTGTAGGTCGGAGTCAACATGCTCAAGAATCAGAGTGTTTTCCTGTGTGTCATCCATTACCTCTTCATTGATTGTCCATTGTTTTATTGTGTAACCGGTGTCAGGCAAAGCTGTAAAAAGCAATTCTTCAACATCTGTTATCAGGTCACCCGACTCAATCTCCTCGCCATCGGCATGCGCTGTGATGCTTCCATTACCACCTGACACCTCAAAAGTGACCTGGTGGTGTTCGCGAAGCATTACGATAGCCTGAAGGTTCCAGTCGCCGCTGATGTTGAACTCTGAGAGCGCCACCCAGCTTTCCGGGTCATCGGTATCCATACGGATCATGTTTCCTTTGCCATCATGGTTGGTATGAATGTCTGCAGATGCCGGGAAAACATTCTGCCCCGGGTCGTCGTATTCGGCACCGAACCAAAGTTCCAGTTCCGGATCGATCATGATTGGCGTATCAAGCTCAACGGCAATCCAATTTGATGAAGGGGGTGAAAACTCCTGGTGTCTGAGTTCAACGAGGCTGTTTTGACCCGCACCCTGCCAGACTTTAATGGCTGCAGTGGTTGGAGGGTTGGCAACATAAACCCTGATCGCTGAAATCTCAAATCCGATATAATGGATAAGGTCATCAGGGTCAAAGCGCGCAGCAATCTGGTAAATACCACCACTGTTGACGCCGACCGATGTTTGATGCATGCCGTCGTCCCAGTGCATCCAGTCGGTGATGTTTCCAATCTCCTCCAGAAAATCAAAGGAAACGGTTTGTGTTGCAGCACTCCTGGTAATGTTTGTCAAAGGCTTATTGGTTTCTTCACCTGCCCATGAGATCATGTTTGGTGTTGAATGATCAGAGAAGTAGGTTTGGTTATTGGACCCCGGGAATGGGGTCATGTTACTGTTGATGTTTCCGTAGGACCAGGGAGGTCCGCTGGGGTTGAAATTTGCGCCGGCGCAAACAGGGTACATCTTCTGTGGGTGTCCTACATTAATGGAGTTACCCGAAGTGGCCACCTCCTGGTGTACATGATAAATGATCATACCCTCGCCCGGTATCTGGGCGTCAAAACCGATTTGATGCCTGTTCTCCAGTAAATAGTATTCGCCAGGTGTATTGGTGTTGATGCGATAAAAACTGTTGTCGTATTCCACCGCATTCTGCAGGGTTAAGCTTCCGGGTTGATTCAATATTGTTGCTTCAGCCCAATTATACAGGTATACTTTGGTGTATGCATTGTGGTGTGCCGGGGTGGCTCCTCCGCCATTCCAGGTTCCACCTGCCATCATGTCCCAGCCGCCGGTGCCGGTGTATCCGTTACCACCCGTATCGTAATAATCGGGTGCGCCTAACACATGGCCAAACTCGTGTCCGATTACACCGATGCGCGTGATGTTTGTACCTGAATTACCGCGCAATTCCGGTGAGCAGGCATACCTGCTGATCCATGTACCGTCAAATTGAACAGGATCAATGCTCCAGGCATGCGACCAAATGGTATTGGGTCCGCCACCGGCCTCCTCACCATAACCGGAAAAAATCATGTAAAACCCTTCCACCCATCCATCGCCGGTATTGTCATAATCAGCAAAGTTAACATCAGGATTTGCTAGATGAACCGCTTCCGTTGCAAGCTGGCGAGCACCCGCCCAGGTTGATCCGTAATGAGCCATGTTGTGTTGTGCCGTGTAGGGTCCAACGACGTCTACCGTAAGGTCAAGCTGTCCGTATGAGTTTTCCATGTAATAATCCCTTACGCTCCCCGTTGCCCCTCCAATTGTATAGTTTAACTGGTTGAATAGGGCATCAAAGTCAGCTTGGGTTTTTGTAAAGGGGACATCCGTTGTTTCCATTAAGATGCATAACAGTGTGCGTTCCCCTGTAGTTGGAAATGAGCGATTTGCTGCATCGGATCGAAGCTCCCAAACAGAAAGCATCATCTCCTTTTGCCGCTCACTAAACCTAAGGCCTTGCGGAATGTCTTGTAAAAAGTCAAGTTCCTTACTGCTACGCTGTTCTTGAGGAGAAACATGGATCCCGGAAAAAACCATATCGCCATGTTCATCCAGGATGGCATATTCGTAAAATCCCTCCTTATTAACCAGGATGCTGTATCCGTCAAGGGTTTCTGCCCAGTTGATCTTCTCATCTCCCATCATCCTTATTGTAATGGTAGTACCGTCTGGCTGCCTGAACTCAATGGGGTTTGGGTATGCCGGAACCGCCTGCAGACATTTCGGCCCTGTAAAGGAAAAGACAACGACCATTATCGTCAGGTGTATTAACTGAAGCCTTTTTAAGAGAAATGCTTTTGTTTTAGATGGATTAATGATAAGTGAATTCATGAATTAATGCTTTATCTTTTCTAAAAATGTGTTTGCTTCATCATCCCTGTCCTCCTTATTGCGGGCAATGATCCCTG
>SL_3KL_010_SEDDRAFT_10005788_pt1 | contig 11073 bp, 9 predicted proteins | sample SodLakKL_010_SED_2_FD_10381 | JGI IMG/M metagenome (IMG submission 10381)
TTGCGGTACTGGCTGAATTCTGTTCCCGCTCCCTGCCGGGTTCCGCGATGCAGGCCGACCAAAAATCCATCTGTAATCTGCCTGGCCAGCAGGGATAATCCGGCGCCGGAAAGTAATGCGCCGATTTCTGATGGCAGTTCGCGAGTCATTGTTTACAATTTGCTTTCAGGAGGATTGATTTGATCAAGAATAGCGCCGGTTACGCTGTCGGGTGTTATGCCTTCAGCTTCCGCTTTAAAATTCAGCAGCAGCCGGTGACGTAAAACTGCAGGTGCCACAAAACGGATATCCTCTGCGGTTACAGCGTAGCGTTTTTCAAAGAGCGCACGGGCTTTAGCAGTTAAAATCATTGCCTGACCTGCTCTTGGCCCGGCACCCCAATCCACCCAACGGTTCACATATTCAATTGAATTTTCACCCGGACGAGTATTTCTGACTATGGAGTTCACATAGGAAATCAAATCATCACTTATTGAAACCTGGCGAACCAGCTGCTGAATTTCCATCACATCGGATGCACTCATTACTGCGTGAACAACCGGTTTTTCGCTGCCTGTGGTCTGTTTTAAAACATCAAACTCCTCCTGCTCTTGTGGATAGTCCACTTTCAGGTACATCAGGAAACGATCGAGCTGTGCTTCCGGAAGCGGATAGGTACCGGCCTGTTCCACCGGATTTTGCGTAGCCAGTACAAAAAACGGGCGATCCAGTTCAAACGTTTTTCCTGCGGAAGTAACTCGATATTCCTGCATCGCCTCCAAAAGGGCTGCCTGTGTTTTAGGAGGAGTACGGTTAATTTCATCAGCCAGCAAAATATTGGTAAATACAGGCCCTTTTTGAAAAGTAAAAACACGTCTGCCTGTACCCTGTTCTTCTTCAAGAATATCGGTACCTACAATATCGGATGGCATCAGGTCGGGCGTAAACTGGATACGCCTGAAGCCGGCATCTACACTATCGGCCAGGGTGCGGATCATCAGAGTTTTGGCTAGGCCGGGCACGCCTTCGAGCAGGGCATGCCCGCCGGCACAAAAGGTAATCAGCAGTTCTTCAACCACCTTTTCCTGCCCGATGATTACTTTACCTATTTCACTTCTAAGTGCCGAAAGTTTTTCCAGCAGTTCTGTAACGTCTTCTTTCGTAGTTTTCACGAATTAAGTGATTTTCTGTTCATGGCGTGCATCACAATATTGACGCCAAATTTAGTATTGTCTCTGGCATGCCAGCGTTTGTTTCTGAAATCGTAATCCCACTCGCAGCCATAATCTTTATTACTGTAGAGCACACGAATCTCCCCGTTGATCTGTATCGCTTTCAGGTAATCATGGATAATTCCATCACCCCAGCCGCTCATCTCAACCATAGCTGTAGGCGGGCCATCTTCAAACTCGAAAAAAGATCGATAAATCGGATGATCATTTGGAATTTTGACCAATGCATCCTCCCCGAAAATATCAGCCATTTGCTGTTCGAATGAGCGGGCAAAAAGTCCGTCTACATCGTGGTTGCAATCATCAGCAAAGATGAATCCGCCGTTATACACCAGTTTCTCAAAGTTTTCGCGCTCGCGGCGGTTAAACTGCACAAGGCGATGGCCGGTAATGTAGCAGAATGGTGCATCCAGAATCCTGTCGCTGGCAAGTGAAACCACACGCTCTTCTGTATCCACCGAAACCGTAGTATACTCAACCAGCGAATGGAGCAGGTTTGATGGCATGCGTTCATCCACAAACCAGTTACCTGATTCATAGCGCATTCGTGTAAAAAAGAAATCAGCTCCTGAACGCGAAAAAGAGGATGCAATCGCAGAGGCTCCCGGCATCAGCGAGATACCTGCTCCAAGCATAGCACTTTTCTTCAAAAACTCTTTTCGGTTCATAGTTTGGTTTGATTATCAGTTAACTGCTATTTCTGTTAACATGGATATGACTGCAGTATTAGCAAAGCAAAAAAGCCACAAACGGTTAACGCTTGTGGCTTTTGAATCATGCGTTTGGTTTAAACCGCGTCTGACAAACTGCTAAAGGTAAAGTCCCGAATTTTCATCGGGGGAATCATATGTCCGTTTGTCCGAACAGGTTTTCCGAATTCCTCGAGGTTATTCAGCATAATTACCGGGCTTTCATTAAACCGGAAATTACGAACAGCATGGCTGATTTGTCCGTTTTCGATATAAAATGTACCGTCACGGGTCAGACCGGTTAATAACAGCGACTGCGGATCAACCATACGGATATACCAGGTTCGTGTTACCAGAATTCCGCGTTCGGTTTCTGCAATCAGGTCTTCGGTTGATTTGGTTCCGCCTTCCATAATTCTGTTAGCCGGGCCCGGTAACGGTTCTCTGTTATTCCTTTCGGCCCAGTATCTTGAATAGGAAAGGTTTTTGACAACGCCATTTTCGATCCACATTGTTTTTTTCCGGGGAAGTCCCTGATTTGTAAATGGAGACCGTGGCACTTCTGCATTAAACGGATCAGAATAAATGGTAACACGTTCATCAAACATTTGCTCGCCCACGCGGGTACCGCCGCCTGACTTCGACATAAAACTGCGGCCTTCATCAGCGGTTCGTGCATCCATCGCGTTAAACATAAAGTTCAACAAACCGGCTGATGCATGCGGTTCAAGAATTACGGTATAGTTTCCGGGCTCCAGTGCGACTGCATTGGCTGATCCGATTGATTTTTCGATCGCTGTTTCAGTTGCCGCCCGTGTATCAAGGTTGGTCACATCATTAAAATCTTGAGATGCCCATCCCGAACCGGTTCCATCTTTTGTGCGGCTGGTTACCGAAAAACTGGCGTTGGTTGACTGGTTGTATGCAAACAGCCCTTTACTATTCATTAAAGCTGTAAACCCTGCCCGATCCTGTAAAAAGCCTGCCGAAACCAGGTCGTTTTCATCGCTTGGAGTGATGCTTTCGTAGGCATATTGTGCGCGCCTGTCAGGTGTCAGCTCAGCAGTGGAGTCGAAGTAAGTTTTCGATTCTCCATATTCCTGCGGACCGAGCGGCTCCATAAATTCAGGATCATCGGGAGCAAGTTTTGCAAGCTCTTCCGACCGGCGTACCACATCGCGCAGTGAATCTTCATCAAACTCGTTCACCGTAGCTGTACCGGTTTTCTTCCCGAAGGTTGACTGCACCGTTAGCGAAGTATCCTGGTCTTCGCCGCTGGTGGTTACGGTATTTCTTGCGTACCGGATATTACCGTTTCGGTTGCCCTGTAGATTCACTTCACAGAAATCTGCGCCTGAAAAGCTTATCACCTTCTTCATGATTTCACGGGCTTGATCTTTACTTAAAATGGCCATAATTATTCAGTTCATTTAGAAATTAAAAGGGTTAGATATTCCGTGCTGTGTTAATCACATTCACCTGATCGAATCGGGTGGTAGAACTTCCGTGTGATACGGCACTTGATTGCGAAGGCTCTCCTTTACCATCAAAAAATGAGCCATCGAGCCGGTAATCAGATTCATCACAAATCTTTGTGCAAGAATTCCAGAACTCCTGCGAATTTGCCTGGTAGGCAACATCGCGAAGCAATCCGGTTATTTCACCGTTTTTGATCTCATAAAAAAGCTGCCCGCCAAACTGGAAGTTGTAGCGCTGCTGATCGATCGAAAACGAGCCGTTACCGATTATATAAATTCCGTTTTCAACGTCTTTGATCATCTCTTCAACAGAGTAGGGTTCTTTACCGGGAGCCAGCGATACATTCGGCATTCGCTGAAACTGTACACTGCTCCATGAATCGGCATAACTGCAGCCGTGAGATTCCTCCTCGTCAATCATGTGAGCTTGGTCGCGCGTAGCCTGGTAATTTACCAGTATACCATCTTTCACAAGATCCCACTTTTTGGTTTCAACACCTTCATCATCATATCCGCAGTAACCAAGTGAATAACGTTGAGTTTTATCAGCAAACAAGTCCACAATATCAGAACCGTACTGAAAATCACCGGCCCGCCATTTATCAAGATCGGCAAAACTTGTACCTGCAAAATTGGCTTCGTATCCCAGCACACGATCCAGCTCCAGTGGATGGCCTACCGATTCGTGAATGGTTAACCAGAGATGTGATGGATCGAGCACCAGGTCGTACTGTCCCGGATCCACCGATTTGGCATTCAGTTTCTCGCGGCCTGCTTTGGCAAGCTGTGCGGCGTCTTCGATCATATCGTAGGAATGGCCGTAGCGTGTTACAATCCCGTCATATTTTTCAGACGGGTCGCCATCAAGGTATTCGTAGCCGCGGCCTACAGGTGCGCCCAAATTTTGAATTGTCTCGAAACGGCCGGTGCTGCGGTCAACCAAAGTGGCCGACATATTAGGCCAGATACGGTGCACATCCTGATCGATATAGGAGCCTTCGGTTGAAGCAAAATATTTCTGTTCATTCACCAGGAATAGCATGCTGTTGGCAAATTGTGCGCCGTTTTGCATAGCCGTGTCGTTCACTTTCAGCAGAAAATCAACCTTGTCGCCGATCGGCACTTCAAAAGCATTCTTCTGGATAGGAGTTTTCCAGCTCACTTCACCATGACTTTTTACCGGGGCCAGTATTACCGGTTCAGAATTAATTTTGGAATTGGCTTTGGCTATCATCACTGCCTGTTTTGCAGTTGCCGCCATACTTTCCCGGGTAACGGTATTGGTGGCTGCAAAACCCCAGGTTCCATCCACAATTACACGAATTCCCACACCATACGATTCGGTGTTTACTGTGTTTTGAACCCGGTCTTCACGTGTAATAATAAACTGATTCAGGTATCGCCCGATGCGAACATCAGCATACGTTGCCCCATCTGCTTTTGCCGCATTCAGTGCTGTATCTGCAAGTGCTTTCTTATCGGATGTGTCCATCCAGTCGAGCGAAGAAAATGCATTTACCCGCGTTCCTGCGAGGGGAATCATCATCCCGCCCATGCCTAATCCTGCTAGTTTCAGAAAATCCCTTCGTTCCAAAAAGGCCTCCGTTTTTTAAGGTTTACGTTTACAACTTTAAGTCAAATTCTGCGTCCGGTATTGATCACATTCGCATCAGCAAACCGGGTTGTTGGGCATCCATGGCTTACTGCACTTACTTGTGACGGTTCACCTTTACCATCAAAAAAGGTACCACCAAGTTCATAGGTCGACTTTCCGCCCAACTCAACACAACTATTCCAAAACTCCTGTGTATTTGATTGATAAGCCACATCACGCAACATCTGCGTGATTTCACCATTTTTAATTTCAAAATAGAGCTGCCCGCCAAACTGGAAATTGTACCGCTGCTGATCGATTGAGTACGATCCGCGTCCCAGAATATAGATTCCGTTTTCAGTATTTGAAATCAGGTCTTGAACAGACTTGTCCTCTTTCCCCGGTTCGAGCGAAACATTTGGCATTCGCTGAAATGGGATAGATGACCAGCTATCTGCATAGCATGATCCGTGAGATTCATCCTGGTCGATGATATGCATCTGATCACGAATTCCCTGGTAATCAACCAGAATACCATCTCGCACAAGGTCCCATTGGCGGCATTTAACACCGTCATCATCCCAGCCCACGGTAGCAAGAGCATCTTTCTGAGTTTTATCGGCAAAAAAGTTTACGATATCGCTGCCATACTGGAAATCTCCGGAGCGCCACTTATCAAGTGTGGCAAAGCTGGTTCCGGCAAAATTGGCTTCATACCCAAGCACCCGGTCCAGCTCAAGCGGATGACCAACCGATTCATGAATAGTGAGAAACAGGTGAGACGGATCGAGGACTAAGTCATATTGACCCGGCTCCACACTTTTTGCGAAATGTTTTTCCCTGGCCTGTTCCGCGGCCTGACGAGCTTCATCAATAAGTCCAAAATTCTTCACATACTCGTACCCCATCCCAATTGGCTGGGCCAGAGAGTTTCGCGTTTCGAATCCGCCGCGATCACGGTTAATGCTGGTAACGGTAAATGTAGGCCAGCATCGGTGAACATTCTGATCGGTATACGTGCCTTCGGTTGATGCAAAATACTTTTGTTCGTTCACAAAGAAGAGATTGGATGAACAAAAGTCGGCACCCGCTTTTTCCGCTTCGCTGTTGATATTCATCAGCAGATCCACTTTCTCTTCCATAGAAACTTCAAAGGGATTAATTTCGATAGGAGTCTCCCAGTTTACCTCGCCATAACTTTCGACCGGGGCAAGCTGAACCGATTCGCGCTGAATACGGCGGTTTGCCTTAGCGATTAATACGGCCTGATCTGTTACACGTTTGATTTCATCTTCTGTAACACTGTTTGAAGCTGCAAATCCCCAGGTGTTATCCACCAACACACGAACGCCAAATCCGAAAGATTCGGTGTTGGTTACATCCTGAATACGATCTTCGCGGCTTCGAATAAACTGGTTTAAGTATCGGGCTATACGAATATCAGCGTAAGATGCCCCGGAATTTTTCGCTGTCTGAAGAGCGATATCTGACAAGCGTTTTTTTTCAGAAGCGGAAATACCTGATGCCAGTATTTCGCTGTTAATGTAGGGAAGTAATACAAAACCGGCACTGCCTGCACCGGCAAGTTTTAAAAACTGCTTTCTGTTCATGTACTTTAATTTACACTAAATAGATTGCCTGAGACAATGAATCAATTCCTGCCATAAAATGCCAACCATTAGATGGTAAAAAGTTTTAAATCATCAGGAGCAAGCGAAATGAATTGTACCGCTTGTACTGTATTCATTATTCAGATGAAACCGACATGCGATACAGGCTAAATAAACCGAAGAGCTTTTGGCTAAACGATAACCATTTCATTTCCGAACTAATAACTTCCGGAAAATGTATAATTTCCACAGCGGTAAGCTTAACATAATTTCTGCAAAACCCATAGCTAAACAAACATGTCTTCCTGGTCTCTCAAATCAATTCCGCCTCACGACTGGTTTATTTGTCTGGATATCGATCCATACTTTGATCATGAACACAATCCCGAAACTATTTTTGAAGAGGGATTTACCAGACCCATTCCTCTTGAAGAGCGTGATGTAGCAGCAACCATCTTTTTTAATGGCGATCCGGAAAATCCAGAATTCCATATAGAGACGCAGGAAGATCTGTCAAAAAATGAGATTGAGCAGGCAAACCGAACACTTGCCCGGATATTTGGTACAAATATCGATCTTCGTCCGCTGTACGATCAGGCCGCTGATGATCCTGTTCTAGGGCCAAAGCTTACGGAGTTTTATGGTTTGAAGCGTATGTCGCGCGGTTCACTGCTCGAAGATATCCTGAATCGTATCATCCAGATGCAGCTTTCCCATAAACCCACAGCGAAAAAGATGGCGTTCAAAGTACGCGAGGCTTACGGCACTCACTTGGTTCATAATGGCAAAACATTACCCGCATGGCCGAGGCCCTTTCAGCTTGCAAAAGCTGATCCGGCTCAGATCCGAAAAATGGGACCTACTCTCAGAAAAGGAGAATATATGGTTGGGCTGGCTCAGGATATGCTGGCCGGCGAAGTGGATTTGGAGTATCTGGACCGGGAAGCTGCACCGCAAGAGTTTTATGATAAAATATCGAAAATACGAGGCGTGGGACCAACCTCAGCTCAGGACTTAATGCTATTTCGCGAACGTACTGATGCGATATTTCCCAGTAATAAGAAAAAAGGAGAAGAGAAAGGTTTGAGAAGGTGGATCATCATGAGTTACGGCGGCGATCCGGATAATACTAATGAGAAAGAGTTTCAGAAAATGATTACAAACTGGAACGGTTATGAGGCTGCTGCGATAGAGTTTTTGTTTGTGAACTGGATAGTGAGCCATAAAAAGAGGTAGAACCGCAGTGCCGCAGTGAGTGCGGTTTTGTGAATGGTTTCAATCTAACAAACATTAATATTCTGATTTTTTAAGGTATTGTGTGATTATTGGCATTAAATCCCTGATTTGCCTGCAATATCAGCATCAGGACTTATCTTTCTGTACACGGATAAGGATTATTGAAATGATACCGGTAAGCTGAGCGATAAAAAGACAGTTAAAACCCAAATGTCAATCGCTACTCCCACTCCCTGTCTTCGAATCCGTCAGCTGACGGAAAATGAGGATCCCACTCACTCTTTCTCAGCGACACTCATCTTCGGAAGATTTTCCAGAATGTCCTTCGTCATGCTGTCAAGGTCGAATGCCGGTTTCCAGTTCCAGTCTTTCCGGGCTGCCGAATCATCGATACTGTCGGGCCATGAGGCAGCGATTTGCTGTCGGTAGTCAGGTTCATAAGAAATCTCAAATCCGGGAATCTCCTTTTTGATGGAAGCGGCAATTTGTTCAGGCGTAAAACTGATAGCCGAAATGTTATAACTGGTCCGCACGGTTAACGATTCGGACGGCGCATTCATCAGATCTATGGTTGCCTTCACTGCATCATCCATGTACATCATGGGAAGGACCGCATCTTTTTCGAGGAAGCAGGTGAAGGTTTCTTTGGCAAGTGCTTTGTGGTAAATATCAACGGCATAATCGGTAGTGCCGCCGCCGGGCAGAGATTTGTACCCGATTAATCCCGGATAGCGCAGACTTCTGACATCCACTCCAAATTTCTGATGAAAGTAGTTACAGAGTTGCTCACCCGCCACTTTGGTAATTCCATACATTGTGGAAGGATTTGTNGGGCTGTTTTGCGGTGTTCCTTTCTTCTGTGCNTCCGGGCCAAACACCGCAATTGAACTTGGCCAGAAAACCTTTTTTAATTCCTTATCACGGGCAATTTTTAAAACATTGAGCAAACCTTCCATATTCAGCTTCCAGGCCAGATCAATATTTTTTTCGGCATTAGCTGATAAAAGTGCTGCCAGGTGATAGACTTCAGTCACTTTATACCGGTTAACCAATTCCTCAACTTTCTCCTTATCCATCACATCCAGATGCTCAAAAGGTCCCTCAGCTACCTGCGGATTTGGATCAGCTATATCTGTTGCAATCACATTATCAGCGCCGTGAATCTTACGGAGAATAGTAGTTAATTCACTGCCAAGCTGCCCGCATGCACCGGTTATCAAAATTTTTGTCATGGTAATTTTTAACGAATACTTATTTAATCTACTTATTTACTGCCAACAGCTGCCGCCGCTGCCCGCACTCATATAACTCCAAGCTCTTTTCCTACTTCGCTGAACGCCTCTATCGCCTTATCAAGATGTTCTTTTTCATGAACCGCTGAAAGCTGAACGCGAATCCTCGCCTCCCCTTTTGGTACCACCGGATAATAAAACCCAATCACATAAATTCCGCGATCCAGTAATTTATCGGCAAAATCCTGGGAAGTTTTAGCGTCATAAAGCATCACCGGTACAATGGCATGTTCACCCGGTTTGATGTCAAACCCGGCTTCAGTCATCGCTTTTCTGAAATAGGTTGTATTGCTTTCAAGTTTGTCGCGCAGGTCAGTAGTCTCACTCAACAGATTTAATACTTCAATGGATGCTCCTGTAATTGCAGGTGCCAGTGTGTTTGAAAACAGATATGGCCGGGAGCGCTGACGCAGCATATCCACAATTTCTTTATGTGATGAAGTAAATCCACCGGAAGCACCGCCAAGAGCCTTGCCAAGCGTACCCGTAATAATATCAATGCGGCCCATCACATCATGATATTCATGCACTCCCCGGCCTGTTTTACCCACAAATCCGGTTGAGTGGCATTCATCACTCATGACCAATGCATCATATTTATCTGCCAGATCACAAATTTTATCGAGCTGTGCAATCGTGCCGTCCATTGAAAAAACACCATCGGTGGCAATAATTTTAGAACGGGCGCCGGATGCTTCTTTCAGCTTTTCTTCCAGATCGTTCATGTCGTTATGCTTATACACAAATCGCTGAGCTTTGCACAAACGAACTCCGTCAATTATTGAAGCATGATTCAGCTGATCCGAAATAATAGCATCCTCTTTACCGAAGAGCGGCTCAAACACACCGCCATTAGCATCAAAAGCGGCCGCGTACAGGATGGTATCTTCCAATCCGAGAAACTCCGAAATTTTTTCCTCCAGCTCCTTATGAATGGATTGCGTACCACAGATAAAACGGACCGAAGACATTCCGTAACCATACTCATCAATTGTTTTTTTCGCTGCCTCAATCACACGAGGATGAGACGACAATCCAAGGTAGTTATTGGCACAAAAGTTTATAACCTCATCCCCTTTTGTGGTTTCAATAACCGCACCCTGCGGAGTGGTTATCACTCTTTCTTCTTTATAGAGTCCGTCTTTTTTAATCTGGTTCAGTTCAGCCTGAAGATCATCTTTTAATCTGGAATACATAAAAGCGCTTTTTTAAAAGTTAATCAGAAATTTTTTCGGCTTGAAAATACAAAAATAGTTGAACAGATGGCGGGAAACCGCAGAGCCGCGGAGGACGCTGAGTTAAAGTATAAAAGTAAACCTTCTCAGCGCTCTCCGCGGCTCTGCGGTTCAAAAAAAAAGCCTCACTCCCGAATAGAAGTGAGGCTTTGAAATTTTACTGAATGTTCAGCCGGATGGAATTACATCATTCCGCCCATGCCTCCCATTCCTGGCATTCCGCCGCCCGGCATTCCGCCACCGGCAGGTCCGTCGTCGTCATCATTCTTTGATGGCTTGTCGACAACAACAGCTTCGGTTGTAAGCATAAGGCCTGCAACAGAAGCAGCATTTTCAAGAGCGGTACGGGCTACTTTGGTAGGATCGATTACACCGGCCTTGATGAGATCTTCATATACATCAGTTCTGGCGTTGTAACCAAATCCGTCTTTTCCTTCGAGTACTTTCTGTACTACGATGGAGCCTTCCACGCCGGCATTGTTTGACAGTGCACGCAGTGGTGCTTCAAGAGCACGTTTTATAATGTCGAATCCAACTTGCTGATCAGCATTTTCTGCTTTCAGCTTGTCAAACACTTTCAATGTTCTGAGGTAAGCAACGCCACCGCCGGGAATAATTCCTTCTTCCACAGCAGCACGGGTAGCATTTAATGCATCCTCAACACGTGCTTTCTTCTCCTTCATTTCAACTTCAGAAGCTGCACCAATGTAAAGAACAGCAACACCGCC
>SL_3KL_010_SEDDRAFT_10005789_pt1 | contig 11073 bp, 8 predicted proteins | sample SodLakKL_010_SED_2_FD_10381 | JGI IMG/M metagenome (IMG submission 10381)
TGATAGAAAACCGGCATAATAATTACGACCGTCCCCGGCCCGGAGGCGCAGCAGATGATATCATTTTTGATGAACGCAATGTGCATGTTTCTTTTACGCTTCGTTATCAACTGGAGGGTTTTCTGAGGTAGAATCAATTTATTCTTAATTTACTTAGAAGTTATAAAGTGTGTACTTAACAGATTACCTTGGAAAGAAATCATCAAGATTGAAAAGTAAATTTTTAACGGTTCAATTTTCCAAAACTTGAAATCTTATCCTGCAATAATTGTCCCGGCTTTTCAAAGGGCTGAATCGCTTCAGAGGCTGCTATCATCAATCAATAATGCGGTTTATCCAATTCCGGATATTGATTTGATTATTTCAATAGATGGGGGAGCAACAGAAGATGTAAAAAAAGTTGCCGGGAATTATAATTTCAGACATGGAAATAAAAGTATAATACAAAGAGAGGTGAATATCGGATTGCGAAAGCACATTCTATGGTGCGGAGATCAGACAGAAAAATATGGTTCAGTTATTGTTTTGGAAGATGATCTGATGACTGACAGGTATTATTATCATTTTGCTGCTAATGCTCTACAATTTTATGAAAACGATTCGAATGTTTCGGGAATTTCACTTTACGCAAAACGTGTGAATATGGCAGCAAGAATGGCATTTGAACCGATGTTTAATGGATATTCAGCATATTTTATGCAAACACCTTCTTCTTGGGGGCAGGCCTGGACGAAAAGTCAGTGGAATGGTTTCAGGGAATGGTACAGCACGGCTGATTTGGATAGTGTAACCAATCATCCCGGATTGCCTGCAGTTTTGAAACGATGGCCCGAAACCTCCTGGCTGAAGTATTTTGCTGTTTATTTGATTGAAAATTACAAATACTTTGTCTATCCCTATCTGTCTTATACCACAAATTGTGCAGATGCCGGAGGTGTGCATATGCCTGATGGCACACAAATGTACCAGGTGCCATTGGGAGCTGAAGACCGGCCTGAAGATAAATTTTTATTTTGCAATTTAGATGATTCCGTTGTTCTGTATGACTCCTTTATGGAACCGGAATCCAAAGAAATATTTAAAAAAACCGGAATTGATGCTGATAAATTGGAAATTGATATATATGGACTTAAGCCCTTGTCGTTGATAAAAAAGAAGAAGTATGTTTTAACTTCCAAAAGATGCCGTAATCCTATAAAGATTTTTCGACTCGGATTCAGGCCAATCGAGAAAATTCTGCAGAATTCTGTTGCGGATAATAATCCGTTTTTTGGATACAGTGATCAGGTTTATCTTGCAGAGACTGAAAATATCGTATCAGATAAAAGACCTTTTTATCATCAGATAAATTACTATTCGTATTATCAAACAGAAAACAGGTATTTTTACAGACGATATGTTCTTCATTTGATCGAAAAATTGATCAATAAAGTGAAGAAACACTAAACAAAGTTTTATCAATTAGTTGAAAATGTGTAGTAATGCTGTACCCATCGGTTTTTAACTGCACAGCACATCCATATTATTAACCTGGATATATTATGCAGCCCGTCATTATCATTCCTGCGTTTTCACGGCCTGATGCATTGAAACGTCTTTTGGGATCTGTCAATGAAGCAAGGTTTAATGGCAGTGATACCCCCGAACTAATCATTTCACTGGATGGGGGAGCCGATCAAAAAGTGACTGAAATTGCTGATGCGTTTGAGTTTAAGCACGGAATTAAAAGGGTCATTAAAAGAGAAGAAAATTTGGGATTGGATAATCATATTTTGTGGTGTGGAGATCAATCACAGAAATATGGTTCAATTATTCTTCTTGAAGATGATATTTATGTTGATAAATACTTTTATGAATATGCGAGAAAGGCGGTTCAATTTTATCAGGATGATAAGCGAATAGCAGGAATAGCATTATACAGTCCAAAATACTGCCAAATCACCAAGTTGGGTTTTGAACCAATGCGAAATGGTTATTCAGTATATTTTAAGCAAAATGTTTGCACATGGGGACAAGCCTGGACCGCAAAACAATGGTCTGGTTTTCGGGAATGGTACAGCCATTCTGATGAAAAAGAGATCGACAAAAACGATGCAATACCAAAAACCGTAAAAAGCTGGAAATCCTGGGACAAGTTTTTTTCTGCCTACATGGTGGATAAGAATCTTTATTTTGTTTTTCCCTATATCTCGTATAGTACAAACTGTGCAGATCCGGGGGGAGTTCATATGTCTAAAGGGTCGGACCGGTTTCATGTTCCACTCAGTGCAAAAGAGAGGCCTGAAAGAGATTATTATTTTTGCAGTTTCGATACTTCAACTGTAAAATATGACGCATTTTCGGAAACAGAAGCAAAAGAAGTTTACGATTCACTCAATATATCATCAGCCGATCTGGATATAGATATCTATGGAATTAAACCAATGTCTTTGCTAAAGAAGAAATATGTGTTAACATCAAAAAAATGCAAACATCCGATTCAGGTATTTCGGCTTGGTTTTCGGCCGGTTGAAAAAATTGTTATGTATCCGGTTACTGATTATCAACCTGGAAGCTATAATCGTAACTTTGTTTATCTTGCAGAAACGGAAAATATTCTTGCGGAAAAACGCCCTTTTTTTGAACAGGTCAATTATGCTTCATATTATCAAACGGAGAATAAATTTTATTTCAGAAGGTACTTATTGAATACTTTAAGAAAGTACACAAAATTTATTTGATGATTTTTACTGGTTAAGGTTATTTTTTGATTATTAATGCTGTGTTCAATCGCTTACATTCATATTTCACCAAGCTAAAACAACATAAATAAAGATTTTGAAATACATAAAAAACGTATTCTTTCTGGGCTATCCAATAATCACTCTATATTGGTTTATACTGCACCAGATTCTATGCTGCAATTTCTTAATTTCATACTATAATACTTGTTTGCAAGATTTTCTCATCCATCAAAATTTAAAGAAGTATCCACTACGTTAAATTTTACTTTAATGAGAAACGTTTTTTGTATAATATCTAATTATAATAATTACAATCACATAGACATCTGCCTATCCAGTCTTATGGAATCGTCTTATTCCGTTCAAACAATCGTTGTTGACGATGCTTCAACGGATGGAAGCAAAAATAAAATTAAAAAAGAATATCCGGATGTTGAACTTATAGAATCTGACCAGAACAGAGGATTTTCTGCTGTTAACAACATCGGTATTAAACGGGCAATCGATAAGGCTACAGATTATATTTTTTTGCTGAATATGGATGCCTGGATTGAACCGGATACTCTGGGTATACTTATAAACATTGCAGAATCTAATCCTGATTACGGAATATTGAGTCCGATGCATTTAAATGGGTCTAATTCAGGATTTGACAGGTTATTTACCAGGTATGTTGATTCGAAAAAATGTCCAACACTTTTTTCAGATATTTATCTAAACCAGGTAAAAGATGTCTATCCGGTAAAAGGAGTAAATGCAGCCGCATGGCTTGTTAAAAGTGAGGTATTTAAGTCGATTGGGCTGTTTGAAGAACTATTTTTTATGTATGGGCAAGATGACAATTTTGTTGATCGTGTTAAATTTTACGGCTATAAAATTGGAATATGTCCTAATGCAAGAATTTATCATGATCGGGAGCAAAGAACGAAAAAACTTGTTGACATCCGGACCGATACAAAAAAACAGCATAAACGCCTGAAGGTGATAAGCATGAATCCCAATGATTCTATTCTTGATAAACTGGTTCTTTTATTACAAAAGCAGATGAGTGATTTTTTAATCAATCTGAAGTCTGGTAAAATTCTGCTTGCTATACAAAATATTGGTGTTCTATTGTATGGTATTTTTTACCCGTTTCTTTATAGAAATCGCCATAAAAAGTTAAAGCAAGAGATGGAAGATTATTTGGATGCAGGAAGTTAAAAAATGTTTAAAACGGTTCGTAATGGAAAAAATACTTGGTGCTTTCTCAAGCTGGAAAAGCCAATCTTATTATAAAAGTCGATGGATACATGAAAGGGATTAATTAATGAAAAAAAAGCGATTAATTTTTTTTATCGGGGCTTTATATGGCGGAGGCGGTGAGCGTGTTTTAGTAGATCTGTTGCGACATTTAAACAGAGATAAATATGAATTAAATCTGGTAGTTAGCACAAAAAATGGGGTTTTATTTGATCAAGTGCCCTCTGATATAAATGTTATCATCCGGTATACTCAAGATTCTAAAAGATTAAATTTATATCGGAGGGCTTTTGGATTGTCTAAGATTATAAAAGAACTTAATGCAGATATTGTAATAAGTTTTCTAACAGGTGCAAACCGCACACTAATGAGATCCAAATTATTTCTTCCAAAAAACCTGAAAATTATTTTAAGAGAAGGCAATAATCCTCTGCACATTCATAGCATGTTCTCAAGCTGGTTTTGGAGAAAAATTGCAATTCAGGAGGTAAAGAATTTATATCCATTGGCTGATAGAATCGTAACACCAAGTGTTGGGATTGCAAAAGATTTCCAGAAATATTGGGGGATTTCTTCTGATCTGTTTCATCGTATTCATAATCCGGTTGATATATCAATGATTAATCAAAAAAGCAGTGAAGATATATCTCTCCCCTGGGGCGAGGTTGAAAAGGTTAAATGGATACTTGCAGTAGGAAGGTTAACCAAACAAAAGGGATTCAGTGATCTGATTAGTAGCTTTTATGAAGTAAGAAAAAAAGCAGATTCAAGACTAATTATTCTTGGAGAAGGTGATCTAAGAGTCAAACTTCAAAATAAAATTGATGAAATGGGTATGTCAGATTTTATTTTTATGCCCGGGTTTGTAAAGAATCCCTGGAAGTATATGAAAAGGGCAGATCTTTATATTTCGTCCTCATTATGGGAAGGTTTTCATTTAACAATTGCTGAGGCAATGGCTTGCGGTACAGTGCCAATTGCTACAAATTGTAATTATGGGCCTTCTGAAATTATCACAGATGGAAAGGATGGCCGATTAGTACCTGTGGGAGATGTTGAAACTTTGAGCAATACCATATGCGAACTGCTTGAAAATAATGAGTTGAGGTCTGAAATGGCTGCTAATGCATTAACCCGATCACATGATTTTGATATTAAAAGAATTATAAAAGAATATGAAAATCTATTCGACAGTTTTATAACCTGATATATTATCGTAATAAAACAGAACTGCCTATAATGTAACCAAAGGCAGAAATGAATAATTATAGGTATATCAATATTTTCAGTAGTCAGAAAGTCGTATCAAATGCTAAAGAAAGAACAAATAATAATTTATTTGGATTATCCTGAGCAATTACAGAAAGAATTAGGCCCAAACTCTTTAATTGCAAATTCTATAGTTAGACTATAATGGCTGATAGTGTAAAACATGCTTGCGTTATTACTCCAATTTATCCTGATAAATGGTTTTTTGAACAAGGTGCATTTGTTGACAGGCTCGTACACGAATGGAAAAATCAAGGCCTGAGGGTTGATGTTGTTGCTCCAAGAAAAATATCCAATACTCTTAAAAGGGTTTTCACAGATAAATATACTTCACATCAAATTGCAGGCGATACTGTTTTATATCCTAAATATATATCAGTTTCGAATAAGAAATTGTTAAATTTAGACCTGAAAAAGATCAGCCTGCAAAATTTTAATAAATCCGCTTTAAATAGCCTCGAAAGTTTAAATACGCCTGATTTTTTTTATGGTCAATTTTTAGAAAGTGGCGGCAGTGCTGTTGTTGCCGCTGGGAAAAAGTATTTCCGCCCGGCGTTTGCTAATGTTGGAGAATCAGCATTAAACAAGAGCGGGTCAGATGAAGAGAAAATTAAGCTATCTGAGCTGATAAGGTCTTTAGATGGCCTTGCATGTGTTTCGAAAGAATTGGCAGACGAAGTCATCAGGCTGGGAGCTGATCCAGAAAGAGTAATGTTTTATCCTAATACAGTAAATCTGGACAGGTTTAAAAAACTTAACCAATCAAAATGCCGAAAAAAAGTAGGCCTTCCTTCTGATGATATTATTGCAATTTTTGTCGGACATTTTATTGAAAGAAAGGGGCCTTTACGGGTTTTACAGTCTTTAGAGATGCAATCGAATAAGAAAGTAAAGGCTATTTTTATTGGCAGGGGCGATCAGCAGCCGCGTAGTGAGTTAATTTTACACAAAGGCCCATTACCCAACAACGAACTAAACACATGGCTTTGTGCTTCTGACTTTTTTGTGTTGCCAACACTGCAAGAAGGATATTGTAATGCAATAAATGAAGCTATGGCTTGCGGGTTGCCGATCATCTCATCAGATATACCTGAGATAAGAATGCAGGTACCGGCTGAAGCAGGCATATTGGTTAATCCCTCAGATACAAATTTATTGGCCAGGGCAATAGATGAATTGGCTTGCAATCCGGATATCAGAAAAAAAATGGGCGAAGCTGCATATCGGGAACAGGTAAAACGCAGTTCGAGAAGCCGGGCAAGTGTAATACTCGAATGGATTAATCAAATTTTGAAACAGCAAAAAGATCAGTAGCATTTTTAACGCTTGAAATAGCATTATTTACAGGCAAAACCCTTTATACAATGTCAGATCCAATTTATGAAAAAGTATATCATAAACTACCTGTATTTTTACAAAATGTTGCTGTTTCAGTATATGGATTAAAGTTGCGCAGGCAGCGTTACGGTAAACTATTCCATCGTTATACAGAAGAACTAAAAGCTACTGAATGGCATACTAAAGAAGAAATTGAGGACCTGCAGAACAAATGTTTCAGAGATTTGATTGTTCATGCTTATAAAAAAGTTCCATTTTATAAAAATCTATATGATAGTCATGGAGTTAATTTTTCACAGATTCAAAATCTGGATGATATTAATCGGCTGCCAGTTATTACTAAGAATGATATAAAAAAAGCAAATACCCAGGTAATTTCTGATGAATTTCAAGCAGAAAACCTGATTACAACTAAAACAAGCGGTACAACAGGTACGCCATTAACTGTATATCAAACTCTTGAATCGATAAACCTGCAATGGGCATTCTTTTGGAGATCAAGGATAAGATTTGATTTATCAATTAATGACAGGCATCTAATGTTTGGCGCAAGAATGCCTGTTTCACAAGAGCAAAATTACCCACCCTATTGGAGGCATGATTACTTTAATAAGCGGGTATATATCAGTACAAGTCATATATCCAGGAAAACATTACACTCTATTGTCAACTTCCTGAACACAAATCAGTTTGTCTTTTATACCGGATATCCATCTGCAATATACGTTCTTGCAAAATTTATCGATGATCTGGGTTTAGAGATTAAAAATAAACCAAGGGTAATCGCGTTTGGTTCTGACTCTGTATCGCCTTCTCAAAAAAAATTGATAGCTAAAGTTTTTGGCGCCAGGATCATTGAATTTTATGGTATGGTAGAATTTGCTGGAACAATGTCGATGTGTGAATACGACAGATTCCATGTAGATCATGAACATTGCTATATCGAAACAGAGAAAGCTGATAATCCCGAATCGCAGAAGTTAATTTTAACCGGTTGGGGCAACAAAGCTATGCCTTTTATTCGGTATGATATTGGTGATTATGCATCTCCAGCAAAAACTAATTGTCCATGCGGAAGACATACTGATTCTTATATAAGTATTGATGGACGAGCTGAAGACTATATAACGACTCCGGACGGAAGAAAGTTAACAGGATTTAACCAGGTATTTAAGAATGCAAGAAATATACTGGAGGTGCAGGTAATTCAAAAAAACATTGAGGATGTAACCTTAAAAATTGTACCGGATGAAGACTTTAATGAAAGTGATAAAGTTTATTTACTAAAAGAGTTCAGAAAACGAGCCGGGAAACAGATAGGTGTAAAACTCGAAATAGTTGAAAGTATACCAAGATTAAAATATGGGAAGTTTAAATCTGTAATTTCACATGTCGAATAATTAAACTATCAGTTAAAATATGATCTTAATAGTTTAATGTATATACTCATTTATATAATTCATGATTTTTTTTGAATTATCATCAATTGTATAATTGCCTTTAATTGAATCTATATTTTTAATTACGCTATCCAATTTATCCTGATTTAGATTGTTTATGAAATTGATTATGTTCTGGTCATTAGTAGCATCTATTGACATTCCACATTTCAACTCCTTTACTTTTTTTTCGAGATATGTATTTTTCGATACAATTATTGGTTTCTTAAAGAAAATGGACTCATATAATTTATTTGGTTCAGCAATTCTTTCATTTAGTCCGCTGGTATCATAACAGGCAACAACAATATCAATATTATCATAAATACCTGATAAGTCATCAGGGTTTTTAAAAGGGCCAAAATATTTGATATTGTTATATCTTTTTTCCAGTATTTCTACTTCATTTCTAAGATGCGATTCCCCATAAAAATGGAAACTGTGATGAGGGTATTTTTCTCCAATTATTCTGGCAAATCTAAAAATTGTATTAGGATATCTGAATGCGCCAACGTATGAAAATATGAGATTTTCTGCATGAATAGTTGTATTTATATCATCTCTGTCAATTTCTGAAAAAGAAATATCAAGTTTATTTTTCTGTATTATAATATTGTTTGCTTCAATATCATTAAAAAAATAATTATAGAATCCCTCTGATGTCATTACAGTTAAGACAGAATTATTAATCATCCTCTTATCGATAAATTTAAAAAACCATCTTACCCATTTTATCCTTTTTCTACCGTATATAATATCTGACATTTCATATACATAAATATTAACTTTATTTAAAAGTAAAATAAATGTTAACATGTATCCAAAGCTATAATATAGGACTTTGTTGTCTTTGTTATTCTTGACAATTTTTCTGATTTTAAAAAAGTTGTTTAAGAGCTTATAAATATACCCTTCATTGTCTTTATAATTTCCAATGATATTTATATCTAAATCATATGAATTGGTGTTTATATTATATTTGTTTCGATCAATACCATAAACCGATACTTCGAAACCCTGGTCTCTAAAACTATTTATTCTTTTGATACAGCGAGGTTGTGAAATGGACTCCAGCAAGAAGATAATCTTCATTTAAAATTCTATAATAGTTTTAAAAAATAGATATTGGATAATCCAATAAAAGAGGTTTGAGTTTGTATTTTAACATTGTCTTAAAAAAATTACGAATTATGTGCCTTCGTACATAACCAGTTAATAATGGTTGTGATTTAAAAGATATCATGCATTCGAAATATAACCCAGCTCTTTCAATAGAGGTTCACAGTGTTTGTTAATCAATTCATTTTCACTTGGATATAGCTTTTTCCCGCCTTGATAGTTGGATTTTATTGAATTTAGTCTGCTTAAAATCCTATCATTTATATCAATTCCAGCAAAATCAAACATTTTTCTTGTCTTCGTTAGATCACCACCCACTATGTCCTCATACCTTATCTCAAAATATGCACCATTAAATGTTTTACTGTTTTTATATTCAAGAACAGATTCAACAGAATTTTTCCACTGTAAAGCGCAAACTTCTATCAAATCCAATCGTTTAAAATCATTGCGTATACCCGGGTAGCATGGACCCCAAATGGATTTTTTTATTACACCAATATTATTGAGATACAAAGGAAGCGAATATTTTAAATCATAGAGTAAGTCCACTAATCGGAAGTTCGTATGATTCCATTTTTTTTTTAATCTCTTGTTCGTATTCCTGCTTATATTTATAGGATTATTTTTATGTGCCAGTTCTGTTTTAGTATACTTTCCTTGCCATCGTTGTTTTGATGATCTGGCCACATCATACCCATTTCTGATTATGTGAATGAATTTTGCTTGTGGGAAAAGATTATGCACAAATTCAAATCGAAGAGAGTTGGAAGGTGTTTTTTCAAGTAGAATTTCACCACCCGTATCTGTAAGATACGCTTGAAACGTAGTTGTGATGTAGTGTCGGATTTCTGGTGTGATATGGGATTTGGTTAAACTGTCATGGCCTACGGAGAAGTTTTTATATTTCCAGATATTTTTTGGTTCACCTATATAACTCACCCGTTGATCCATTTTAAGCAGGTTTGCAAGCATGGTAGTACCAGACCTCGCGGCTCCCAGTATAATTACAAAATTGAATGGATCACTCTTCAAATCAGGTTTTTATTTAGTTATACATCAAATTAGTGTTTAAACCTTTGCCCGTTTTTAAATCTGTTTTGGGCAATTATTGCCGAAAATTCTGACAATGCTATCTTATCTCGCTGGTTATGAATGAATCGCAGAGGAACGTCTCCGTAAAAAGAAGCCCACATAGAAAAAGTACTTGGTGGGCCAACAATATAATCACATTTGCTTAGTGCATAGAGGTCGTGAATTGGTGTTGGGTCTTCAATTTTTAAGGCATTATACTGATTGTATTTGTTCATATTAATTTTTTCATCAGAGCATAAGAGAAATACAGTTTTTTTATACTTTTTTTTCAATTCTTGCTGAAGAGAAGCCATAGCATTTGTGTAAATCATGTCCTCATAATAATATTTTCCGTTTCGATAATGCCGGTAATCTTTTCTGCGTATATGTATCCCGATAATGACAGTTTCTGATTTCTTTAGCTCGTCAAAAACTGAGTCAACATGATTTTTTATATCAACTTCTGGTGAAAATAGTTTTCTTATTTGTTTTTTGTGCTTAGAGAGAAGGTTTATATTACGTGGTTGTTGCCAGGCATTAATTAAGTGTATTGTTTTGCTTTTTATGAGATGCTGTTTCATCTCCGTGTAAGATTCGAATTTCTCGTGGTAATGTACATAACGCCCCAAAAGTTCTATTTTATTTAAAGCTTTATGCAGTTTAATGAAGGATCGGTATGCGTAATAATTGTTAAATAAACCGATTCTAATATTTTTTAGTCTGTTTATATTTTCGAAATAGTCAGAATAATCATCAAAATTTATAACATAAAGCTTCAGGTTATACTCTAAACTAAATGCTATAAATGGAGTGACAGCCCACAGCCTGTTGCAAAGCTGTCCGGCTCTATCGATAATAACAATCATCAA
>SL_3KL_010_SEDDRAFT_10005790_pt1 | contig 11073 bp, 10 predicted proteins | sample SodLakKL_010_SED_2_FD_10381 | JGI IMG/M metagenome (IMG submission 10381)
GAGCCTGCCGAGCTCGCTGGCCGCGAGGCGGCGCACGCCGACCTCGAGCGGCTCGTCGGCGCGGATCGTCTCGGCCGGTCGGAGGAGTGCCTGCAGGCCGGCGTCGTCGTCGGCGCCTTCGGCGTCGGCGATGCGCGCCATGCCCAGGAGCTGGCCATCCGGATCGACGACGGGGTAGCACGGATGGGTCTTCCAGGCCCGCAACGCGCGAAAGCGGTCGATGGGCATGTCGATGTCGATCGTGATCGGATCCCGGCCCATCCCATCGGCCACGCGTCGGCCCTCGAAGGCGCTGCGCATGGACTCCGCCTGCACCTCGGCCCGGCCCGCGTTGTACACGAAGAACGCCACGGCCATCAGGAGCAAGTTGAGCGACAGGAAGCCGTACACGCCGAGGCCGATGGCGAGGACTTGGGAGACCCCGCCGGCGATCAACGTGGCCCTTTCGCGCGAGAGGAAGAGCGCGAGCAGCGACCGCAACACCCTGCCACCGTCGAGGGGCAGCGCCGGCAGCAGGTTGAACAGGGCCAGAGCGACGTTCGTGATCGCCAGGTACGCGACCACGAAGGTGACGCCTGCGGGCATCGTCAGCGTCGTCAACAGCATGCCCAGCAACGCGCCGAGCACCGCCGACGTGATCGGCCCCACGATGGCGACGACGGCCTCGGCCCCGCGTTGGCGCGGCATGTCCTCGAGTTGTGCCACGCCCCCGAGGAACCAGAGCGTGATGCCGCGCGTGGCGACGCCGTATGCTCGCGCCGTCAGCGCGTGACCGAGCTCGTGGATCACCACGCTCGTGAACAGCCCCAGGGCCGCGCTCAGCCCGAGGACGTAGGGGATGATGCCGCGGGAGAGCGCGGCGCCGTCGATCTCGATCCCCACCGCCGTGAGCAACTCGGCGTAGGCCGGTACCTGGCTCGAGATCAGCCAGGCGAACAACGGCAGCACGAGCGCGAACGAGGGATCGAGCGAGAGCGGGATGCCCAGCAGCTTGAACGGTAGCTTCCAGCCGCGTCCGGTCATGCCTGGGCCCTCGACGCGACCGCGGCCCGCGCCAGTGCCCGCGCCTCGGCGTCGAGTGCAGGCAAGACGTCCCAGTCGTCGGCCGCCGGCCAGTCGCTCGACAGCACGGACTCGATGACCGCAGGGATGTGATCGAAGCGCAGCTCGCCGGCCAGGAACGCCGCGACCGCGATCTCGTCGGCGGCGTTCACTGCCAGCGGCGCGCTGCCGCCCCGCCGTCCTGCCTCGAACGCCAGCGCCAGACACGGGAAGCGCGTGGTGTCCGGCGGCTCGAACGTCCACGTGCCGGTGAGCGGCAGCGGCTCGAGGGGCACGACCGGACGCTCGGGCGCCTCGAGGGCGTACAGGATCGGGAGGCGCATGTCGTGCGGTCCGAGCTGCGCCTTGATCGAACCGTCGCGGAAGCGCACCAGCGCGTGCACCAAGGACTGCGGGTGCACGACGACCTCGATGCGGTCGAGCGACAGGTCGAACAGCAGCGCTGCCTCGATCACCTCGAGGCCCTTGTTGAAGAGCGTCGCCGAGTCGATCGTCACCTTCGGACCCATGCGCCAGGTCGGATGCGCGAGCGCCTCCGTGGGCGTCACGGTCGAGAGGTCTCGCGGGCCGCTGCGAAACGGCCCTCCCGACGCGGTGAGGACCACGCTATCGATGCCTTCGCGCGGCTCGCCGACGAGCGTCTGATAGAGGCCCGCATGTTCGGAGTCGATCGGCGTCAACCTTGCTCCCGACGCCCGCGCGGCACGCCACACGAGCGCCCCCGCGCAGACCATCGCCTCCTTCGTGGCCAGCGCCACGTGGCGCCCCTGCTCCAGGGCGGCGCGAACCGGTGCCAGCCCACGGAAGCCGGGAACGGCCGCGACGACCGTGTCGACGTCGGCGGTGGCCGCTGCGAGCAACCCAGCGTCACCCGTCACCAGCCGTGTTCCGGTTGGCAGATGACGTTCGACCTCGTGCGCCACGTCTGGATCGCACGACACCAGTTCGGGACGCCACCGCCACGTCTGTTCGATCAGGACACCGGCTCGCCTTCCCGCGGCGAGCGCCACGACACGGTGCCCCGTCCAGGCGGCCACGTCGAGCGCCTGCGTTCCGATGGAGCCGGTGGAGCCGAGGATGCTCACACGCCGGCCCGCTACCGGAGCGGGCCAAGGCTGCCCGAGGGGATCGAGGTCGCGTGGTGACATGCCGTATTCTGCCACGCCCGTGCGCGTCCACGACGTCCAGGTCGGGCGGCATGAGGCGTGCGCAGGCCTCTGGTAGCATGACGTCGTCAGGTCTGGGCGAGGAGGATCCGCATGTTGGTGCGCGAATGGATGACCGGTGATCCGCAGACGGTGTCGGCGACGACGCCCGTCATGGAGGCGATGAACCGCCTGCGCGAGGGCGGGTTCCGGCGCCTCCCCGTCGTGCGAGAAGGCCGTCTGGTTGGCATCGTCACGGATCGTGATCTGAAGGAGGCGACGCCGTCGAAGGCGACGACCCTCTCGATCTACGAGCTGAACTACCTGCTGAGCAAGCTGCTGGTCAAGGACGTCATGGTCGCCTCGGTCATCACCGTGGGCCCAGACGACCCCGTCGAGCAGGCTGCGCTGCTGATGGAGGAGCACCGTGTGTCGGGCCTGCCCGTCATCGAAGACGGTCGCCTGATCGGCATCCTCACCATCACCGACCTGCTGCGAGCGTTCGTCGCGTTCCTCGGCTTGCGCGAGGGTGGGGTGCGGGTGACGGTCGACCTGCCTGATGCACCTGGTGCGCTCGCGCGCGTCGCGGAGGCCGGCCCCCCGTCGAACATCATCGCCGCGGTCACGACCGGCGTGGTGGAGGGTGAGCGGCGCCGCTTGGTCGTGCGCGTATCGGGCGAGGGCGCGGCGGGCTTCGTCGACCGCGTCCGCGAGCGGGGTATCGACGTCAGAGACGTTCGCTGAGGTGCGCCAGGGCGCAGCCTTGGCCGAGCGATTGCGGCGCGAAGCCGGCGGCGGTCGCGTGTCCCACGGGCCCTTCCTCGAACCTGAGGAGGCCGACGCGGTGCTGCGCGACGCGCGTGTGCCCGGCGTCGAGGCGGTTGCGTGGGGCGGCTACCCTGGCGCACGCCGTCGAGCGCTCACGGCGCGTCCGGATCACGTGCCGGAGGCCATGCCCGTGCTCATCGGCTGGTACGTCGCTGGTGCGTACGACGTGGACGACGTGCGCGCGGCGGCGATCGCAGCCGGCGTGCCCGCCGACGCGCTCGGCGACGTCGTGGCCCACGCCGACGGCTGCACGCTGATCGCCCTCGCCAGCGCCGACATGCCCCCGTCGATCACCCTCGAGGGGCGACGGTTGCCGCTTGAGGCGGTGTCGGTCGAGCGCGTGGTTGGTGGTGCCAGCAAGCGCCTGGTGGCGGTCGTTCCGTCGCTGCGCGTGGACGTGCTCGGCGCGCGCGCGTTCGGCGTGTCGCGGACGTACTTCGCCAAAGGGGTGTCGGCCGGTCGAGTGCACGTGAACGGGCGGGCGGCGGACAAGCGCAGCGAGGCCGGTCCCGGCGACGAGGTGTGGGCGGACGGCCTCGGCCGCTTCCGCGTCCTGAGCCTGCAGGGGGCCACGCGGAAGGGGAACGTGCGTGTCGAGCTCGAGGTCGAACGGGGTTGAGGCCGCGCCTCAGGTGCGCACCCGCTTGCTCCCCTCGCGCCGCCCGCGCGCTTTGAACACGGTTCGGATCGGTACCTCCGTGAAGTTCAGGTCCTCGCGGAGCCGGTTGCGCAGGTACTGCTCGTACGCGCGGGTGACGTAACGCTCGTTGTTCACCGAGAACACGAACGTCGGCGGCGCCACGTCGACCTGGCTGCCGTAGTAGACGCGCAGCGACGTCCCCTTGAAGTTGGGCGGCGTCTGACGTTGCGTCCAGACGTCGATCCAGCGGTTCACCACGCCGGTCGAGACGCGCTGACGGGCCTGGTCGTAGACCCGCACCGCGCTCGCGAGGAGCTCGTGCAGCCCGAACGAGGTGAGCGCCGACGTCTCGACGCGGGGCACGGCCGCGAGATGGACCAGCGCCTCGCGCAGCGCTTTCCGGGTCGGCTCGAGCGCGGCGTCCTCGACCAGGTCCCACTTGTTCACGGCCATCACCACCGGCACGCCGTGTTCGAGCGCGATGTTGCCCACGCGCATCTCGTGGTCGCCGAAGCTCGCCGGATCCACCACCAGCACGGCCACGTCGGCGCGGCGGGTGGCCTCCTCGCTGCGCAGCGAGGCGTAGTACTCGACGTCGCCGTCGGCCTTGCGGCGCAGGCCGGCGGTGTCGATCAGGATGAACGAGCGCCCGCCGTACTCGAAGCGCACGTCGATCGCGTCGCGCGTGGTGCCGGGCATGTCCGCGACGATCACACGCTCTTCGCCCAGCAAGGCGTTCAGGAGGCTGGACTTGCCCACGTTCGGGCGGCCCACGATGGCGACGCGGATGGGGTGGTCGTCGGCCTCGCCCTCGTCGTCCGACAGGCGCTCCGCGACGGCGGCCAGCAGCTCCCACGTACCGCGGGCGTGCTCTGCGGCGGTGGGGAAGGGCTCGCCGAACCCGAGGCCGTGGAGCTCGAAGTACGCCGGTGCCTCTTCGTGGCGCGGGTCGTCGACCTTCGTCGCCACCACCATGACGGGCAAGCCAATGGTCCGGAGGAAGCGCGCGATCTCGAAGTCGGCGGCCGCGAGCCCGTCGCGTCCGTCGACGCAGAACAGCACCAACTCGACGTCACGGAGCGCATCGCGGACGCGCATCTCGATGGCGTGCTCCCACTCGTCACCGGACCACAGCCCGCCGGTGTCGAGCAGCGTGAAGTGCTTACCGTCGTCGCTGACGACCTCGGCCTCCTTCACATCGCGGGTGACGCCGGCGAAGTCGGCGACGATCGCCTCGCGGCGACCGAGCAGGCGGTTGAAGAGGCTCGACTTGCCCACGTTCGGGCGACCAACGATCGCGACCTTAGCCACAGTTGTCTCCTACGGCGAGTCGCGCGCCGCGCGCCCATGCGGCGGCGTCCTGGCGCGGCCTACCCGGAGACTGCAGCACCCGCAGGACGACCGTTCCGCGCCCCGTCGCGACGTGGACACCGGCCGCGTCGATCGCGACGATCGAACCCGGCGCGCCGTTGGCATCGGGCACACCTCGCTCCAGCTCGTGCACCTTCACGACCTCGTTCCCGTCACCACGGCGGCGCTCGAACCAACTGCCTGGCCAGGGCGTGACGCCGCGGTGCCTGGCCGACACGGCGTCGGCGTCGTCCGTCCACCGGATCCTTCCGTCGGTTCGCGTCAGGCGCGGCGCGATCGTGGCGGCGGTGTGGTCCTGGGGCTCGCTCGGCAGCTCGCCGCGAGCGAGCAGCGCCAGCGCCTCGGAGAGCGCCACGGCACCGAGCTCCGCCAGGCGTACGAGCAACGCGCCAGCAGTCTCGTCGGGCCCGATGTCCGTTCGTCGCACGTGCCGCACGGGACCGGTGTCGAGACCGGCCTCGGTCTGCATGATGCTGACGCCGGTCTCCGCCGCGCCGTCGATCAGCGCCCGCTGCACGGGCGCAGCGCCACGGTAACGCGGCAACAGGCTGGCGTGGACGTTGAGCACGCCTTCGCGCGGGATGCTGAGGAGCGCCGGTGGCAGCAGCTTGCCGTACGCCGCCGTCACGGCGACGTCGAGATCGAGCGCTCGCAGCTGCTCGAGGAAGGCGTCGTTCGACGTGAGCCGTTCGGGTTGCGCCAGGGGGACGCCGTGGTCGCGCGCCCACGCGGCCGCTGCGGGTGTCCGCGGCGCCATGCCGCGGCCGGCGGGCTTGTCGCTCTGGCTGACGACGAGCACGAGATCGTGTTCCATGGCCAGACGCTCGATGCTCGGCACAGCGAACTCGGGCGAGCCGAAGGCGGCGACCCGCAGCCGACGCCCAGTCTCGTCTCGCAGCGTCATGTGCTGCGGCCTACGGAAGGTCGACCGTTGCTGCGCAGCGCCGCCTTGGCGTCGCGCTGCATCTGCGCGAGGTCGCTCCGGTGCTCCTCCATGAACTCCGCCCGTTCGGCATCCGGCAGGCGGTCGATGAACAGCACGCCGTCGAGATGATCGGCCTCGTGCTGCAGCACCACCGCGAAACGGCCCTCGGCCGAACGCTCGTGCCACTCGCCGCTCAGGTCCTGGAAGCGCACGCTGAGCGCGGCGTGGCGCTCCACGGCGTCGTGGTACAGACCCGGGAGGCTGAGGCAACCTTCGATACCGGTTTGCACCCCAGCCTGCACGCGCAGCGTGGGGTTCACGAACACGAGAGCCGCTGCCCGTTGCTCGTCCAGGGTCGGCTCGGGCGCGTCATCGTCGAGCTTCGGTTGCTCGGGGTCGGCGGCGCCCGCGACGACGAACACGCGCCGAGCGATGCCGATCTGCGGCGCCGCCAGCCCGAGGCCGTCGGCGTCGATCATCGTGTCGATCATGTCGGCCGCGAGGGCGCGCAGATCGTCGTCGAAGCGTGACACGCTGCGCGCGGCGCGGCGCAGCACCGGGTCGCCGTAGAGGCGGATGGGTCGGATCATGGGCACTCCAGTGCTGCGGTCCTCAGGGGGCCGTCGGCGGTTCGACGTACACGACGCTGACGCTGACTTCGTCCAGGACGGCCACGCCCGATGGCGTCGCGACGTTCACGTCGAGAGTATACCGACCGGGCGCAGGCCGTTGCGTCGGCAGGACCGCAGACGCGACGACTTCTTGCAGCGCCGCCACCAGCGTCGGCGGTCCGACGACCGTGACGCTGTCGTGCGACGGCGTCACCTCGGTCACGCCGCTGATCACGACGGGAAGGAGGCGCAGCGGGACCTCACGCTCGATCAGCACCGCCTCCGAGTGCATCGTGACCGTGACCGAAGCGGGCATGACCGTGACCTCGTCCACGGGACGGCCCGCGGCATCGGCGGGGAAGGGGGCCACTGTGGCGGCATCGAGGCCCACGTCGACCGCCACGATCGCCTGGGCGACGCGGTCCAGTCGGGCGCCGCGCCCTCGTACGTCGACCGTGGCGGGATCCGGCGATCCGAACACCCGGGCGTCGGCGGGCGGCGTGCCGAGGAACACGACCGTGACGGGCACCTGCCGTGTGGCGACGCGCTCGAGGATCCCGAGCACTTCCGCTGGCCTGACGCGCTCCAAGGTCACGCCCTGCGGCGGTGACACACCGACGGGTGCGGCGAAGTTGCCGCTGAGTCCGCTCAGGTCGAGCACCGCCTCGACGCTCTCGGGTCGCAGCCTGTCGAGCCGTTGGGTCGGACCGGTCACGGTGATCTCGGCGAACTCCGGGATACCGATCGGCACGAGGTCGGCCGCGATCCCTTCGACGGTGATCGGGACCAGCATGGAGCGCTGGCCGATGGTGGCGTCGGTCGTGCTGACGAACGCCCACATCAGGAACGCCAGACCGATGGCGGCGAGCTTGCGCGGCCACTGATGCACGATCCTGGTCAACACGTCGCGCGCGCTCACTCGGCGTACACCTCCTGCAACGTGGTCAGGACGTCCGCCGGCGCGATGTCGATGCGGAGCTCACCCTGATGCGCCACCGAGACGGTGCCCCGCTCCTCGCTGACCACCAAGATCAGCGCGTCCGAGACCTCCGCCAGGCCCAAGGCGGCGCGGTGCCGTGTACCCAGGCGCGCGACCCAGCCGTCGTCCGCATCGCGATCCGACAACGGCAAGATGGCGCCCGCGTGCGTGACCACGTCGTCACGGACGATGACCGCGCCGTCGTGCAGCGGGCCGCGGCTGGCGAAGATGGTGTGCAGCAGCGCGGCGCTCACGGGCGCCCCGAGTTCGCGTCCCGCCCGGCCGTACTCGGCCAACGGCGTCGTGCCCTGCAGCGCGATGAGGGCGCCGATGCGTTGCTGCGCCAGGTCACGGACCGCCGTCATGATCTCCTGGACGGGGTCACCGGCGCTCGCGGTGCGGCGTCGACCCCGTCCCACGCGTTCCAGTGCGGCGCGGAGTTCGGGCTGGAACACGACGACGACGGCGATGAACGCGACGGGCGCCACCCGGTCGAACAGGAAGCGCGTGGCCTCGAGGCCGGCTTGCGACGCGACGAACCACACGCCGAGCAGCGCCGCCAGGCCGCGGAACACGTTCCACGCGCGCGACTCGATGAGCAGCGCGTAGGCCTGGTAGAAGAGGGCGGCCAGGATGACGATGTCGAGCACGTCACGCAGACCGAAGCCGTCGAACGGGAACACGGGTCCGCCTCCTCGGGCGAAGCGGGCGCGGGGTCCGGAGGGAACCCGGCGCGGTTACGGGGAGCCTCTCGCGCACCGCGATTCGCGCGTGGTGCACGTCGTCATGATCACGCGATGCTATCACGCGCGTCGGCGACGGCCGAGCGACGGCTGTACCCCCCGACATGGGGTACGCTCCGCACGACGGAGGTATCACATCATGGAACGGATCCAGCAACGGCTCGCCACCCTTCGGGGGTATCTTTGACTTGGCCGGCGCCCGTGCCCGGCTCGATGAGCTCGACCCGCAACTGAACGACCCCGCCATCTGGAACGACCCGCAGCGCGCCAAGGCCGTCACGCAGGAGGCGACGCGCCTGAGACGTGTGGTCGACGGTTTCGCCCGGATCGAGGACGACGTCGCAGGCCTGGTCGAGTTGTGGGACATGGCCAGCGAGGCCGACCACGCCGAGCTCGAGGTCGAGCAGCGTCGAGTCGAGACCGCGCTCGACGCCCTCTACCGCGAGACGCTCTTCAAGGGCGATCACGCCGATCGCCCGGCGATCGTGACGATCAAGCCTGGCGCCGGCGGTACCGAATCGTCCGACTGGGCAGGCATGCTCCTGCGCATGTACCAGCGCTTCGGCGAGCGCAACGGCTTTTCGGTCGAGGTCCTCGACGTCGTCGGCAACGATGCCGCACCGAACGGCGTCGATTACGCCCAGATCATCGTGCGCGGCGAGCGCGCCTTCGGCATGCTCCAGGTCGAGGGCGGCGTGCACCGCCTCGTGCGTGTCAGCCCGTTCGACTCGCAGAACCGGCGGCACACCAGTTTCGCGTCCGTCGAGGTGATGCCCGAGATCGACGACGCGATCGAGGTCGACATCGACCCGAAGGACGTACGCGTCGACGTGTACCGGTCGTCGGGACCGGGCGGCCAGTCGGTCAACACGACCGACTCCGCCGTGCGCGTGGTCTACCGGGGCGGCACGTCCGACGAGATCGTCGTCACGTGCCAAGACGGCAAGTCGCAGATCAAGAACCGCGAGAAGGCGATGACGGTCCTGCGATCGCGGCTCTGGGAGCGCGAAGAGCAGCGCCGACTCGACGAACAGATGAAGGCGCGCGGCGATCAGAAGGCGATCGAGTGGGGTTCACAGATCCGCAGCTACGTGCTCGACAAGCAGTACGTCAAGGACCATCGCACCGCGCTGATGCGGCACGATCCGAACGACGTGCTCGACGGCGACATCGAGGACCTCATCTGGGCCGGCTTGGAGTGGCGCGCAGGCGCCTCCGGCGCGGTCGAAGCGAACGCCTGAGGGGGGCGGGTCGGCACCGGTGCGCATCCTTGCCATCGCCGATGCCGTCTCGCCCCTCGTCTACAGCGAGCGTTTCCCGCGTAACTTGCCACCGTTCGACATCGTGCTGTCGGCGGGCGACATGCCCGGCCACGTCTTGGAGTTCCTCGCCACGAAGCTGCGGGTCGCCCCCGTGTACGTGCTCGGGAACCATGGCAACGGCTGGATCCGCTCCGCCGATGAGCCCGACGAAGTGCGCCTTCCCGGCGGATGCATCAACGCCCATCGGCGGGTGGTGGAGGTCGGTGGCGCCTTGGTGGCCGGGATCGAGGGGAGCGCGCGTTACCGTGCCGGACCCCACCAGTACAGCCAGCTGGGCATGCGGCGGCACGTCCTGGGCCTGACACCCCAGTTGCTCATGCGACGCTGGCGTCGCGGACGCGCCGTCGACGTCCTGCTCACGCACGCAGCCCCGCGTGGGCCGCACGAGGGGAGCGACTACGCCCATCGCGGAGTCGCCGCGTTCAACGCCTTCCACCGGCGCTGGCGCCCGCTCGTCCACATCCATGGCCACGTCCACCTCTCCGGCGCCAACGCGCCGCGCAGCTACATGAGCCCCGAGGGGGTCTTGGTCGTCAACGCGTTCGAGTTCACCATCGTCGACCTGGAGCCGCTCCGCGCCGCGAGGGCCCGGCGCCTGGCCGGCGAGGTCGTCGACCTGGACCCGCGCGACATCGTCGGCGTGCGCGGCGTCGCCGGCACCACGGACGTTGGAGAAGACGAGACGTAGCGTGGGCGCGGAGGCACCAATGGGCTCGGACGACAGCAACGGCACGCCGACGCGCAGCGACCATCCGGTCTGGACGGCCCTGCTCGGCGAGTGGCCGGTCCACGACGGGCTGCCCGGCGTGGACCTGGGCGCGGTGTGCGCCTTCTCGGACGCACGTGACGAGGCGCGTCGCCTGCTGGCGGGCGAGCCGGCGCTCGTGCCGCTGGTGCGCCGGGGCGCGCTGCGCGTGACGGGCGACGACCGCATCGACTTCCTGCAGGGCCAGGTCAGCCACGACGTCCGCGCACTCGGCGCCGGCGGTGTGCGCGAGGCGCTGCTCCTCGACCACCGCGGGAGGCCGCAGGCCGATGTCGTGATCGTGCGGCGCGAGCGCGACGTGTACGTGGCTGTCGACGACGGTCGCGGCGCTGTCGTGCGCGCGGCGCTGGACGCCCACGTGATCTTCGACCAGGTGGTCATCGAGCCCCTCGCCGAGCGCGTCGTGTCGTTCGTCGTCAGCGGTCCGGACGCGCTCGCCGCGCTGCGCGACGCGTTGGCCGTCGATCGCCTGCCGTCGGCGCCGGAGGAGGCACGCCAGGTCGCCTGGCACGGTGCCGACGTGATGCTGCACGCACGCCCGCGCGGTCTGACGGCCGCGGTCGACGTGCATGTGCTGAGCGAGCACCTCGAACCGCTCTGGTCGACGTTGTCGGCCGCGGGCGCCGTCCCGATCGGCGAGCGCGCCCTCGCGACGGCGCGCGTGGCCGCCGGCATCGCCGC
>SL_3KL_010_SEDDRAFT_10005791_pt1 | contig 11072 bp, 7 predicted proteins | sample SodLakKL_010_SED_2_FD_10381 | JGI IMG/M metagenome (IMG submission 10381)
GTGACTTTGGTTGCCGAGGATGTGAAGGAGACCCTGAAGAATCTGGTGTACGTTCACAGCCTGAAGGAGACCGACGGCAAATTGGATTTCGAAGTGGATCAGCATCACCTGAATGATCTCTTCCGGGTTCTCGGCCGGCACTCCATCACTTCGGTTCTCTGCCACCCGCCGAAGCTTGAGGATCTCTTTATCGACCACTACCGGGAGGAGGATGTATCATGAGAAACAACGAACATTATAACACCCTGACCTTATTGAAATTTGCATTGAAGCGGGACAGAATCCGGGCCCTGATCTGGATCGCAGGAATCGGGGGAATGATTCTTCTCTTCAGCATGATGTTTCAAAATCTCCTGACCACCACCGAGGAGATTGCCACCATGACCGTGGCCCAATCCAGCAGTCCGGGAACCCGGCTGTTTCTGGCTCCCGCATCGGGGGTGAGCCTTGGAGGCTTCACCATGCTCCGGGTCTCCACAACCATCATCACCATCTTCGGTCTCTTCAATTTTCTGACCGTGATCCGCCATACCCGCCAGAGTGAAGATCTGGGAAGGCTTGAGCTTTTGGGCTCCACCGCTGTGGGACGGTACAGCACCGTCACCTCGGTTCTTCTCCTGATGGGGATCTTCAACGTCATCCTTGTTCTGATCACCTTCGGAATCTTTCAGGGAATCGGTCTGCCATGGGAGGGCTCCCTCCTGGCGGCGGCAAGCTTCGGTCTGTTCGGGATGTTCTTCGCCCTGGTGGGTTCCATCACCGCCCAGCTGGCCACCACCTCACGGGGGGCTTCCGGCCTTGCGGGCATCGTGATGGCCGTCAGTTTTCTGATCTCCGGCATGGCCAACTCCCTGGGTGAGTTCAGCAGGGAGACCATGACCGTGGAAAGTATGGGATTCACCTTTCTTTCACCCTACGGATGGTATCAGCAGATCCATGCTTTCCATGACAATAACGGACTTCTGCTTTTACTCTATGCGGCAGCCATCCTTGTACTTCTTCCCATCCCCTTTCTTCTTCTTCAGAGAAGGGATCACGGAGCGGGAATCATTCCGGCGAAAAAGGGCAGGACAGAAGCCTCCGCCTTTCTACGCAGCCCTCTGGGCCTTGCCTGGAGACTGCACCGGAAGCTGATGATCATCTGGATTCTGGTGGCGGTTTCCTTAGGAACTTTATTCGGTGCCATCAGCGATGAGTTCACCGACGCCCTGGCGGATCTGGAGCAGGCCGGCGCCCTCTTTTCCGAGGAGCAGATGCTGCTGAGTATGATCAGCATTCTGGGGAGCCTGATGGTGATCTATGTGATCCAGGGAATTCTGGTTCTCTCCGGCGAAGAAAAGCAGGGAGGCGTGGAAGGCGTTCTCTCCGCCGGTGTCTCAAGAAGAACCTGGGTGGGCACCCATCTTCTGATGGTGATCACGGGAATCCTGGCAGTCCTCCTTTCAATGGGACTTGTGACCGGGGTTGCGGCATCGGGTCAGGACATCTTTACCGTAGGAATGCTGGTTGAGTCCACTGCTCTTCTGATTCCGCCCTTTGTCGCCGTTGCAGGGATCTGCCTCTTCGCCTACTCTCTGTCTCACCGTCTGTTTCCTGCAGTCCCTTGGGCGATTCTGATTATGAGCCTGGGCTTCGGCCCCTTCTTCGGCTCCGCACTGGATTTGCCCGATGTACTGAAAAATCTGTCACCCTTTACCCACGTTCCCTATCAGTTCAGTGAGCTGGAGGGCATGGGCTACTGGATCTTCGCAGCCCTTGGAGTTCTCACTTTGATCCTGGGAGTTCTCAGAATGCGTCATCGGCCCTTGGATCTGCCTTAGGCACAACGTAAAACCATCTACGGAAGGATCAATCGTTGGTTGTGAGCAGTAAAACTGAACAGAGTACAAAACACTGCAGAACTAACCGGAAAAATTAAAACCGCCTAGTGAGGAATAAGTCACAACTCCTCAATAAGGCGGTTTTTCACGTGATTGATATTGATTCACCTTCCGGCTGAATCATCACTGGGCGGCGAAGGCAACTCTCTTGGTTTACTGGATCAGCTCCAGCTCCCGGCCTCTTACCACGGCCCGGGTGCGGCTGTTGACTCCCAGCTTTCCGAAAATGTTCTTGTTGTGCCACTTCACTGTGTGAATGGATAAATGCATCGTGCTTGAGATGTCCACATTGGAGAGGCCTCTGCTGATGGCCTTCAGAATCTCCAGCTCCCGCTCCGTCAGATCCTCCACCAGAGTTTCGTAGGAGGAGGGTGTTTTCCCTCCCGGATCCTCTTGAAGGGTGGGAGCCCCGGTGTGCCCGATTTCCAGATCCTGACCGATCAGCTCCAGATATTCCCGAAGTCCCTGTTCTTTTTCCGGACTGCCCCGATGTTCCTTCCCCTGTAAAAGCCGGGCAAACACCGCCACAATCCGGCCCTCATCGGAAAAGATCTGCCTGAAGCCTCTGCCCTTACCGATTTTCAAAGCCTTGATCACACAGTCCTCCGCCGCCTTCTCCCGGCGGGAATCCTCCTCCATGCGGGCTTCCAGCAAGAGCAGGCTGATCATCAGCCGCCGGGACAGATCATGCTGGGGCAGCTCCTGCAGCCACCGGATGGAGGCTTTTCCTTTTTCCCATTCCCCTTCAAGCAGCAAAAGCCGGGCCTTCACCAGGGCAGGGTTTCCTGAAAAAAAGATGGTGGTGAGATTCTCCACGTCCGCTTCCTCCAGTGCCTCCTTTGCCCGGGAAATCTCTCCTTTTTCCATCAGGAGACGGGCTTTCCAGGAGTTCATCAGATGAAAGATCAGTTCAGGAAGAACCGCTTCATGCTTCATGGCCTCCAGCCGTGCAAGATGGTCAAGGCCAAGGTCGTACTCCCTTTTTGACAGAGCGGTGGCGGCCAGGAAGATGGAGGCCATGCCGTAGAGGATCCTCTCGGGCTCGCAGAGGGTCAGTCCCCGGGTGGCGCAGCGTTCACCCTCTTCCGGATTCCCTTCCTCACGAAGGAGTTCTCCCAGAAATACCCAGACGACTCCCAGTCGCGGCAGGTCACTATAGCCTTCTTCCTTTGCAATTTTCAGGGATTCCTCGGCAAATCGCCGGGCTTCCGGAAGATCTCCCCGCATCCAGAGGATCTTCAAAATGTTCATGGCTGCGGACACGGTGCTGAGGGCATTTCCTTCACGCCTGCTCAGCCGGTAGGCATCCTGAAAAATCTCATAGGCTCCGGTCAAATCACCGCTGAAGGTCTTCACATCCCCCAGAACGATGGCTGCGGAAATCTTCCAGAAGGCAGATGCATCGGGAATCATCCGAAAGGCCTTCTCCGCACTGATAAAACCCTCCTCCATATTACCGTTGTAGATGTGGTAGGTGGTTCGCAGGGTCTCCAGAATTCCCAGCGTCTCCTGATCCCCGGCCTCCCCTTTCCCCTCGGGATCGTCCAGCTGATCCGCCAGGGAAAAGCATTCCATGGCTCCCTCGGGATTCCCCGAGAGAATGTTCATATGCCCTCCATAGACCAGGAGCCGGAGAGAATGTTTTTTCACTGCAACAGGGATTTCCTCCAGCCAGGTGAACACCTGCCTGAAGCCTTCAGTCTCCCAGAGGTCGTCAATCCGCTGTTCCAGAACCCGGCCCATTCCCCCGTAGTCTTCCGCTTTTCCAAAGAAGGAGACCGCTTCCCCATAGCTTCCCTCCTCTTCAAACCAGCGGGCAGCCCTCTGATACAGGGCTTTTGAGGAATCCTCCCGCTTCCGGCTCCGATGCCGGAGGAGGCTCTCCCGGAACAGGGGATGATAGCGGTACCACCGGCCCTCCCGGTCCAGGGGAATCAGAAACAGGTTTTGCCGGAGAAGATGATCGATGTGCTCCCTGCTGTTGTCCTTCTCCAGAATTTCATCACAGAAATCCCGGGACAGTGCAGGTAAAACACAGGTGTCAAGAAGAAACTCCCGAACCTCCGGCAGTTGCCGGTTGAGGGCCTCCTCAGTCAGATACTCCAAAATCCCCTCATGATCTCCCGAGATGCTTTCCATCAGCCCACTGACCCCCGGGGCTTCTCCAAAGGATCCCGTGATCAGCTGCAGGGCCGTCACCCATCCCTCGGTTTTCTCCTGCAGGGCATCCAGATCCTCCTTGTTTAAAGAGAGTCCTGCCCGTTTGTTCATAAAGGTCTCGGTCTCCTCCCGGGTAAAGGCAAGATGATCGGCGGTGATCTCCAGCATTCTTCCCCCGGATCGCCACTGATGCAGGGGCCATGGCGGCTCAAAGCGGCTGACGACCACCGTTGTGAGCTGCTCAGGCAGATGTTCCATGAAAAAGACCATCGCCTCATGAATCTCCGGTGAACCGATGTGATGGTACTGATCCAGTATCAGGGTCAGGGGCTCTTTCAGACCGTAGAGCTCGTTCATCAGAGGGGTCAGCAGAGCCTCTGCCCCCAGATTCCCCTCGGCAACGGACTGATAGCGGCTCAGCATGTCCAGGCTACCCTTTCCCAGCCCGGGATACTTTTCTTCTATGGCATGAATCAGATAGGTCAAGAACCGGTGAAGGTCATTGTCCTTTTCGTCGATGGAATACCAGGCCACGGGATCCTTCAGGGTTTCCGCCCATTCCAGGACAAAGGAGGACTTGCCGTAGCCCGCAGGTGCAATGATCAGTACCAGACCCGGCGGGGAATCCCCCTTCCCTGAAGCTTTCTCCATCTCCGTTAAAAGGTTTTTCCGGGGGATCAGGCCCGGTGTCGGGGGCGGGATGGTGATTTTTCTCTTCAATAGAAAATTTCTTTTCTCAGCCATTGTACCGTCTCCTTTCAGAATTTTCCNNAAACCGGCTTTTTTTTATTTTATCATACTATGGCATAAGAAAAACCCCATAAACAATTTTCCAATCGTCTACAGGGTTTCTTTCTTCATTTACGCTGTAAAACTTTCCGTTTTCTAGGCCTCCCGAGCCCATTCCTCCACGGGCTTATCATTTCGCATAATGAAAATGAAAACTGCTCCCATAAAGGGCAGCACCACACTGAGAATCAGATACATTACCGCCTGATCCGGTCTGTACATACTGTAGAGCTTGTGCAAAGCGAATAAGTTCACGATAAATGCCGCCAGGGCGATCAGCTGTCCGATCAGCGGGATCACTCCTAAAACCGCACCGGCGATTGCAAGTCCCGGCAGCACCAGCTCGACTTGGGGCACCTCATATTCAAAAATCTTCAGTGTACGGATAATCCGTCCCAGAATGTAAAGCTGGGCAATAGGGATCCATGCCACCCAGGCATTCTCAATGTTCCGGTTTTTCGCCATGGTGTATAGCCCCAGTGCTGCCAGTACATAGACGGCAATCCCGAGAATAAAGAAAAACAGGAAAAAAGATGCAAATACTGCAAATAAACCAAAGTCTCTCATTCAAATACCTCCTTCTCTTCTATTTTCATAATTCCTCTATTCATGTAGATACCACAGATTTCCATTCTGAAACAGGATTATCGATAAATTCTTTTAATTATGAATCAATCTCGCAAAGTGCAAAAAAAGAACCCGGACAGGATTCTATCCCTGTCCGGGTTCTTAATGCCTGCCATACATCATCTCGCTGATCCCCACTCCCGGAGGAACAATGGGATACACCCCTTCATCCTTTGAGATTACACATTCTATGACCATGGGTTTTCTTTGTTCTTTGGCATCCTCCAGGACCGCTTTGAGATCCTTTTGCCCGGTAACCTTCCTTCCCTCAATGCCGAAGGCCCCCGCCATCCTGACAAAATCCACTTCATCCCCCAGGGCTGTTTCGGAGTAGCGCTCTTCACAAAAGAGTCCCTGCCATTGCCGCACCATTCCCAGTGAGGAATTGTTCAAAAGCAGAATCACAATCGGGAGGCTGTATTTGGCAACCGTGCCCAGCTCGTTCATATTCATTCGAAAGCTTCCGTCCCCCGTGACAAGAACCACGGGATTCTGCCGGTTTCCCACCTTCGCCCCGATGGCAGCTCCAAGACCATAGCCCATGGTTCCCAAACCTCCGGAAGAGAGGAAGGTTCCCGGTTTTAGGAACTTCCAGTGCTGAGCCGTCCACATTTGATGCTGTCCCACATCGGTGACGACCACCGCATCCGGAAAGACTCCGTTGGCAGTTTGAATAGCCTGCACACCGCTCCACCGCTCCACCGGCAGCTTCTCTTCCCTTCCCCTGATCTCCTTCAGCCAGTGCCCCCGATCCCGCTTTTCGATGGAAGGAATCAGTTCACAAAGAATCTCCTTGACGGATCCGATCATCGATAGATCCACCTTTTTATTTTTTCCCACTTCACAGGCATCGATGTCCAGCTGGATCATTTTTGATTTGGCTCCGAACCGGTTTACCTGCCCCGTGACCCGATCACTGAAACGGGCACCGATGGTAATCACAAGATCACTGTGACAGAGGGCAAGATTATTCTCCTTTAAGCCGTGCATCCCCACAAGACCCAGAGACAGGGGATGATTTCTTGAAAATCCCCCAAGCCCCATGAGGCTTGATGCCACAGGTATCCCCCCTTTTTCCGCAAATTCCTGAAGCTCCTGCCCGGCTTCGGAGGCGATCACCCCGCCACCACTATAGATGATGGGCTTTTTTGATTCATTGATCATCTTTGCAGCCGTAAGGAGCTTTTCCCGGAAAGATCCCTTCTGTTCCAAGGTCCTCGTTAAGGAAGTTTCCTCTTCGTCTTCTTTTCCCAAGTCCCCTTCTTTAAACCGTCCATATTCCGTCTCAGCCATAAAAAGATCCTTGGGCACATCCACCAATACCGGTCCCCTTCTTCCCCCGCCCGCAATTTGAAAGGCCTCTTTTATGGTTTCAGCAAGATCCTCCACCCGCCGGACCTGAAAATTATGCTTTGTCACCGTCATGGTGATGGTGGTGATATCCACCTCCTGAAAGGAATCCCGCCCCAATAAGGGGGATGCCACCTGGCCTGTGATCACCACCATGGGAACGGAGTCGGAATAAGCGGTTGCAACTCCCGTCACGGTGTTGGTTGCTCCCGGTCCCGAGGTTGCAAACACCACTCCGGTTTTTCCCGTGGATCTGGCATAGCCGTCGGCAGCGTGGGTTGCCCCCTGCTCGTGGGCAGTGAGAATATGGGTAAAGTGCTTTTTGTAGGTGTAGAGGGAATCATAAAGAGGAATCACCGCACCGCCGGGATAGCCGAAGATGGTATCCACACCCTCCTCCAACAGACATTCCATAATCATCTCTGCACCCTTCATTTTTCCAGTGTTCTTCGTCCCCTGTGTTTTCTCCACCTCCCGGGTATTCTTGGCATTCATCATCTCCGCCTCCAATGTTAACATCATTTCACGCTCCCACTTCACGGCTGACACACCGCTCCTTTGGATGCGGATGTCACCATTTTTTCATATTTCGCAAGATACCCCCGCACCTCTTTTCTCTCAGGTGTCCACTGTTCTTTCCTCATTGCCAGGGAAATCTCCTCAACTGCCAGATGCAGTATTCCCCTGTCGATATCGATTTCAATCACATCCCCTTCTTCCACCACAGAAATGGCTCCCCCTAATGCCGCTTCCGGTGAGACATGGCCGATGGCAGCTCCCCGGGTTGCACCGGAGAAGCGTCCGTCGGTGATCAGGGCCACCTCTTTGTCGAGACCCATTCCCGCCAGCACCGAGGTGGGTGAGAGCATCTCCCTCATTCCCGGTCCCCCTTTCGGGCCTTCGTAGCGGATGACGATGACATCCCCCGCCTGTATTTCTCCCCCTGAGATGGCGCTCACTGCCTCCTCTTCCGACTCAAAAACCCGGGCGGGGCCCCGATGGGAAAGCATTTCCTCCGCCACGGCGGAGCGTTTCACCACTGCCCCTTCAGGAGCCAGGTTTCCCCTCAGCACCGCAATTCCTCCGGTTTTGCTGTAGGGCCTGTAAATCGGTGCAATTACCGGGGATTCACTGCTTCCGGAAGGCTCTTCCTCCGCCTTCACAGCATTCAGCAGCTCTCCCAGGGTCACTCCGCTAATGGTTTTCACTTCAGTGTGAAGATGCTTCCCCTTTTGAAGCTCGTTCATCACCCTCATCACTCCTCCCGCCTCATCCAGCTCTTCGATGTGATGGGGCCCTGCAGGGCTGAGCCTGCAAAGATTCGGTGTGGCTTTGCTGATGGAGTTGATCTGTCCGGGATTAAGGCTGAAGCCCGCCTCGTGGGCAATGGCGGTTAAATGGAGGACGGTGTTGGTGGAGCAGCCCAGGGCCATATCCACCTTCAGTGCGTTCATAAAGGCATCTTCTGTCAGAATATCCCTTGGTCTCAGATCCTCTCTGATCAGATCCATCACCTTCATCCCGCTGTATTTTCCCAGGCGGACCCGTTCACTGTACACCGCCGGAACCGTTCCGTTTCCCGGAAGTGCCATTCCCAGGGCCTCGGTCATACAGTTCATGGAGTTGGCCGTGAACATTCCGGCACAGGAGCCGCATGTGGGGCAGGCACGGTCCTCCATTTCCGAGAGTTCCTCATGACTGAGTTTTTTCGCCTTTACTGCTCCCACCGCCTCAAACATGGTGCTGAGATCCATCTTTTTTCCCCGGTGCCGTCCTGCAAGCATGGGCCCTCCGCTGACGATGATGGTGGGAACGTCGATCCGCGCCGCCGCCATCAGCATCCCGGGCACCACCTTGTCGCAGTTGGGGATCATCACCAGGCCGTCCAGACCATGGGCCAGGGTCATAATCTCCACACTGTCTGCGATCAGCTCCCGGCTCACAAGGGAATATTTCATCCCCTCATGATTCATGGCGATGCCGTCACAGACGGCGATGGAGGGAAACTCCAGAGGTGTGCCTCCTTCCATCAGCACCCCCTTTTTCACCGCCTCTGCAATCTTTCCCAGGTGGGTATGTCCCGGCACGATTTCGTTAAAGGTGTTGACGATGCCCACCAGGGGTCTTCGGATTTCTTCATTGGTGAGTCCCAGTGCTTTCAGCAGAGATCGGTGGGGTGCTTTCTCCACTCCCGATTTCATGATCATGCTTTGTCTTCCCTCTACACCTTTCCTCTCAGAGACTTTCATTCTGTCGTCAAAGCTCATCCTTCTCCCGCCTTCCTAAGCTTTCTGTCGCCCATTATTTCACTTTCTTCTGCCAGCTCATCATTTTTCGCAGATCCCGCCCCACAACCTCCATGGGATGCTCCGCCTCCAGTCTCCGTCTTGCCCTGAAGGAGGGACGGTTGGCCTTGTTCTCCAGAATCCATTCCCGGGCGAAGGTTCCGTCCTGAACCTCTCTCAGGATCTTTCGCATTTCATTCCTTGTCTCCCCGGTGATGATACGTTTTCCTGCGGAATAATCCCCATATTCGGCGGTATCGCTGATGGACTTCCTCATATAACTGAGGCCACCCTCGTTGACCATGTCGATGATCAGCTTCATCTCATGAAGACATTCGAAGTAGGCACTTTCCGGATCATACCCTGCCTCCACCAAAACCTCGAATCCCGCCTTCATCAGCTCGGTGACTCCCCCGCAGAGCACTGCCTGTTCTCCAAAAAGATCGGTCTCCGTCTCCTCCCTGAAGGTGGTCCGAAGAACTCCGGCTCTTGCTCCTCCGATTCCCGCCGCATAAGCCAGGGCCAGATCCATGGTATCCCCCGAGGGGTCCTGATGGACTGCAGCCAGACAGGGAACTCCCCGTCCTTCCTGATACAGTCGCCGGACCGTATGCCCGGGACCCTTTGGTGCAACCATAAACACATTGACATCCGACCGTGGAACAATCTGACCGTAATGGATGTTGAATCCGTGGGCAAAGGCCAGATACTTTCCCGGAGAAAGATTTTTCTTTATGCTCTTTTCATAAAGCTCCACCTGCTTTTCATCGTTCACAAGAAGAATCACCACATCGGCCAGGGCGGTGGCCTCTTCCGAGGTGAGAACCGGAAGACCTTCGGCCTCGGCCCGGGCCCATGAAGGGCTCCCCTCATAAAGACCCACCACCACATCCACTCCGGAATCCCTGAGATTCAGGGCATGGGCGTGACCCTGGCTTCCATAGCCGATCACCGCTGCTTTTTTCTCCTTTAGGAGCTCTGCTTTGCAGTCCTTCTCATAATACAGCTTCGCCATTACATCCTCTCCCTTACAAGAGTACTTTCTTCCGCCACATCGAATACATCCTGAAACCGTTTCATCTGAAGAACCACATTGTTCATCAGATCTTCGCTGTCCGCTCCTACAGTCAGCTGAAGATTAAAGGAACTCTCTTTTCCTGCATGATACATGATTCCCTGCAGTTCACATCCTCTTCTTTGCAGCATCGTTGTGATCCTCATTAACGTCTCCATCGGGTTTTTGACCTGTACCAGTAATGTTTTCTTCATGTTCTTTTCCTCCTTTGAATTTTAAATGATTGCAAATAAAAAATCCCGTCACTGAAATCGTTGAACGATTTCAGGGACGAGATTGACTTCGTGGTACCACCCTTTTTCACGTAGTGCTCACACACTGCGCCTCATCAGGTCTACGGATTGCTCCTTTAACCCTAGCCATGTAACGGTGGCACATCTTCCGAGGAAGATTCCCGGTCTCGGCTACTTGTTTCACCTCGACAGCTCCGGAGGGATCATGCCTGCATCCTCCAATTCCGGTTCTCACCAAATCCCGGTTCTCTGTTATCGGATTTCCTGCAGGTTTGTCTCCATCAACGCTTTTAGAAAATTAAATTATTGCCATTCTACAACCATTTCTCCTTTCCGTCAACCCCTTTTACGGAAAAAATTTTATTTTATGAAAATTTCTATTCATCAAACAAGTCTCTGTCCCTTTGTTCGATTCTTTAATCCCCACTTCGTCGTCTTTCCGGCGTTTACACCAGGGCACTTTCCAGTCCCGAGTCGGAAACAAACATGACGCTGGCAGGCATTTCATCCATGATGCGGGTCATAATGTCAAACTGGATCTCATCACCGGATTTGGGCATCCCGAGGATGTGAAGGTCAGTGCCTGCTTTGGACAGGGTCTCCATAAAGGGCCCCACAAACACTTCGGTTTTCGTCGAGACGGGCAGACGGGCATCCTCGATGAACCGCTTCA
>SL_3KL_010_SEDDRAFT_10005792_pt1 | contig 11071 bp, 12 predicted proteins | sample SodLakKL_010_SED_2_FD_10381 | JGI IMG/M metagenome (IMG submission 10381)
GCTCCGATCGCGATGGATGAGGGTCTGAAGTTCGCGATCCGCGAGGGTGGCCGCACCGTCGGTGCCGGCCGCGTCACCAAGATCCTCAAGTAGCACACGGCCTTACCGCGTTCCCGCCGGTGCCGGTGGATGGTCCGGATCGCCTCCTCGAACCCACAGAGTCGGCGAGTCCGCACCACCGCACCGGCACCGGCTGCGTTGCCCGTACCCTGACCGATGACGGTCCTCGTACCCTCACCGGATACCGGCCAGCCAGATCCCCTGCACGCCACTCGGCTCGCGGAGCTGGGTTGAGGTAGAGAGAAGAAGAGCGATGCCGAAGAACGACAACCGTCCTCAGGTGACGATGGCGTGCACGGAGTGCAAGGAGCGCAACTACATCACCTCCAAGCACCGTGTGAACCAGCGGGAGCGCATCGAGCTGCGCAAGTACTGCTCGCGCTGCCGGCAGCACCAGCTGCACCGCGAGACCCGCTGACGCGCACCTTCGAACCTGCTGCTGGCCCGCCGTCCCCGGCGGGCCAGCACTGCGTCGTGTCCCGACCATGCCGGATGCGACCCAGGGTGCGCGGTGTCGAACCACGATCAGGGTTCGGCGCCCACGTCGGCACCCGGCTCCGGTTGTGCAGGCATCGTCACCTAGGATGGCGGGCCAGACCCGAGCCGGAGAGCCGGATGGCACTGAACCCAGACAAGGTCGGTGAGACCTACCCGTCGTACACCTACGAGGTGACGCGGGCGAAGATCCACGAGTACGCGGTGGCGCTCGGCGAGACCGACCCCCGCTACCTCAGCGATGGCGACGACTGCGTCGCCCCACCGACGTTCGCTGCCTGCTTCACGGTCATCCGAGGCGGTGCGGCGCTCTTCGCGGACCCCGACCTCGGAACGCACACGAGGCTGGTGCACGGCTCACAGCGCTACGTGTACGGCGATCGGCCGTTGCGTCCCGGTGACATGCTCGAGTGCACGCCGCGCATCACGGACATCTCCGTCCGGGGCAGCAACGAGATGCTCACCGTCGAGGTGGACTGCCGCTTCCAGGACACCGGGGAGCAGGCGGTCACCTCGGAGGGGGTCATCGTGTTCCTCGGTTCGGCACCCAACGACGACGAGGAGGGTGCAGCATGAGCGGCGCCGGAGACCCCGTGGTGGGGTTGCAGGGGTCGGAGGCGGCCTCGGAGGTCGGGCTGAGCGGCGCCGGAGACCCCGTGGTGGGGTTGCAGGGGTCGGAGGCGGCCTCGGAGGAGTGGTCATGAGCGGCGCCGGAGACTCCGGGTCGGCGGGGACGGTCGAGGTCGGCACGCAACTCGATCCGGTCGAGGTCGTGTCCACCCTCACCACCTCGGTGATGTACGCAGGTGCCTCGGGGGACTTCAACCCCCTGCACTACGACCAGGACTTCGCCGGCCAGGTCAGCCCGACCGGCGGGATCATCGCCCACGGCATGTACTCGATGGGGCTCGCCTCGCGAGCCCTGACCGCCTTCGCCGGCGGGCCAGAGAACGTGCTGGAGGTCGCGGTGCGTTTCACCCGCCCCTGGCCGCTCGGCACCACCTCGACGTTCGGGGGTGAGGTGACCGAGGTCGAGGACGGCGTGGCCACGGTCAAGCTGTGGGGTGACAACGAGGACGGCACCAGGATCCTGCGGGGGACCGGGCGGATCACCCTCTGAACCGCCCGCCTCGGGTGGCCGTCGGGAACGTCCTCGCGCATGCGCGGGGAGGAGGACGGTGTGCGGCCTCCGGGGGCGCGGTTGTCGCCGACCCTCTGGGCAGGATAGGCTCACCCTGCTGTCCCTGCGGGGGCAGCGTTCCCGTGTCAGGGGTCCCGTAGACCCGACGCGACCCGAGCACCACGAGGCCGTGGCCGGTGACCGGCTCCCTTGAAGGCGGGGACGGACGGGAGTAGCTCAATCTGGCAGAGCACCGGTCTCCAAAACCGGCGGTTGGGGGTTCAAGTCCCTCCTCCCGTGCAACCCGCCCGCACCGCTGGCACCATGGCACCAGCCCCTCCACCGCGGCCCGACACCGATGGCACCCGCAGCCACCGGCGGCCGCTCAGGTACCCGCACCACGATCCTCCGGCGTCGTCCCCGACGGCAGCCACGCACCTCGCTCCGACGGGGTGAGCAGGAGTTCGACATGAGTCGAGAGAGCAAGCGTCGCGCGAAGCGCGAAGAGGCCCGCACCGCCGGTCTGCAGAGCGCCGCAGCAGAGCCGGGCGCCGAGGAGCGCGCTGGCGTCGGGCAGTTCCTGCGCGAGGTCCGCTCCGAGCTGCGCAAGGTCGCCTGGCCGAACCGCCAGGAGGTCGTCTCGTACACGATCGTCGTGCTCGTGACCACGCTCGTGCTCGTGGGCATCGTGTGGGCGATGGACTGGGTGATCCGCGAAGCGGTCATCAACACGCTCGGATGACCGCGATGTCCGACGAGCCCACGACCGACCGAGCCCCCACCGCGCCAGACGAGCCCTCCGAGGAGCGTGACGTGCCAACGACCGACCCGACGGCCCCTGCGACCGAGACGTCCGGTGACGACGCCATCGACGCAGCGGTCACCGATGCCGTCGAGGAGGCAGCCACCGAGGACGTCACGGTGGACGACGCGCCGGACGGCGTGTCGACCGACGCCGCTGGCGACGAGGTAGCCGACAGCGCGTCCGCCGACGCGGCTGGCGACGGTGCGGCCACCGCGACCGACACGGACCCGGACGACCTCGACGACCTGCTCGGGCTCGCCGGGGCGGATGAGACCGACGCCGGTGCCGAGGCAGCTGTGGCCGAAGGCGCCGACGGTGCCTCTGCCGCTGATGCGCCTGCCGACGCTGCGGCGGCGTCGGATGCCCCCGCTGAACCGGCCCCTCCTGCCCGTCGGCCCCGGCCTCGCATGCTCGCGGACGTGCGGGATCAGAAGGATCTCGCGCGCCTGCCGGGGGACTGGTACGTGGTGCACACCTACTCCGGCTACGAGCAACGGGTCAAGGACAACCTCGCCAACCGCGTCGAGGCCCTGGAGGCCGAGGATCGCGTCTACGAGGTGGTCATCCCGACCGAAGAGGTGACCGAGTACAAGAAGGGCAAGAAGACCACGGCCCAGAAGAAGTTCCTGCCCGGGTACGTGCTCGTGCGTATGGAGATGGACGACGAGGTCTGGGGCATCGTGCGCCACACCCCGGCGGTGACCGGTTTCGTCGGTTCCCCCGGGACCCGGCCCGTGCCGCTGCCGCTGCGCGAGGTCGCGGCGACCCTGAAGCTGCCCGCCGAGTACATCGAGGAGGTCGACCAGCCCGAGGCGGCTTCGGCCGAGCCGACCAAGGTGGCGGCCGAGATCGACCTCGAGGTCGGCGAGACCGTCCGCGTCACCGGCGGACCGTTCGCGGACTTCACGGGCACGATCGCTGAGATCAACCTCGACCAGGCGAAGCTGAAGGTGCTGGTCAGCGTGTTCGGCCGTGAGACCCCGCTCGAGCTGCCCTTCGACACCGTCGCCAAGCTGTAGCCGAGGCGGTTTTCGGCACACCCGATCGATCGTGGGAGGCCGCACACCTGCGGCCGCTGGACCACGCGAGGAGAACGAGGATGGCCAAGAAGGTCGTCGGCTTCATCAAGCTGCAGATCCCGGCCGGGCAGGCCAACCCTGCCCCGCCCGTCGGCCCCGCCCTGGGGCAGCACTCCGTGAACATCATGGAGTTCTGCAAGGCGTTCAACGAACAGACCCAGGCGATGCAGGGCGACATCGTCCCGGTGGAGATCTCGGTCTACGAGGACCGTTCCTTCACCTTCATCATGAAGACGCCGCCGGCGGCCCAGCTCCTGCTGAAGGCTGCAGGCATCCAGAGCGGTTCCGGCGCGCCGCACATCGACAAGGTCGGCAAGGTCACCCGGGCGCAGGTCCAGGAGATCGCCGAGAAGAAGATGCCCGACCTCAACGCCAACGACATCGAAGGTGCCATGAAGATCATCGAGGGCACCGCGCGATCGATGGGCATCACCGTCGAGGCCTGACCCTCGGCCTCACTCATCCGTCCGTGGGAGACGGGCTCTCATGCCCGTCGCCGGTACCACGAGGAGTTGCACCGTGGCTAAGCGAGGAAAGAAGTACCGCGACGCGCTCGCGAAGATCGACGAGGACAAGCTCTACGCGCCGAAGGCGGGGTTCAGCCTGCTCAAGGAGATCGACAGCGCCGGCTACGACGTCACCGTCGAGTGCGCGTTCCGGCTCGGCATCGACCCGCGCAAGGCGGACCAGATGGTCCGCGGTGCGGTCTCCCTGCCCAACGGGACGGGCAAGGAGGTCCGGATCGCGGTCGTGGCGAGCGGCGACAAGGTCGGCGAGGCCCGCGAGGCCGGTGCCGACCACGTCGGTGGTGACGAGCTCGTCGAGCAGCTCGGCGACGGCGCGTTCATCGCCGACATCGACTCGGTCATCGCGACCCCCGACATGATGGGCAAGCTCGGGCGGCTGGGGAAGGTGCTCGGCCCCCGTGGCCTGATGCCCAACCCGAAGTCGGGCACCGTGACGATGGACGTGGGCAAGGCCGTGCGCGAGATCAAGGGTGGCCGGGTCGAGTACCGCGCTGATCGCAACGGCAACGTTCACGCCGTCCTCGGCAAGGCGTCCTTCGGTGTCGAGCAACTGGTGGAGAACTACGCCGCGCTGCTCGAGGAGATCATCCGGCAGCGTCCGGCCGCGACCAAGGGCCGCTACATCCGCAGCGCTTCGATCTCGACGAGCCTCAGTCCGAGCGTCCCGCTCGACCCTGCCAAGGCGCGGGGTCTGCTCGAGGACGACGACTGAGGAGGCGGTCACCGTCGACGGGCGGCCCCCGGTGTGCCGGGTCGGCAACCCCCGGCGGCTACGCTGCGTGCTGGTCCACGCGCGGAACGGGCCGACGGTGCACACGCAGCGGGCGAGACCTGCAAGGAGGATCCGTGGAAGAGCGAGCGACGGTGGTGGTCGCCTCTGCCTCTGAAGGGGTTCGCGCTCAGCTCCGGCTGACGCTCGGAGAGGAACGCTTCGAGGTCGTCGAGACCGAGGCCACCAGTGGAGCCGCGGCCGAGATCGCCGGTCGTCGCCCCCGGGTGGTGGTGCTCGACGCCGACCTCCCCGGAGACGGTGCCCACAGCCTCGCGACGTCCCTGCGTGCCCAGCCGCAGACCGAGCACGTGCGCATCCTGCTCCTGGCACCCCGGGAGCGCGATGTCGCCGAGCTCCCCGACGAGGTCGATGCCACCGTGGGGTTGCCCGCCACCTCGTTCGCGCTGCTGCGCCGGATCGAGGACCTCCTCACCGACGGGTAGGCGGCGTGCGCGACCTGCGCGCCACGGAGGCACGGTTCGACGTGTCGGTTGGTGCGGGCTATCCTCCCCCGGACCGAGCCGAAGACCGCTGGACGCCCACCAGGGCTGAAGGTCGCGACGGTGCCCGATCGAGCACCCCGCGCGTCCCGCGTAGGAGCGGACCTCCGCCACGAACCGTGGTGTTGCCGTCCCCCTGCGCGTGCGCAGGGGGTTCCGTCGTTCCGGACCCACGCACCCCGCGCTCAGCGGCTCGCTACCCAGATGTCCGAGATGACGGAGCACCCATGGCACGGCCAGAGAAGGTCGCGAAGGTCGAGGAGATCAGCACCGAGTTCACCGGTGCTGCCGCGACGCTGCTGACCCACTACCGGGGCCTCTCGGTCACCGAGATCTCCGAGCTTCGCTCGAAGCTGCGCGGCGCCGGTGCGGAGATGAAGGTCGTCAAGAACACCCTCACGCGCCGGGCCGCAGCGAAGGCCGGTATCGAGGGGCTCGATGACCTCCTCGTCGGTCCGACCGGTCTGATCTTCTGCGGTGACGACCCGGTCGCCCCTGCGAAGGTCCTGCGCGAGTTCGCCAAGGACCACCCGGAGCTGATCGTCCGTGGCGGCTACCTCGACGGCGAGGTGCTCGACGAGGTCGCCACGATCAGGCTGGCCGACCTCGCGAGCCGTGAGGAGCTGCTCGAGCAGCTCGCGGGCCTCATGTACGGCGCACTCGCCAACACCGCGCGACTGCTCAACGCGCTTCCGCAGAAGCAGGCGCAGCTGATGCAGGCGCTGATCGACGCGGGCGGCGCTGCTGATGCCCCGAGCGAGGCTGACGCTGCAGCCGCCGAAGCGAGCTCGGACGAGCCCGAGGCGACCGACGCCGACGAAGAAGGAGCCTCCGAGACGCATGCGCCCGAGACATCCGAGACGGATGCGCCCGAGGCGTCCGACACGGACGAGGCCGCGGTGTCGGACGCTGAAGCCACGACCGACGCGTCCTGATCGACGAGTCCCGACCGACCTGAACGACCCGCGGGGTCAGCTCGATCCCGCTCCCGATCCCATCGGCGCAGGTGCGCCACCCAGGAGGAACCGACGATGGCGAAGCTGACCACCGACGAACTGATCGACGCCTTCAAGGAGCTGACGCTCGTCGAGCTGTCCGAGCTCGTGAAGAAGTTCGAGGAGACCTTCGAGGTCTCCGCGGCGGCCCCGGTCGCCGTGGCCGGCGCCGGAGCTGGCCCGGCTGAGGCCCCCGAGGAGGCGGAGGAGCAGACCAGCTTCGACGTCGTCGTCACCGCTGCCGGTGACAAGAAGATCCAGGTCATCAAGGAGGTGCGCGCCATCACCAACCTCGGCCTCAAGGAGGCCAAGGAGCTGGTCGAGGGCGCACCCGCGGCCGTGCTCGAGGGTGTCGACAAGGACGCCGCCGACGAGGCCAAGGAGAAGCTCGAGGGCGCTGGCGCCACGGTCGAGCTCAAGTGATCCGCGGGGTGGCGTGCACCACGGTGGACGTCACCCCCGCTCGGGACCGACGCGCTCGTCGCTGAGGTCCCGGCGTCGACCGCCCCAGGCGCTGCCGGGGGCGGTTGACGTGCTCGGCTCGGAGGCCCTACACTGCGGGGCCGCCGTGTGTCCTGCCGTCCCGTCGCTCCCGTGCGCGTGGCGTCCTGCCTGCTGATCGAGGTTCGTGCCATCCTGCCGCGCCTGTGCCCGCCGTTCTGCGGGCTCGTCGTGCGTTGGGGCCTCGCCGATCGGCCAGCCGGGCCCGCGACCACCACAGATGGAACGCTGTGACCCGCCTCGGCGAGGAACGGGGGTGGCGCCCCGACCGTCGCCAAGCGAGCACATGCTTCGCAACATCGCCCACCGGAGCGCGCATCCCCACCGCGTCCTGGTGACCCGACCACCACGTCCCAGGGAGGTCCCTGTTGGCTGGCACCGCCGTCGACGAGCGTCTCAGCTTCGCGAAGATCCGCGAGGCCCTGCCCATCGAAGAGCTGGATCTCGTCGCGATCCAGAGCGATTCGTTCGCGTGGCTCATCGATGAAGGCCTAGGTGAGATCTTCGACGAGATCTCGCCCATCGAGGACTCCCAGGGCAAGATGGCCCTGAGCTTCCTCAACCACCGGTTCGAGGACCCGAAGTACTCCGTGGAGGAGTGCAAGGAGAAGGACTACACCTACGCGGCTCCGTTGTTCGTGACGGCGGAGTTCCTCAACAAGGACGACGGGACCATCAAGTCCCAGACCGTCTTCATGGGCGACTTCCCCGTGATGTCGGACCGCGGCACCTTCGTGATCAACGGCACCGAGCGTGTCGTCGTCTCGCAGCTGGTCCGCTCGCCGGGTGTCTACTACGACCGGTCGGTCGACAAGACCACCGGCCGGGACGTGTTCGGGTGCAAGGTCATCCCGGCGCGTGGCGCGTGGCTGGAGTTCGAGGTCGACAAGCGCGACCTCGTCGCCGTCCGCGTCGACCGCAAGCGCAAGCAGCCGATCAGCGTCTTCTACCGGGCCCTCAAGGCCTTCGCGTGGAACGACGAGGTCGGCGGCTACGAGCTCGCGCCGCCCGAGGTGCTCAACGCCCCCATCGAGGACGACGAGATCCTCGACTTCTTCGGTGGTGCCGAGTCGATCGCGTTGACCCTGGAGAAGGACAACACGGGTCGCACGCCCGCTGAGGCGCTCGAGGAGATCTACCGCAAGCTGCGCCCGGGCGAGCCGCCGAACGCCGAACAGGCCGGTCAGCTGCTGCTCGGGATGTTCTTCGTGAACAAGAAGTACGACCTCGCCAAGGTCGGTCGCTACAAGATCTCCGGCCTCGAGGACGACGGGCAGGGACAGGTCAAGCACGGCAAGCTGACCGACGAGTTCGAGGCCCTCGGCTTCGACCGTCGCGAGGAGCACGTCCTCACCAAGGAGGACTGCCTGGCGACGATGTCCTACCTCGTCAAGCTCCACGCCGGCGAGCCGGACTACGACGTCGACGACATCGACCACTTCGGCAACCGCCGCCTGCGCAGCGTCGGCGAGCTGATCCAGAACCAGGTCCGGATCGGGCTGTCCCGCATGGAGCGGGTCGTGCGCGAGCGCATGACCACCCAGGACCTCGAGGCGATCACGCCGCAGACCCTGATCAACATCCGGCCCGTGGTCTCCGCGATCCGCGAGTTCTTCGGCACCTCGCAGCTGTCGCAGTTCATGGACCAGACCAACCCGTTGGCCGGGCTGACCCACAAGCGGCGTCTGTCGGCCCTCGGGCCAGGCGGTCTGTCGCGTGAGCGCGCCGGGTTCGAGGTGCGCGACGTGCACCCGTCCCACTACGGCCGGATGTGCCCGATCGAGACGCCCGAGGGCCCGAACATCGGCCTGATCGGCTCGCTCGCGACCTACGCCCGGATCAACCAGTACGGGTTCGTCGAGACGCCGTACCGCAAGGTCAAGAACGGCAAGGTCACCGACGAGGCGGAGCACCTCACCGCTGACGAGGAGGACCGCTACGTCGTGGCGCAGGCCAACGCGCCGCTGGACCAGAAGACCGGCAGGTTCGAGAACGACCTGGTGCTGGTCCGCGCGAAGGGCGGCGAGGTCCGTGAGGTCCCGCCGGAGCAGGTCGACTACATGGACGTCTCGCCGCGGCAGATCGTCTCGATCTCGGCGGCGTTGATCCCGTTCCTCGAGCACGACGACGCCAACCGCGCCCTCATGGGTGCCAACATGCAGCGCCAGGCGGTCCCGCTCCTACGGGCCGAGGCGCCGTTCGTCGGCACAGGCATCGAGGCCAAGGCTGCCCGTGACGCCGGTGACGTGGTCACGGCCCGCAACGGTGGGGTCGTGGTGGAGGTCGCGGCGGATCACGTGGTCGTGCGCACCGACGACGACCAGATCGACCGCTACTACCTCACCAAGTTCCAGCGCTCCAACCAGGGCAGCTGCTCCAACCAGCGGCCGCTGGTCACCGAGGGCGACCGGGTCGATACCGGCGACGCGCTCGCCGACGGTCCGTCGACCGCCGACGGGGAGCTCGCGCTCGGCCGCAACCTGCTCGTCGCCTTCATGTCCTGGGAGGGCTACAACTTCGAGGACGCGATCATCCTCTCCGAGCGGCTCGTCCGCGAGGACGTCATGACCTCGATCCACATCGAGCAGCTCGAGGTCGACGCCCGCGAGACCAAGCTCGGTCCCGAGGAGATCACCCGCGACATCCCCAACGTCTCCGAGGAGGTGCTGTCCAACCTCGACGAGGAGGGCATCATCCGGATCGGCGCCGAGGTGCAGCCGGGTGACGTGCTGGTCGGCAAGGTCACGCCGAAGGGTGAGACCGAGCTGACGCCGGAGGAGCGCCTGCTGCGCGCGATCTTCGGTGAGAAGGCACGTGAGGTGCGCGACACCTCCCTGAAGGTGCCCCACGGTGACCGCGGGATCGTGATCGGCGTGCAGCGGTTCTCGCGCGCCGACGGCGACGAGCTCGCGCCGGGCGTCAACGACATGGTCCGGATCTTCATCGCGAAGAAGTCCAAGATCGCCGAGGGCGACAAGCTCGCGGGACGCCACGGCAACAAGGGCGTCATCTCCAAGATCCTGCCGGTCGAGGACATGCCGTTCCTCGAGGACGGCACGCCCGTCGACATCGTGCTCAACCCCCTCGGGGTCCCGTCACGGATGAACGTCGGGCAGGTCCTCGAGTCGCACCTCGGCTGGGCTGCCGCCAACGGCTGGCACTTCCAGACCACGCCGGACTGGTTCAAGCGCATCGGCTGGACCGCGGACAAGAAGGACGTCATCGGTCCGGTGCGGTTCGCGACCCCGGTCTTCGACGGCTGCACCGAGGCGGAGCTGACCGACCTGCTCTCGCACGGTCGCCCGACCGCGGACGGCGTGCAACTGGTGGGCAAGGACGGCAAGGCCACCGTGATCGACGGTCGCACCGGCCAGCCCGTCGAGGAGCAGGTCACCGTCGGCTACATGTACACCCTGAAGCTCCACCACCTCGTCGACGACAAGATCCACGCCCGCTCCACCGGCCCGTACTCGATGATCACCCAGCAGCCGCTGGGCGGCAAGGCGCAGTTCGGTGGGCAGCGCTTCGGCGAGATGGAGGTCTGGGCGCTCGAGGCGTACGGCGCGGCCTACGCCCTGCAGGAGGTCCTGACCATCAAGTCCGACGACACGCTCGGCCGGGTCAAGGTCTACGAGGCGATCGTCAAGGGCGACAACATCCCGGAGCCGGGGATCCCCGAGTCGTTCAAGGTCCTGGTCAAGGAGATGCAGGCCCTCGCGTTGAACGTCGAGGTACTGGGTGCCGGTGGAGAGCAGATCGAGCTGCGCGAGTCCGAGGATGACGCGTTCCGGGCCGCCGAAGCGCTCGGCATCGACCTCTCCCGACCCGAACGTCCAACCGCGGACGCCTGACCTTGTCGCGCGACCGCTGCGGATGATGCTCGTCGTCGGAAGCCTCCGAGCTGAAGCGAGTCGGCTCCGATCGACGAGCATCATCCTCCGCTCCCACCACCGCCCCACCAGCGATGAAGAACACACACCCCCGCGGTTCAACCGCACCTCCGACTCCCGCATCGTCGGGAGTGGAGACGAGGAAGTAGGGAGGACGTCCTAGATGCTGGACGTGAACCACTTCGACCAGCTGCGGATCTCGCTCGCCGAGGCGCCGCAGATCCGCATGTGGTCAAACGGCGAGGTCAAGAAGCCGGAGACCATCAACTACCGCACGCTCAAGCCCGAGAAGGATGGGCTGTTCTGCGAGAAGATCTTCGGTCCCAC
>SL_3KL_010_SEDDRAFT_10005793_pt1 | contig 11070 bp, 20 predicted proteins | sample SodLakKL_010_SED_2_FD_10381 | JGI IMG/M metagenome (IMG submission 10381)
GTTGAATATTTTGAAGATATATTTCAACAATTACATGCAGTAGATGCATATTATACATTTGAGGATTTAAAGGTAGATCCAAAAAATTATATTTATTTAAATGGATTTTTAAATATTAATGAAAATATACTTGATAATGTCCCTCAAAATTCGCATATTGTATTAGTTCGTGATCGACTACATTATGGTCACATTTTTTATGATGCTATAGATCAACTTACAAAATTGAATTACAATGTAGTTGCTATAGTATCTTTATTTAGACAATTTTAATTAAAAAAGAAATAAAATTATGAGTTTATCACTTTTAGATAAGGATGGAAATCCTATGTCAAGCGAACAAAAAAATGAAGAAACAGAATCTACTCAAGAAGAACATACAGAACAACAGGAACCAGATTTTGCACCTTTAGTTAGAAGTTACAATCAAATGACAAAGGCAGTGCTAATGGATTATTTTAATAGAGCTAAGATGTTAAATATTCAGATTGATCAAAATCAGGCTATGCAATTAGCTAATATTGTACAGGATGCAATGTTTAATATGGTATTTTCAAAACTGTATGACGAAGGGTACACGTCTATGGATCAAATAATTGATGAAGAAAAACAGGAATTACTTAGAAAATTAGTTGATTTTAAAAAGAATATTGATACATATTCACCTGAAGATCTTGAAATGATTGACAAAGCAAACAAAAACAATAAATAAAAAAACATAATACTATGGCAATAGAAAGTAGTGAGATTAAATTTAAGTTTGATAAAAAGGGTAGACTTCATGTTACTCATACTGAAAAAGAAAAAACAGATGCAGGTGATACAGTAACATACAAATCACCTGAAAAACATGATTTAACAAATGCAGACGAAGAAGCAAAAAAAATGTTGTTTGATTCTTTAGTAACCTTTACTCGAAAATTTTTAGAAGGTGACCCCGTAACATACTTTAATAAATCTAAAAAATAATAAAAAATATAACCATAATACTATCCCCTCTGTATATAAATAGAGGGGATTAATTTTTTTATTTATGAACGGAATAAAATTTGATTTTGATGATATTTTAATTTCACCCGCTGTACAATCAAAAATAAATTCACGAAAAGAAATTGATATTTTTATAAATGGATCGTTACCATTGATAAGTTCTCCCATGGATCGTGTATATTTTAATTATGATAGCTATGTAACATATGTTAACAATTCAATTATACCTACTATACCACGGGATAATTATAATTTGGAATGGAAACTAAATACGTATTCTACTAAAGAATATTCAAGTGCATTTTTAGCATTATCATTAGATGAGATTAAACTTATTAATACTATTCCAAATATTTTATATTCTACTTTAAATGATGATAGACCATTTAATATTTTATTAGACATTGCAAATGGTCATATGATTAGTTTAACAGAGGAAATTAAACAGTTTAGAAAAGAATTTGATTCAAATAAAGTAAAATTAATGGTGGGTAATATCGCTAACCCTGATACATATAAAGTGTTATCAGATGCTGGTGCCGATTATATAAGAGTATCAGTAGGTTCGGGTTCTGCTTGTTTAACAACTCAACAAACAGCGGTGGGATATCCCATGGCAAGTTTAATTGAATCATGTTATAAAACATCCATGTCATTGAATAACCCCGCTTATATTGTTGCTGATGGTGGATTTAAAAAATATAGTGATATTATTAAAGCCCTTGCATTGGGAGCTGATTATGTAATGCTTGGAAGTATACTTAATAGAGCTTTTGATAATGGTGGTATTTGTTATTGGAATGGTGTACCGTTTGAAACAAATAGAAAAATAACTAAATTTTTATATAAAAAAGGATTTAATTTATATAGAGATTATAGAGGAATGTCAACAAAAGAAGTTCAAAAATCATGGGGCAAATCTGATAAAAATTTGAGAACATCAGAAGGCACACACCGAATGAATAAAATTGAATATACAGTTGAAGGATGGGTTGATAATTTAAGTGATTACCTTAGAAGTGCAATGAGTTATACTAATGCAAAAAATTTAGAAGAATTTAAAGGTTCTGAATATATATTTGTAAGCGCTAATTATCACAATAGATTCAAAAAATAAAATATTATGAGTAGTCAAAAATCTTTAATATTAAATATTGATTATACACCATTATCGATTATTAATGCTGATAGGGCATTTGTATTGTGGTATAAAGATCGTGTTTATATCGAAGAAAATTACGATCTTTATTTTAATACTGTAGATGATAAATACCCAATTCCATCTATAGTTCGTATTAAAGAGTATGTAAAATTTAGATATGATAACGTTCCTTTTACTAAAACTAATGTATTTAAACGTGATGGTAATCAGTGTGTTTATTGTGGATCTAATAGACAATTGACTATTGATCATGTAATTCCTACGTCTAAAGGGGGAGAAAATGACTGGAATAATGTAGTTACTGCATGTGCAAGATGTAATAGTGAAAAGGGGGATTTAGTGGATCCAGATCTCCCTGATAAATTTAATGGCGAATTTAATTTGTATAGACCACACGCTTTCATGATGATGAAAAAGTCTACTAAAAAAATACCTAAATCTTGGAATAAATATTTATTTTTTATATGAGTAATTTAAATGACATACTAAAAATGTTTTCGGGCGATGGCGATTCAGAAGAAGATTATATTAAAACATTGATTAGACAAATAAAAGAATACGATTATTCTGAAGATTTTAAAATGATTGAAAAACAAGAATCTAAAAAAACCCAAAAGTTTTTTGATGGTTTTTTGGATGTATATATTTCTATATTTTATATTGATGAAGAAGATATGGAAAACACGCTACCTATTTTTGTAAGTCATATATTATTTTTGAGATACAAAATAAATAAACAAAAAGATAAACTTGACAAAAAATATAGTTTCGGATATACTATAGGTATGAATATGATAAGTCCAGTATTACAATATGCTATAAATGATTAAATTAATTAAACAAATTTTCGTTTTTTAATTGTGAAATATCTGTTACTTCAATTTCATCAAATACAACTTTGTTTAATATTTTTTTAGGAATATTGGTAGAATCGGCTTTTTTATATGTCTTTGCTCTCACATATCCTTTTAAATCAATAGTAATGGCTGAAGAAATTATCCTTTCTTGATTTTGGTCAGCCGAATCAGAATTATCAATAAATGATGAATATTGAGCCTCAAAGGGATATACACCCAATTTCCAGTATTGATTTTTGTGTTGAATAAATTGTTCTAATAAATGATCATTATGTTTTTTATTCTTAGTAATAATATTAACATCATAAGTTAGTGTAATGGATGTTGGTAATTTATTAATTAAATCAGCCTCATCATATTTATTAGAATAAAAAATACCTTTTTGTCTTCTATTATAAGTATTTAAATGATCATGAGAAATCCAATGTGGAATAATATTCATTGTTATATCACCGCCAGATCTATGAAGGCTTATAAGAGGTAAATTAGCATGGTTACCATCAATAACATTTTTTATTGTTGATTTCATTTTTTGATCTGACCATCTTTCAGGTTTGGTCATAGATACATTTGTTCTTATTTTATTCCCGTTATCATCAAATGGATATGCTATATTTTCGGAAATAAATGTAGCAAGGGTATCATCAAAATTTATTAACCCTAATTCTTCTAATGATTTTTCAATAAACCCTATATCATTATTTTTAATTTCTGACATTATACTATATAAATACCTAATGGAATACGACGTAATTTATTATTAAGAGCCTCATCCGTTTGTTGTTGAATATCCAATGATCTTTCTTTTGATAACTTTTCTAAATATTCTTTCATTTCTTCTTTTAATTCACGTAATTCCTCTTTACCATCACTTACAAGTGCATCGCCATTAAGTGAAATTTCACCGTTTGGATATTGAAATGAAGAAAATTTTCTTCTGTTTTCACCTAATGTTATTTTTGTTAATGCTTGTGAATAACTTATTACCCATGTACGATCTCTTGGGGATATTCTGTTCCACTGAAAATTAGAAAAGTTAATTTTTGTAGGATCATTAACAATGTCACCAAAATCTTCTCCATATCTTCTATCCCTATTATTTTTTCCTTGTTCTTCAGAAGAAAGGGTATATCTAAAATGTAATTTAAAATTTCGTCTTGGGACTGGGAAAAGTCTTAATATTTCACCTTCTAATTTAAAGCCGTAACCTGATGTTCGTATATCTCTTGTAATATTTGCATTTTGAATTCTTTGAATATCCCAAGATAATGGTAATAATGTATGATATTTATGTCCTGATCCACCGCTAAATCCAAATTGTGCATTTAGGTTATCAGAAGTATTAATACCTAAAAATTCACCTGTAACACTACCTATAGTTGCAGGAGGTAAATCATAGTGATAAACTTCTCTAATAGTAAAAGAGTCTTCTGCTGGATGTTTAGGAAAGAAATATAATTGTTTTAAATTATACATCTGTTTACCCTTTTGTATATCAATATAACCAGTGTGGTTAGGAACAGATCCCCCAACACCCGCTTCAGTGCCATATGCATCGGCTAATCTTAAAAAGTAATCCATATTAGGATAAACAAGTTTATTTGAATGCACTTCTTCTGTTTTAAGACCAACTAAATTAAAATAATCTTCAGTAACTTTATATTCATTAATCATTTTACTAAATTCCATCATTGCAATTTCGATATTGGTATACACATTTTCCTCTGTAATTTCAAGATCATGTACTGGGTATCCTAAATTATAAGCTATTCGCTTTGTAATTTTTTTGGCATCTTCTTGAAATTGAGAATCACCATCAAATAATCCAAAAGGGGTTTTTCCTTCTATTTCAGATAAATTTTCAGGATCAATATAATCTATTTGATGTATATCTTGCATAAATTATTTATTTTTATGTTACGAAAATATTACTAATGTAATGATCAAACGTGTCTTTTGCTTCATCATTATCTACAAACTGAGTCTCATATTTATCTTCTATTTTCTTTTTAAATGTATTATAATAACCAGATGTAGATTTTGGAAGTTCAAATACTTCCCAATGTTCACCATTACAAGTAAATCCAGCATGTATGATATTTGGAGACAATGGAACTATTAAACATGCTACCACATCTCCATTAGCTAACTTTATTTGGCACCCGTGTTGATTTTTATTAGCGGGAACTTTATCATGATATCCAATATCATTATCATCTGATGTAGGATATTGACCAGATATATAAGGTATACCCGCTTCTTCATTTAAATATTTTTCTGTGGCTTTTAACAAAGCATCTTTTACTAAAGATTTTTTCATGTTTATATTATTTTAATTTATTATTACCTAATTTTAATTATTGTATTATTTTGGTTTTGATAATTCCTCTTTTAGTTTTTTTATTACTAATAGAGTATTGTTTTTAATATCACTTTCCCAAAATCTAATTAATTTATATCCTTTACCTTTTGCTATTGAATTTTTTTTATGATCATTCATAATATTTTTCTTTTGAATAGCATTTAATTTTTTATCTCTGTTTTTAGCATGAAAATAATCACCGTCAACTTCTATTAGTAAATTATATTTTGGAATATAGAAATCGTAATATTTATTTGCTACTTTTTTTTGAGTGATATATTTAATATTTAATGGGCGTAAAACTGTAACTTCAAAAAAGTTTTCTAATTTAGACGAAGTTATATCGGTTTTATTTTTGTGTTTTATGCTCCTTTTTTGTATATTATTATATGATGGATTATAATTACTAAACATTTATATTACTTATGAGAGAAAAAATATTTAAAAAATTTGATAAAAATAAAGTTTTTGAGGTTAAAAATCTTAGTTCTAATAAAGTTAAAAGTTCTAAAAAAAACATAATACCAAAAGAAGTACCAAAACAGTACAAAGAAAAATATCAGGATGAAGAACGGGAAAATTTAATATCTCAGTTGTTCTTTTTTGAGACTCAGATTTATTATTTAGAAAAAGCCCTCGAAGAAGAGCGTAATAAAAATAATAAAAATGAAGAAAAATTAAAAACATAATTAATTATTTTTCATCTGTTCAACCTCTTTTTTAGTTTTTGAAACTGACGATACAACTTTTCCCCCAAAAGCATATCCTGCAAATAGGAATAATAACATAATTACCATAGTTGTCATTACATCATAAATACCTTCTTTTATGTCAACAATAAAAGGGAGTATTAAAAGAAATAAAGTTATGATAGTATATAAAAATACAGATGTTCTTGCTAAGGAATATTTTAGACCTTCCCCTTTCTCAGGATCATGTACCATTAATATATCTTTAAAAAATTTCATTATCTAAGTCCCCCTCTCCATGAACCTCGCCTTTGCCATAATGTTCTGAATAATGATTCAATAACTTCAATAGATACATCTTTTATATGATCATCGACATCACCATTTTCAACCATGTCTTTAGCTAATTTTTTCATATCAGGTTCTGAATCTGATATTTTATCAGATATCATTTTTTCTATGTCTTTGATGTCAGACTGAGTTAGATTTTCTATAAGTAATTTAGTAAGCATTTTATAATTTAGCTTTTTCTAATAATTATAATAGATAGTTGTTTTTAATTAATATTTTGGTTTTATATTTTGAAACTCTCATATAGAGATAACAAATTTATTTTTGAGACAGATTATACGAATCACAAAATTCCTAAAAAGTGCGGATTTTCTTATAATTCGAAATTAGGCGTTTGGTTTACGGGTGATGTATATAAAGCTTTGATTTTACGTAGATATGCAGATGATGAGCTTAATAAATTATTTGATCAATTTTTATCTTATCTAAATAGAAAAATAGAAGAATCAGAAGCAGAGAAACCTATAGATAATTCTATTGAATTTATTAAACCGAATAACGGTAAAGAATACTATCCTTTTCAAAAAGCGGGTATAGAATATGGCATTAAATATGATAATATACTTCTTGCAGATGAAATGGGATTAGGGAAATCAATTCAAGCTATCGGTATTATTAACTCTTTAAAAATGAATAAAGTATTAATAATATGTCCCAATACTTTAAAAACAAACTGGAAAATAGAATTAAAAGAATGGTTAGCAGAAGATATACCTATTACTATTAGTAATTCACAGGATTTTGAAATAGGTGAAGGTATTACCATTGTAAATTATGAAGCATTTAATCAGAATACTACACGTAACAGTCCTAAATATTCAGAACCAAAAAGAGGTGGAAAATATAATAGTACAGAAAGAATTATTCGATCTATTAAAAAACAAAAGAAATTAGATTGTATAATTTTAGATGAATCACATAGAATTAAAAATTATACATCAAACACTACACGTAATATTTTTAAAATACGAAAATATTTTAAGAAAAAAATATTAATGACGGGTAGTCCTCTATTAAATAGACCCGAAGAATTATGGACAACTATTAAATTTTTAGGATATCAGGAAAAATTTGGTAGAACAAAAAAGAATTTTGGATTACGGTATTGTGATTTACAAATGACAAATTGGGGATGGGATTATTCGGGAGCATCTAATTTAGACGAATTACAAATGAAGCTTCGTGAAACTTTTATGATAAGACGTAAAAGGCAACAAGTTTTAAAAGATCTTCCTACTAAATTTAGAAAACCTGTTTTTATAGAAATAGACGAGGCTTATAAAAAGTTTTTAGATGAATATGATACCATTGTTACAGATGTAAGTAGTCTAACTACAAATAATATTGAATATAATAAAAGTATTTTATCTGGTCTTAGAATTAGGAATATAGAAGATATTACAGAAATAAGAAAAATTGTTGGACAAGCAAAAATTCTTCCTGTATATGAATACACAAAAGAAATTTTGGATTCTGGCGAAAAAGTTGTATTATTTGGTCATCATACTGATGTATTAAACGCTTATAAAAGAAAGTTTGGAAAATATAATCCAGCTTTTATTACAGGAAGCGTAAAACAAGAATTTAGACATGATGAAGTACAACGATTTCAAAATGATGATACCTGTAGAATTATCATTTTAAATCTTGATGTAGGTTCTGTTGGTCTAACACTAACAGCATCACATAATGTTGTATTTGCGGAAATTGGTTATGTACCACTACTTATGAACCAAGCTGAAGACAGATGTAACAGAATTGGTAGTGTAAATAATTCAACAAATCATTATATTCTTGCTAATGAAACTTTAGATGCTATTATAGGAAAAAAGATTATTGAAAAGCAGAATATTTTCGATCAAACGATGGAAACTGAAAAATTGTAATTTGTTTTTTATTTATTTTATTTGTATATTGATATAAGTAAATTATAATTTAAATGGAGGTGAGTTATGATTATTTATGTTAATCCGTTAAATCAGAGGATTATTTGGCAAGAACGTAGAATGGGTTATGAAGGTATTTCATCTATGGACAAATTAGATAAAGAGCTTCGATTTAAAAAAACCGAAGATTCTATTGAAGGATCACCTGATGATTTATTTTTAAAGGTAACATCAGAAACCAAATTTAAAAAAGATCAGTGGGTAAAAATCATGGTTGATGATAATTTTACTACAACCGAACTTTGGAAAATAGCAATGAAAAAATATAAGGAAAAGATATGAAAAATTTAAATATATATCCTCCTCTTAGTGATAATTCTTCATGTCCTATTAGGGGAGAATATCAAGGAGTTAAAATGGTTGAGGTTCCTGCAAAATATTTACTGTGGTTATGGGATCAAACATGGTTAGAAAATAAATATCCTACAGTTGCCAATTATATAGCCGAAAACATTGATTATTTAGAACAAGAAATAGAAAACAATTAATGAATTATTTTTTTATTACATTTATAACACTTATTTTAATTGTTATTATTTTATTAATATTATCCGAAAAAAGATGACAGAAAAATTATATAAAATAAAACCCCTTGATTGGATAAGGGCTAATAATTTAAAGTCAACTTATAGTGTATATACTATATTTGGAAATATGAGAGTAGAATATATAGGTGAAGGTTTATATAGATGGTCATATTGCTTTGATGAATATTATGATGAAGGTTGGTTTGATGTTGATTCATTAGAAGAAGCTAAAAGTGAGGCTGAAAAATTTTATTTAACGAGATTATTAGATGCTTTAGAAGAGGTATAGTAAAATGGATAATTTAGTAGGATATAGTCAAGGTACTTATAGAACAGTTTCGTGGTATGAAGTTAAATTTGAAAGATATGGATATGCGTCTGTAGCAATAGAAGAGTGTGGTCGTCAGTTTCGATTAGTAAAAAAGGAAACATTACCACCAAAGGGATTAACCAAAGAAGATGTTAATAATTATATATATGAATATTGGAATATAGTAGACGAAAGAAAAACAAAAAAAAGATAATGTGTATAATTAGAAAATCAAATAAATATACTGGTGTAGGATCCAGATCAACGCCAATTGATCAACAAAATGTATTAACAGATATTGCAAAAAAGTTAGATTTCTACAATTATACATTACGATCTGGTCATGCAGATGGAGCGGATTTAGCGTTTGAGAAGGGTACTAAGGAAAAAGAGATATATGTGCCGTGGAAAAATTTTAACGGCTTCAGGGGCGATCCTCCGAAGTTTACTGATACATTATATGAGTTCACGGTTATAGAATTTCTTAAACATAAAAAGGGATCAATTGATTTTAATGAAATACGAGAACCAGTTCAAAAATTAATGATGAGAAACGTATTTCAGGTTATCGGTAAAGATATAAAAAACCCAGAGCCGTCAGATTTTTTAATTTACTGGGCTGAAGAAGAAAATGGTGAAGTATTAGGGGGTACGGGATTTGCAGTACATATTGCAAAGAAATTTAATGTTCCCGTTTATAATATTAGTACAGTTGAAGGACTTAAAAAAACTAAACAGTTATTAACATATATCAAATATAATTACCTTTTATCTGTATATAAATTTTTACTTCTGTTTTATTATGATGACATTAAAGATGAAACTTCTAAAGAAATTTTGGATATGTTTGAAAATCATGATATTATAAAAGTACATGATGGAGAAAATATTTTTGCAATTCAGCCATATTTAAATAAAGATATTATGAATTTATTACAGTATTTATATAAGACTAATAAAAAAATGGTTAAACATGAACAAAAGTGTTTCTTTGAAAGATATTGAGAAAGAATTAAATACAGCAAAATCAAAAGGTAACGTTAGCAAATATTTTGAATTTTTAGGTGACGCTGTAGTAATGCTTTCAAAAAAAATTATAGAATTGGAAGCTATTGTAGAGGGTACACAAGAAAACATTAATAGTGTATCATTAACAGCAAAGGAAAAATTACGTATACAGAATGTCAGAATGTCAAATGAACAACTAAGAAATGAACTTGACGAATTGAAAAAAAAGGTTAATTCATTATAATAATGGAATATTTTGAGAGTAATCATTATTTACCAAGAAATAGTCATGTAGATATGATTATTATATATAGTTTAGGTGAATATATGAAAAATATATATGCGCCTGAATATTTAGACCGAATGGGATTTTCCCGACATTATTATATTAAACCATCTGGTAAAATTGTTCACAGTGTTGAACCTGATTCAATGGCATTACACTCTGGCTCATCTACATTTAAAGGTAAAGAATATTTAAATAATAATTCAGTTAGTATTACATTATTATTAGAAGGTAATTATACATGGACTACATTAAAGACTGCTATAGATAAAAACGAAAGTTTTACTGATAAACATTATGAGAACTTAGAATATATCTGTAGATCTTTAATGAAAACATATCCTTTAATTTTTCTTAATAATATTGTTAGATACGAAGATGTATTAACTAATGATAAAAATACTCGAAATATTGTTGGAAACGGTTTCAATTTTAAATATTTTAAAAATAGAATGGAATCTTTTATTTTTAATATAGATAACGAATTAACAAAAGATAAAGAACAAAATAGATTTAAAGATATATTATCTTTTCTATTTTAAACAAAAAAAAAATAATGATAGACTTAGAAATATTAAAAAA
>SL_3KL_010_SEDDRAFT_10005794_pt1 | contig 11068 bp, 7 predicted proteins | sample SodLakKL_010_SED_2_FD_10381 | JGI IMG/M metagenome (IMG submission 10381)
TGAGGCTGACTTCCACGCCCTCGTCCAGCGGTGACTCGATGTTGGGCGTCTTGCCGGCGCGAATCGCCTCCACTGCGCGGTCCAGCATCTGCATGTAGAGGCCGTAGCCGATCGCCTCCATCTGGCCGCTCTGCTCCTCGCCGAGCAGCTCGCCGGCGCCACGGATCTCCATGTCGTGGCTGGCCAGGGTGAAGCCGGCCCCCAGCGCTTCGGCGCCGGCGATGGCGTCCAGGCGCTTGATGGCATCCTGGGTCATGACCCTGGGCGGCGGCGTCAGCAGGTAGGCGTAGGCCTGGTGGTGGCTGCGCCCGACGCGGCCGCGCAGCTGATGCAGCTGGGCCAGGCCGAACTTGTCGGCGCGCTCGATCAGGATGGTGTTGGCACTGGGCACGTCGATGCCGGTCTCGATGATGGTGGAGCAGACCAGCACGTTGAAGCGCTTGTGGTAGAAGTCCGACATGATGCGCTCGAGTGCCCGTTCCGGCAGCTGGCCATGGGCGACGCCGACCCGCGCATCGGGGACCAGTTCGCGCACCGTCTCGGCGGCGATCTCGATGGTCTTGACCTCGTTGTGGAGGAAGTAGACCTGGCCGCCACGGAGGATCTCACGCAGGATCGCCTCCTTGATGATCGGCTCCTCGCGGCGCTGCACGAAGGTCTTGACCGACAGGCGTCGCGCCGGGGGCGTGGCGATNATGGAGAGGTCGCGGATGCCGCTCATCGCCATGTTCAGGGTGCGCGGAATCGGCGTGGCGGTCATGGTGAGGATATCCACCTCGGCGCGCAGGCTCTTGAGGCGCTCCTTCTGGGCCACGCCGAAGCGGTGCTCCTCGTCGATGATCAGCAGGCCCATCTTGGGGAGCTTCATGGATTTGGAGAGCAGCTTGTGGGTGCCGATGACGATGTCCGCCCGGCCCTCCTCGATGCGGTCCATGGCGGCCGCCTGGCCCTTGCCGGCGGTGAAGCGCGACACCAGCTCGATGTGTACCGCGGTATCGGCGAAGCGGTCGCGGAAGTTCTCGAAATGCTGGCGGGCGAGCAGGGTGGTCGGCACCAGGACCACCACCTGGCGCCCGGAGTGCACCGCCAGGAAGGCGGCGCGCATGGCCACCTCGGTCTTGCCGAAGCCCACGTCGCCACACACCACTCGGTCCATGGGGCGCGGCGCGGTCATGTCCTCGATCACCGCATGGATGGCGGCGCGCTGGTCCGGGGTCTCCTCGAAGGGGAAGCCGGCGGCGAAACGGGTGTACTCGGCGTCGGGGGGCGTGCAGGCGAAGCCCACGCGGGCCTCCCGGCGGGCGTAGATGTCCAGCAGTTCGGCGGCGGTGTCGCGGATCTTCTCCGCGGCCTTCCGGCGGGCCTTCGCCCACTGGTCGGAGCCGAGGCGATGCAGCGGGGCGAGTTCGTCGTCGGCACCGGCATAGCGCGATATCAGGTGCAGGCTCTCCACCGGCACATAGAGGCGGGCGCCCTCAGCGTACTCCAGGGTCACGAACTCCGCGGCCTGGCCGCCGGCCTCGATCGCCTCCAGGCCCGTGTAGCGACCCACGCCGTGGGTCTGGTGGACCACCGGCGAGCCGGGGCGCAGCTCCGAGAGGTGGCGAATGGCCAGCTCGTCGGCGTCGGTGGCCTTCTCCCGGCGCCGGGTCTGACGCACCACCTCGCCGTAGAGTTCCGATTCGCTGATCACCGCCAGGTCGGGGTCGGTCAGCCACAGGCCGGCCTCGAGCTCCCCCTCGGTGATCGCCATGGCGCTGTCGCTGGCGAGAAAGTCGGCGAAGTCTGCCACGTGGGGCAGGCTGAGGCGCAGCGGCGCCAGGACCTCCTCCAGGGCCTCGCGGCGCCCGCGGGATTCCGCCACGAACAGAACGCGAGCCGCGGCGTGGTGCTCGAGAAAGCGGGTCAGCGCCGCCAGGGGCTCCTTGCCTCGGGCATTGATGCCGACCTCGGGCGGGGCCTGGCTGGCCGGGGTGAGGGCGTGGCGATGCTCGGCATCCGCGGTGAGCGCTACCCGGGGATGGCGCTTGATAGCGGCAAATACCTCGGCCACCGGCACGAAGGCGCGGTGGGGCGGCAGCAGCGGTCGCGCCGGGTCGACGCCCAGGTTCTCGAAGCGACCCTCGATGGCCGACCAGTGGTGCTCGGCGGCGCCGTGCACGTCGGGCAGCAGGGCGACTCGGGTGCCCTCGGCCAGGTGCTCGAAGAGCGTCGCGGTCTCTTCGAAGAAGAGCGGCAGGTACTGCTCCAGGCCCGGCGAGGGGATGCCCTTGAGGGCGTCGACGTAGAGCGGGCACTGGCGCGGGTCGACGTCGAAGAGCGTTTCGAAGCCTTCGCGGAAGCAGGCGATGGCGCTGCGCGACAGCGAATATTCGTGGGCCGGCAGCAGGTCGACGCGCTCGACCTTGTCCTGGCTGCGCTGGGTGTCCGGGTCGAAGCGGCGCAGGGTGTCGATCTCGTCATCGAACAGGTCGATGCGCAGCGGGGCATCGGTACCCATGGGGAAGAGGTCGATGATGGCGCCGCGCAGCGCATACTCGCCGGGTTCAAAGACCGTCTCCACCGCCCGATAGCCGGCCCGGGAGAGTGCTTCCCGGAAGCGTTCGCGATCGAGCCGCTGGCCCACCTCCAGGGTGAGCACCCGTCCGGCGATGTACTCCACCGGCGGCAGGCGCTGCATCAGGGNGTTGATCGGCACCAGCACGATGCCATGCTCGCCGTCCTGCAGGCGACGCAGGGTGCGCAGCCGCGCCGAGACGATGTCCTGGTGGGGGGAGAAGCTGTCGTAGGGCAGGGTTTCCCAGTCCGGGAAGGGCAGTACCGGCACCCGGCTGTAGAAGGCCAGCTCGCTCTCCAGGCGGAGCGCCTGGGCGGTGTCGGCGGTGATCACCAGCAGCGGGGCATCCTCGGCCAGGCGCGCCAGGGCCAGGGCGGCGGCGCTCCCCTGGGGAGCCTGCCAGTAAAGAGTGTCGCGCACGCCTTCGGGGCGCGGCGGATCCAGCGGCGAGAAGTTGGGCATGGTCACGTCGGTCGGCTATCGACGGGCGGGGCCCGCCTGGGTCCTGGGTGGATTCCGAATCACGCATGGTAGCAGATCCCGACAGCCGACAGATGGGTCATGGAGCGGAGCCTTCGTGTAATCCCGCTACAGCGGCTGCGACCATCCTGCGATTGACCCCGGCAGCGGGCTCAGGATAATGGCCCCGAACCTTCAACCCCAGAGTGAGGCCGCACGTGAGTCAGCAACCCTCCGATATTGTCTTCCAGGAATGGCACGACAACCAGGCGCTTGCCGAGCAGATGATCCCGATGATCGGTAGGCTCTACCGTCATAACAACGTGGTCACCACCCTCTATGGGCGGTCGCTCTTCAACCGCAGCGTGATCCGCATCCTGAAGGACCACCGCTACGTGCGGAAGGTCGAGGGAACCGAACTCTCCGTGCAGGACACCTTCCCGCTGGTCCAGGCCATGATCGAGCTCGACCTGGCCCCGGCCCACGTGGACGTCGGCAAGCTGGGTGTGGCCTTCAAGAAGCAGGGTGGCGGCGACGCCGTGGCCTTCCTGCGCCAGGAGCTGGCCGAGATCGTCGACCAGCAGGCCGCCAGCGGCGGCAACGGCGAGCCCAAGGACGTCGTGCTCTACGGCTTCGGGCGTATCGGCCGCATCCTGGCCCGGGTGCTGGTGGAGAAGGCCGGTGGCGGCAACCTGCTGCGCCTGCGTGCCATCGTGGTGCGTGGTCGCGGCGACATCGCCAAGGATCTGGAGAAGCGGGCCAGCCTGCTGCGCCGCGACTCCGTCCATGGGCCCTTCAACGGCACCATCAGCATCGACGTGGAAGCGCGCACCCTCACCGCCAACGGCAACGTCATCCAGGTGATCTATGCCGATTCGCCTGCGGAGGTCGATTACACCGGCTACGGCATCGATAACGCCGTGGTGGTGGACAACACCGGTATCTGGCGCGACGAGGCTGGCCTCGGCCAGCACTTGGCGTGCAAGGGAGTGGCCAAGGCACTGCTCACGGCGCCGGGCAAGGGCGACATCAAGAACATCGTCTTCGGCATCAACCACGATGACCTGAGCCGCGATGATCGCATCATCTCCGCGGCGTCCTGTACCACCAACGCCATCGTGCCGGTGCTCAAGGTGCTCAACGACGAGTTCGGCGTCGAGCATGGCCACGTGGAGACGGTGCACAGCTACACCAATGATCAGAACCTGATCGACAACTACCACAAGGGTGACCGCCGCGGTCGCAGTGCACCGCTGAATATGGTGCTCACCGAGACCGGCGCCGCCAAGGCGGTGGCCAAGGCCCTGCCGGAGTTCGCCGGCAAGCTCACCGGCAACGCCATCCGCGTGCCGACGCCCAATGTCTCTATGGCGATCCTCAACCTGCGCCTGGAGAAGGAGACCGACGCGGAGGCCCTCAACGACTTCCTGCGCCGCATGTCCCTGGATTCCCCGTTCCAGAAGCAGATCGACTACGTCGACTCTCCCGAGGTGGTCTCCACCGATTTCGTCGGCAATCGTCACGCCGGCATCGTCGATGCCAAGGCGACCATCGCCAATGGCAAGAACGCGGTGCTCTACGTCTGGTATGACAACGAGTTCGGCTACAGCTGCCAGGTCGTGCGCATCCTGCAGCATATGTCCAACGTGCACTTCCTCAAGCTGCCCCGCACCAGCGCGTAAGCCCTTCGGGTAGCGTGAACACTCCCCCGCATCACGCTACGAGTCGACGCGTCGATGCGTAGGATGCGCGGCTGAGTTGCTCAAAGCGGTAAGGAATCAAGGGGTGGGGCGAGCAATCGCTCTGCCCCTTGTCATTGCAGGGCCAGGGTCATTGCAGGNACAGGCTCCTCGTCTCGCCTCCCCCCCTGCGACATCATTTCCCTTGCCTCAGGACACCACTTGCGACCTTCGCTCAGGTGGTCTTTGTTCGGCCTTGTCTTTATAATGAGCGAGATTTTTCGGGGTGGTTCGAGCCGGGCTCGGGCCTGATCCTCCATCTATCCGATCCATCAACTGGGCGAGACTATGATCGAAGTCAAGAAAGGCCTGGATCTCCCGATCACGGGGACGCCCGAGCAGCGCATCGAGGATGCGCGCCCGGTGCGCCACGTGGCGGTCCTGGGGACCGACTACGTCGGCATGAAGCCGACCATGGAGGTCAAGGAGGGAGACAAGGTAAAGCTGGGTCAGCTGCTCTTTACCGACAAGAAGATCGATGGTGTGCGGTTTACTTCGCCGGCGGCGGGCGAGGTGGTTGCCATCAACCGTGGCGAGAAGCGTCGCCTGCTGTCGGTGGTGATCAAGGTCGACGAGACCGAGGAAGCCGTCGAGTTCAAGGCTCACGGCCGTGACAAGCTCGAGGGCCTGGAGCGCCAGGCGGTGGTCGATCAGCTGGTCGAGTCGGGCCTGTGGACCGCCCTGCGCACCCGTCCCTATTCGCGTACGCCGGCCATCGACGGCACTCCGACGGATATCTTCGTCACCGCCGTGGATACCCATCCGCTGTGCCCCGATCCCGCCGGGATCATCAACGAACAGGCCGCGGCCTTCGAAGATGGCCTCAAGGTGCTGGCGCGTCTGACGGAAGGTAAGGTCTACCTCTGTACCGCCGCCAACGCCCGAATCCCCGGCGGTGACGTCAAGGGCGTGCAGGTCGAAGAGTTTGGCGGTCCGCACCCGGCCGGTCTCGTCGGCACGCACATCCACTACCTCTCGCCGGTGAATCTTCACAAGCGCGTCTGGCACATCGGCTACCAGGACGTCATCGCCTTCGGCAAGCTGTTTGCCGAGGGCAAGCTGGCGATGAGCCGAGTGGTAGCCGTGGGCGGTCCCCGCGCCGAGAAGCCGCGCCTGCTGCGCACCCGCGTTGGTGCCAGCAGCGAGGAACTGCTGGCCGGCGAGGTGGTCGATCCTGAAGGTACCCGCGTAATCTCCGGTTCGGTCTTCTCCGGTTTCGCCTGTGAAGGCAGCCTGCGCTACCTGGGCCGCTTCCACCAGCAGTTCAGCCTGCTCGAGGAGGGCAACAAGCGCCTCTTCCTGGGTTGGCTCTCTCTGGGGAAGAATCGTCATTCGGTGATGGGCATCTACCTGTCCAGATTGACGGGTCTCAAGGACTATGCGCCGACCACCTCCACCAACGGCTCGGAACGCGCCATGGTGCCGGTAGGCGCCTACGAGACCGTGATGCCGCTGGATATACTGCCCACTCAGCTGCTGCGTTCGCTGATCGTGGGTGACATCGAGACTGCGATGCAGCTCGGGTGTCTGGAGCTGGATGAAGAGGACCTGGCCCTGTGTACTTACGCGTGCCCGGGCAAGTACGAATATGGCCCCATCCTGCGTGATAATCTCACCCTGATCGAGAAAGAGGCCTGATCATGCCAATTCGACAGACACTCGATAATCTCGAGCCGCACTTCCACAAGGGTGGCAAGTACGAGAAGTTCTATCCCCTCTATGAGGCGGTGGACACTATCTTCTACGCGCCGCCCAGCGTGGCCAAGACCACCGCCCACGTGCGTGACGGGGTCGACCTCAAGCGCATCATGATCACCGTCTGGATGTGTACCTTCCCGGCGATGTTCTTCGGCATGTGGGCCGCCGGCTGGCAGGCCAACAGCGCCATCGACTCCGGCTACGCCTCCATGGCGGGCTGGCGCGAGGCGATCATGATGACCCTGGCCTCCGGACACGATCCGGGCAGCCTGTGGGCCAACTTCGTGCTCGGGGCGACCTACTTCCTGCCCATCTACCTGGTGACCTTCGCGGTCGGCGGCTTCTGGGAAGTGCTCTTCGCCGTCAAGCGCGGCCATGAGGTCAACGAAGGTTTCTTCGTTACCTCCGTGCTCTATGCGCTGATCCTTCCGGCCACCATCCCGCTGTGGCAGGTGGCGCTCGGCATCACCTTTGGCATCGTGATCGGCAAGGAGATCTTCGGCGGTACCGGCAAGAACTTCCTCAATCCGGCGCTGACCGGTCGTGCCTTCCTCTACTTCGCCTACCCAGCGCAGATCTCCGGGGATGCGGTCTGGGTGGCGGCCGACGGCTTCTCTGGCGCCACCGCGCTCTCCATCGCCTTCCAGGACGGCATGGCCGCCCTGACCAGCACCTACAGCTGGTGGGACGCTTTCCTCGGCTTTATCCCCGGTTCCATGGGTGAGGTGTCGACCCTGGCGATCTTCATCGGCGCCGCGGTGCTGCTGTGGACCAAGATCGCCTCCTGGCGAATCATGCTCGGGGTCTTCCTCGGCATGGTGGCGACCAGTGCGCTGTTCAATCTGATCGGTTCCGACAGCAACCCGATGTTCGCTATGCCCTGGTACTGGCACCTGGTCATCGGCGGCTTCGCTTTCGGCATGGTGTTTATGGCCACCGACCCGGTGTCGGCCTCCATGACCAACCAGGGGCGTCTGCTGTTCGGTGTGCTGATCGGCATCATGACCGTGCTGATCCGCGTGGTGAACCCGGCCTTCCCTGAAGGCATCATGCTGGCGATCCTGTTCGCCAACCTGTTTGCCCCGCTCATCGACCACATGTTCGTTCAGGCCAACATCAAGCGCCGCATGCAGCGCACCGGTGTGCCGGCCGAGGAGACAGCCTGATGGCACAGAGCAACAACTCCATCCAGAAAGTCCTGACGGTGGCGTTCGCACTTTGCATCGTGTGTTCGGTCATCGTCTCAACCGCCGCGGTGGCGCTGCGTCCCCTGCAGCAGCTCAACCAGGAGTTGGACCGCAAGACCAACATCCTCAATGTCGCCAACCTCTACGAGCGCGGCATGGATGTGGAGGCGGCCTTCCGCGAGATCACCCCGCGGGTGGTCAACATGGAGACCGGCGAGTACTCCGACCAGCACGATCCGGAGACCTTTGACGGCTTCGAGGCGCGCCGCGATCCGGCCGCTTCGCGGACCCTCTCCGGCGAGCGCGATCCGGCCGGTCTCTCCCGTGTCGAGAACTACGCCACCGTGTATCTCGTCGGCGATCCCGATGCCCCGGAGCAGATCATCCTGCCCATTCGTGGCCAGGGGCTGTGGGGCCTGATGCGCGGCTTCCTGTCGGTGGAAGGCGACGGCAACACCATCGTCGGCATCACTTACTTCGAGCACAGCGAGACTCCCGGACTCGGCGCTGAGGTCAACAACCCGCGTTGGCAGGCCCAGTGGGAAGGCAAGCAGGTGTTCGATGAAGAGGGCGATCTGGTCCCGGCCATCCGCGTGGCCAAGGGCAGCGGCAGCGGTAAGCACGAGGTCGATGGCCTCTCCGGTGCCACCCTGACCGCCAATGGCGTCAACAATATGCTGCAGTTCTGGCTGAGTCCGGAAGGCTTCGGCGAGTATCTTGCCAAGTTCCGCAGCGGCGTTGATCAGGATGACGCCCAGGGCGCCGACGTCGAACCCGAAGTGGAAGGAGCCTGATCATGGCGGATGCATCAACCAAGAGCGTTCTCACGGCGCCTATCTTCAAGAACAACCCCATCGCGCTGCAGGTGCTCGGCATCTGCTCCGCGCTGGCGGTGACGACCAGCATGAGCGTGTCGCTGGTCATGACCCTGGCGGTCATCTTCGTGACGGCCTTCTCGAACCTGTTCGTGTCGCTGATCCGGAACCATATCCCCTCGTCCATCCGCATCATCGTGCAGATGACCATCATCGCCTCGCTGGTGATCGTGGTGGACCAGGTGCTCAAGGCATACGCCTACGAGATGTCCAAGCAGCTCTCGGTGTTTGTCGGCCTGATCATCACCAACTGCATCGTGATGGGGCGTGCCGAAGGCTTCGCCATGCAGAACGGCCCGAAGATGTCCTTCATCGACGGTATCGGTAACGGCATCGGCTACGGCTTCATCCTGATGACCGTGGGCTTCTTCCGCGAGCTGTTCGGCTCCGGCAGCGTCTTCGGCTTCACCGTGTTCGAGACCGTGCAGAACGGTGGCTGGTACGTGCCCAACGGTCTGCTGCTGCTGCCGCCGTCCGCGTTCTTCATCATCGGCCTGATCATCTGGGTGCTGCGCAGCATGAACCCGGAGCAGATCGAGGAGAACGAGTTCAAGATGAAGCACAACACCGAACCGAAGGAGGCGGTGTAACATGGAACACTATCTTAGCCTGTTCGTTGCCTCGGTCTTCGTCGAAAACCTGGCCCTGGCATTCTTCCTGGGCATGTGTACCTTCCTGGCGGTGTCCAAGAAGGTCTCCGCGGCTTTCGGCCTCGGCATCGCGGTGATCGTGGTGTTGACCATCTCCGTCCCGGTCAACAACGTCATCTTCAACGTGCTGCTTGCCGAAGGGGCCTTGTCCTGGACCGGCATCAGCGGCACCGAGAACATTGATCTGTCGTTCCTGGGTCTGCTCAGCTACATCGGCGTTATCGCCGCGCTGGTACAGATCCTCGAGATGTTCCTCGACAAGTACGTGCCCGTTCTCTACAACGCCCTGGGCGTCTTCCTGCCGCTGATCACCGTGAACTGCGCCATCCTCGGTGGCGTGCTGTTCATGGTCGAGCGTAACTACAACTTCGGCGAGTCAGTGGTCTATGGCTTCGGTTCCGGGGTTGGCTGGGCGCTGGCCATCACCGCCCTGGCAGGCATCCGCGAGAAGCTGAAGTACAGCGACGTTCCCGGCTCTCTGCAGGGCCTGGGCATCACCTTCATCACCGTGGGTCTGATGTCGTTGGGCTTCATGTCCTTCTCTGGCATCCAGCTCTGAGGCAGATCGTGTTCACCCGGTGGCTTGCCACCGGGGTCCCGACAACCTGAAGCAATAGGAAACCGACATGGTTGAAACATCCGTCATCTTGCTCGGTGTGGTCATGTTTACCCTGATCGTCATCGGTCTGACCCTGGTGATCCTGGCCGCCCGCAGCAAGCTCGTCAGCACCGGGGACGTGACCATCGAGGTCAACGGCGACCCCGAACACACCATGACTACCCAGGCCGGCGGCAAGCTGCTCAACACTCTGGCTGCCAACGGCATCTTCCTCTCCTCCGCCTGCGGCGGCGGCGGCTCCTGCGCCCAGTGCAAGTGCCGCGTGGAAGAGGGCGGTGGGGCGATTCTGCCCACCGAGGAGTCCCACTTCACCATGCGCGAGAAGAAGGAGGGCTGGCGCCTCTCCTGTCAGGTGCCGGTGAAGCAGGACATGAAGGTCGAGGTGCCCGAGGAGGTCTTCGGCGTCAAGCAGTGGGAATGCGACGTCACCGCCAACCCCAACGTCGCCACCTTCATCAAGGAACTCACCCTCAAGCTGCCCGAGGGTGAGAACGTTGATTTCCGTGCCGGCGGCTACGTGCAGCTGGTGGCGCCTCCCTACGATATCAAGTTCGCCGACTTCGATATCGAGGAGGAGTACCGGGGTGACTGGGAGAAGTTCGGCCTGTTCGACATCTCCCACAAGAGCAACGAGGAAGTCATTCGCGCCTACTCCATGGCGAACTACCCCGAAGAAGTGGGCATGCTCAAGTTCAACATCCGTATCGCGACGCCGCCCCCCAACACCGACTATCCGCCGGGCCTCATGTCCACCTATGTCTTCAACCTGAAGCCGGGTGACAAGATTACCGTGATGGGTCCCTTCGGCGAGTTCTTCGCCAAGGACACCGACGCCGAAATGGTCTTCATCGGCGGCGGTGCCGGCATGGCGCCGATGCGCAGCCACCTCTTCGACCAGCTCAAGCGCCTCAAGTCGACGCGCAAGATCTCGTTCTGGTACGGCGCGCGCTCCTGGCGCGAGACCTTCTACAACGACGAGTACGACAAGCTGGCCGAGGAGTTCCCGAACTTCGAATGGCATCTGGCGCTCTCCGACCCGCAGCCCGAGGACAACTGGGATGGCCCCACCGGCTTTATCCATAACGTCCTCTACGAGAACTACCTCAAGGACCATCCGGCCCCTGAGGACTGCGAGTACTACATGTGTGGGCCGCCTATGATGAACGCCTCCGTTATCAAGCTGCTGCTTGATCTGGGCGTCGAACCCGAGAACATTCTGCTGGACGACTTCGGCGGGTGATCTCCCTCGCCGCGAGGCGACACTCGGGGCTGGCCATTCGGCCG
>SL_3KL_010_SEDDRAFT_10005795_pt1 | contig 11068 bp, 8 predicted proteins | sample SodLakKL_010_SED_2_FD_10381 | JGI IMG/M metagenome (IMG submission 10381)
GGCACGGCGGCCGGCGCCGTAACCGCCATCGCGGGCGGCTCGCTGACCGGACTTGCCGCCGCGCGCGGATGGATCGCCGTGGCGGAGCTGCCGCTCATTTCAGGGATGCCGTCCATCGTGCTGGGTGCGCTGGTTTCGCTGGTGCTGTACGTGGGGGTGTCTCTGGTGACGCGTCCGTCCGCATCGGTCTGAATATATTATTTTACCTCCCTTTTGTGCACTGTTGTTGCGTAATTATTAATCAAACAATAAACTGCTTTCTTAGCGTGAACCTCGGCGGTGTAGTGAGGTGCTAATATCTATTCAACGAGAAAGGAGAAGTAAAGCAGATGCAGTATATCGAATGCACCGAGTTACGTTTTACACGGCATGCGGTGCAGCAGATGTTTGCAAGATCGATATCCGAACAGGCTGTTACCTCTGTAGTGAGATCAGGTGAGGTCATATCGGCATATCCCGATGACTGTCCCTATCCCAGTTATCTCCTGTTTTGTTATATTGGAAGCAGGCCCCTGCATGTGGTTGTTGCACTAAATGCAGATGATAAGACCTGTATTGTCGTTACAGCTTATGAACCATCGTCCGGTCTTTGGGAGCCGGACTTCAAAACCAGGATGTAAATCATGAAGTGCACGGTATGCAAAAACGGTATTATGGAGTATGGCAAGGTCAGTGTGACATTGCAGCGAGACAATACGATTGTCATTATCAAAGACGTACCGGCAGACGTATGCGGGAATTGCGGTGAATATACACTTTCAAAGGAAGTCACAAAAAAAGTAATAGCACAGGCTGATGAAGCAGCTGCAAGTAATGCGGAAGTCGAAATTCTGCTCTATGCGGCATGAGCTGTTTTATGAACTGCCTTAGTACCGGATTGTGTTATTAATAGTGTGTCAGGGATGTGGATGGGTATCGTCTACCGACTAATAATGAAATCATTTTGAGAATATGAATTTGAAAATGCGCACCTTTCCCGACCTGAGATTCCGTCTGCCGGAGTGGGTGGTTTCGGTGATGCCGCTTGCGGATCACAAATTCAAAGATGACGAGGAAAAAATGCGCCTGGCCGTTATGCTGGCCAAAGAAAATGTGCGCCACGACACGGGCGGACCGTTTGGCGCGGCTGTTTTCGACCGTAAAAGCGGACGGCTGATTGCTCCCGGAGTGAACATCGTCGTGCCGGCACAGTGGTCCGGCGGCCACGCCGAGATGATCGCCCTGGCCCTTGCCCAGCAGAATCTGAAGACGCACGATCTGGGCGGGGAAGGGATGCCTTTTTGTGAGCTGTTCACCAGCGTGGAACCCTGTGCCATGTGCCTGGGAGCCGTGCCCTGGTCGGGTATTCGCCGGCTGGTCTGCGGCGCCCGCGACGGGGATGCCCGACGGGTCGGATTCGACGAGGGGCCCAAGCCGGACAACTGGATCGGCGAGCTGGAACAGCGCGGCATCAGCGTTACCTGCGATGTGCTGCGCGACGAGGCAGCCGGAGTGCTTCGGGAGTATGCAGAAGGAGGCAGGCCGATCTACAACGCCCGGCAGCATCGCCCCGATGCCTCCTGAATGATCGGGGTGAATCTTCTTCCATCAATCTAAAAATGATTTCATCTGTTTCTATCAATTTCGATTCACATGGTCAGAATGATCTCACATGACAGGATATAATCATGCCCCTGTGTGCCAGCCGGTGGCTGTCATGTTCGTTTCATCTGTTTACATCAATTTCGATTCATATGGTCAGAATGATCTCACATGACAGAATGCGATCGTGCCCTTGTATGTCATCTGCAGGCTGTCATGTTCGTTTCATGTATGGATTTTACACCGATCCGGTTATTTTAGCAGGGAGTGTCTGGAAATCTTCCAGCAGATGCCCGGGCCGTAAATTTTAACGCATCAATCCTTCATCCCATAATCATTCACCTATGATCTATCGCAGACTTGGCAAGGCCGGCGTTCAGGTAAGCGCCCTGTCCCTGGGCTCCTGGCTCACGTTCGGAAAACTCATTGACGATGCCACCGCAGAAAAGCTGATGCACACCGCCTACGACAACGGTGTCAACTTCTTCGACAACGCCGAGGGCTACTACCTGGGCAAATCCGAAGAGGTGATGGGCGACATCCTCAAGCGCTCGGGATGGGATCGCACCACGTTCCTGGTCTCCAGCAAGGTGTTCTGGGGCGGCGACAAGCCCAACCAGACCGGCCTGAGCAAGAAGCACGTCCTGGAAGCGTGCCACGCCGCATTGCGCCGGCTGCAGGTGGACTATCTGGATCTGTTTTTCTGCCACCGTCCCGACAAGAACACGCCCATGGAGGAGACCGTCTGGGCAATGCACCAGCTCATCATGCAGGGCAAGGTGCTGTATTGGGGTACCTCCGAGTGGAGCGCCCAGGAGATTATGGAGGCCGTCGCCGTCGCCCGGCAGCACAACCTGGTTCCGCCCGTCATGGAACAGCCGCAGTACAACATGATCCACCGAGACAAGGTGGAGGTGGAATTCCACAAATTGTACCGGCCGGATGTGGCCGGACTCGGCACCACCATCTGGTCGCCGCTGGCATCGGGACTGCTGACCGGCAAGTACAACGACGGCATCCCCGAAGAGAAAACACGCCTGAAAGAGGAAAACCTGGATTGGCTCAAGGAGGTTGTGCTAACGGATGAGAACATTGCCAAGGCCAGGGAGCTTACAGTGCTGGCAGGTGAGCTGGACACGTCGCTGGCACGGCTGGCCATCGCCTGGTGCCTGAAGAACCCGGATGTCAGCACCGTCATACTCGGCGCGAGCAAGGTCCATCAGCTCGAGGAAAACCTGAAGGCGGTCGACGACCTGGAGAAAATCGACGACAGTGTGATGGAGCGCATCGAGGAAATCCTGCAGAACAAGCCGAAACATCCGGCCTTCTGAGAAGGAAATCCCCAGGGACCGCTGCAATCATCTTAGCGCAAAATCGGAATTGCAGCAACAAAGCGTGCGTAAATGCGTAATAGGAAAAACGCAACGTCAAGTCATCACTACGTGTCATGCAGCGACTGGCATCCAGATTGTTCCTGATCCTCCCGCTCATCGGATTGCTCCTGCTTTCCGGGCTGACGACCATGCCGGACGTCCAGGCACAGTCGCGCACCGAAGAGGCCAAGGACCGCCTGGACGGCAAAAGCGATGAGCCGCCGATCGTCCGTGCCGCGCGCATCTTCCTGCACATCGGGATCGATGTGATGCCGACGTTTTTCTATTTCCAGCCACTTTACGCCGACGAGCCTCCGCTGCGCTACAATCGCTACCCCTACCAGAACCCGAATTACAACGGAATCCGGAATTTTGCGGATGACGAAGGCCGTGGCGGACTCTGGGACGTTCAGGCCACGTTCTCCCTGCCGCAAACCTCATGGGCCATGCAGCAGGCCTCGGCCAGGGTCAAGCGCAACATCCGCTACTGGAGCCTTATCGCCGGATACGAGTACCTGAAGGAAGCCGGGGCGCCTTACCCCATCCACCAGTCCGAATTCCTGTTCGAGCGCAAATTCCGCTTTCTGCCGCAAGGCGACGGCGGATTCCAGTTCGGCCTGCGCACCCTTCATCTGGACGGCGACATCTACGCCGGTCCCGATTTTGGCGTGAACCTCGAGATCTTCCCGTGGCGGCCTTTCTCGCTGGCCTATAACGCAAGCTGGACCTACACCACGTTCGCTGACGTCATCAACCAGCAGCTCGACTTCGGCATTCACATCGATGCTTCGCGCGTCTTTTTTCGCTACCGCTGGCTGGATATCGGCGGGGTGAAATTCGGCACGTTCACCGCCGGCGCGGGTTTCTACTTCTGATACGGCCCGGTAAATCCATCCCGTCAAATCTGGTCGGGTGACCACCGGCGGGGGTGAGGGGCACCCCACCCCCGAAAAATCCGTTTTGGCCGCAATGGGAGCGTTTGATCCCCGATTGTCAGGAGCGTTTAATCCCCGATTGCCTTGCGGATGCGGTTCAGAAGCGCCTCCACGGCTTCGTCGCTGTCGGAAAACGGTTCGATGGCAATCTCGGAATACCTGTTCAGGTCCGCCATCCTGAATCGATCGTACAGATCACGCCCCATCTCAGTGTAATTTTCCCGATAGTGGATGAGATTATCAGTTTTCGGCAACGGCGCGTCCTCGGGACGGATACGGTGCAACAGGTACAATGTGCCGTGAGTGGTCGGATCCGGGCTTGGAAGCTCGTCGGGACGCATCCAGCGAACCCGGGCATCGGGCGCATAGTGGGTGTATTTCATGCCGGGGCTGCGCGGGGTATCACCGCTCATACCGGTCAGTTTGATGGAATGGGTGGATATGAGGCGCACCGGTTGGCGCAGCTCCTGCTCGAGCTCGGACTGTGTGATGTGACCCGGTCGCAGAATCGTGTAGGGCCTGATGGAAAGGTCCAGGACGGTGGATTCAAGCCCGTATTGACACGATCCACCCTCAATCACAGGGATCTCGGACCCGAAATCCTGTCGGACATGCTCGGCGCGGGTCGGACTGGGCCGGCCTGACGTGTTGGCGCTCGGCGCGGCAATGGGTCCGGCTTCCTCTATGAGCCGCAATGGAATGGGATGATCGGGCATGCGGATGGCAACGGTGGGGAGTCCGGCCGTTACGATATCCAGCACCTCCGGACGCTTAGGCAAAATCAGCGCCAGCGGACCCGGCCAGAAGCGCTCCATCAGCCGGTGCGCATCCTCCGAAATATCTGCTGCCAGCGTTCCGGCCATGTCGATCGAATTGACGTGCACAATCAGGGGATTGTCCGGCGGACGGCCTTTGAGTTCAAAGATCCGTGCCACGGCATCGGCATTCCATGCATCCGCGCCAAGCCCGTAAACAGTCTCGGTCGGAAAGGCCACAACTTTCCCCAGCCGGATCTCTTCGGCGTACTGACTCAGTGATATGTCGGGTTTGGTCTCAATCATGTTGGATGCAAATCATGTTGGATGCAAATCTGTTGGCTGTAAATCTCATTCGCTACTACACATCAGGTCGTAAAGGTACACATTCGTACTGATATATCTAATAACGAGTTCCGGTTTAGTAACCAGTTCCGGTAGTTGTCTGATCCATGCTTTCGCTGGTTCCTGTGCCGGAGCGATCGTTCGATTGCAGCGCCGGATCGGGTTGCAGACCCCGCAGGAAACCGACCGCTGCCTGTGGACCGGCAATTTCCGTGATCACAAATCGTACCGTTTTGTCCTTCTGGATCAGCTGATACCGGCCGGGACAGGCTGATTCGAGTTGATTCATCAGATGCTGCAAGCCGCCTTCCTCGTAAAAACGCGCACCGATTTCCTTGGCATGATCCGGACATTGCAGCCACATTCGTCCGGCGCGGATCGTCACTTTGTCGAGCCAAAGCTGTCCGGCCAGGATCTTGATGCGCGTCGCGGCGATCAGGTTCTGCGCCGCCTCCGGGAGCGGACCGAACCGGTCGATCAGCTCCTCGCGCCAGTCGTCGAGCTCTTTTTCATCCAGCGTACCCGACAGCCGCCGGTACAGATTGAGCCGTTCCACGTTGTCGGTTACATAATCGCCGGGGAGCAGCGCCGAATAATCAAATTCCACCGTGGTTTCGGGCCGTTCGGGCGTGATTTCCACATCCTTGAACAGATCGGAAAACTCGGTCTCCTTCAGCTCGCGCACTGCATCGTTGAGGATTTTGTTGTACATCTCGAAGCCGACCTCGTTCACAAAGCCGCTCTGCTCCGCGCCCAGGATGTCCCCGGCCCCGCGGATGTCCAGGTCGCGCATGGCGATATTGAATCCCGATCCCAGATCCGAATACTCCTCCAGGGCCAGCAGCCGGCGCCGCGACTCCAGCGTCAGTGACTCCATCGGCGGTGTGATCAGGTAGCAGTACGCCTTGCGGTTCGACCGCCCCACGCGTCCACGCAGCTGGTGCAGCTCCGACAGCCCGAAATGGTTTGCATGGTTGATGATTATAGTATTCGCATTGGCAATATCAATTCCATTTTCTACGATATTCGTAGAGACCAGAACGTCAAACTTGTGATCGTAGAAATCCAGGATGATCTTCTCGAGCCGGCTTCCGGGCATTTGTCCGTGCGCGAACTGCACGCGGATGTTGGGCACCAGCGAGCGGACCATGTCGGCGATTTCCTCAATGTTCTGAACGCGGTTGTGGATGAAGAAGATCTGTCCGCCCCGGCTCACCTCCTGCATGATGGCATCACGGATCAGGCGCGGATCGAAGCTGTGGATCTCGGTAAGCACGGGCTGCCGGTTGGGCGGCGGGGTGTTGATGACGCTCAGGTCGCGCGCGCCCATCAGCGAGAACTGCAGGGTCCGGGGGATGGGCGTGGCGGTGAGCGTGAGCACATCCACCGTGGCCCGCAACTCCTTGAGCTTCTCTTTCATGCTGACCCCGAAGCGCTGCTCCTCATCCACGATAAGGAGGCCCATATCCCGGAATTCAACGTCTTTGGATGCCAGGCGATGCGTGCCGATCAGGATGTCGACCTCGCCCTTTTTTGTGCGCTTGAGGATATCCGTCTGTCGCGCCTTGCTGCGGAACCGCGAGATCACCTCGATGTTCACGGCGAAGTCCTTCATCCGGCCGCGGAATGTTTTCCAGTGCTGGTCGGCCAGGATGGTGGTCGGCACCATGACGGCCACCTGTTTGCCGTCGAGCACGGCTTTGAACGCCGCCCGGACCGCCACTTCCGTCTTGCCGAAACCGACATCCCCGCAGACAAGCCGGTCCATCGGCATCTCGTTCATCATGTCCGCTTTTACATCGGTGATGACTTTGGCCTGGTCCGGCGTTTCCTCATACATGAAAGAGGCCTCGAGCTCGGTCTGCATGGCATTGTCAGGGGAAAACGCCCAGGCCTGGCGCGCTTTCCGTTTGGCGTACAGGGTGATGAGATCCCGGGCGATATCCTTGACTCGCTTGCGCGTTTTGGCTTTCTTACGCGCCCATTCACCCGAACCGAGTTTGGTCATCTTCGGGACGCCGCCGTCCTTTCCGGAATATTTCTGCAGCTTGTGCAGGCTGGAGACATTGACGTAAAGAATGGAATCGTCCTGATAGCGCAGCACGACCGACTCCTGCTCGGCGCCGCGCACGGTGATCTTCCGGAAACCGGCGAACCGGCCGATGCCATGATCCACGTGCACTACATAATCGCCGACGTTCAGGTCCTTAAGCTCCTTGAAGGAGATGCCACCGCGTCGCACCGCACCTCTTGTCTTCGGACGGTGGTAACGGTTGAAGATCTGATGATCGGTGTAGATGGCAACGGCCGCATCCGGCAGGATGAAGCCTCGGTGGAGGGTTTCGACGACCAGGCGGTAACGCAATCCCGGTCCCGGTTCGCCCAGCAGCTCCTCGAAACGATTCCGCTGCCCTTCGTTGTCGCACAGGATCCAGGTGTCGATACCCTGTCCGCTCAGGTCCGCCAGATTCCTGCGAAGCAACTTCACCGAGCTGTTGAAATCGGGCTGCGGGCGGGCGCCGAGAGTAAATTCGTGGTCGGCGTCCAAATCAGAGGGAAGCGCACCAAACAATACACGCGGATATCGCCGGACTTCCCCGGAAAACTCCTCAGGGGCTAGGTAGCGCTCTGTCGGAGAACCAATGGCGGTCTTGCCGGCTTCCGGGGCCTTCCTGTCGGAAGCCGCTTCGTCGCCATAATTCTCGCCGTGAACATCGCCGTGACCATCGCCATGATCCTTGCCATGCGCATCTGCGTGGCCATCGCCATGAATATCCCCATACTCATTTCCCGGCACGTTTGAACCTGACGACGCGCCCTTTCTCAGCGAGGCAAAACGCTCTTCCGCCTCATGAAAAAGGCGGTTCAGCTCTGACAGGATGCCGGGATAGTCGACCGCGGCAACGACCGCATCCCCGGAGAAAAACGAGATCAGCGACTGGCGTCCGCCGCCGTTGAATGATTCCAGGTTGGGTATCAGGCGGATCTGGTCCAGAAAAGCGACCGATCGCTGGGAATCGGGATCGAATTCACGGATGGACTCAATCTCATTTCCAAAAAACTCAAGCCGCACCGGGTAGCCGCCGGCAAATGGAAAAATGTCGATGATGCCGCCGCGGCGGGCAAACTCACCGGGCTCGTTGACAAAAGACACGGATTGGTAGTGCTGGTCGATGAGCTTGCCGGCCAGTTCATCAGGATCCATTTCGCTTCCTTTGCGCAGGGTCAGGGCTGCCTGGGAAAACCGCTCCGGTGAGGCCATTTTTTCGAAGAGCGCTTCAGCCGGTGTCACGACCACGTACTTTTCCGATTCGCGGATGCGGTCGATCACGTCGGATCGCTGCGCTGTAACGGCCGTGTCCCTGACGCGCCCGGTGTCATAGGGCTTCGTCCCGCTGGGAGGAAAATAAAGCGAATTTTCTATGCCAAGCGTTTCCAGATCGGACTTGAGAAACTGTGCACGTTCATTATCGGAGGTGATCACGATCAGCGGCTGGTGTCTGCCGGCCAGTTCCCTGAGTGCCAGCGAGGTCGCTGCTCCCACGAATTTCTGCAACCGTATCACCCTGCCCGGAGCGAGTACCCGGGAAAGTTCATCAAAGGGGAAATGCTTCGAAAATATCTGCGCAATTTGTGTCAGCGACATGTAAAAACGAAATTAATTCAGCCAGCCAAGGTCAACTGAGCCCGGTCCGGAAAACGATCCTGTCGCATACAAACGACAGCAGCAGCAATGCCATTCCCCAGCCAAGCAGTCCGCGATAGAGGTCGGTGAACTCCTGGTAGGTGAGTTCCTCGAACTGTGTGCGTTCAAGCTGGTCGATTTCGCGATAGACCTGCTCCAGCGACTCATTGTCGGTGGCACGGAAATAGCGTCCGCCAGTCCGCCCGGCGATGGCGCGCATCATCTCCTCGTCGATTTCCACGCGGATCTCGTGGTAACGGGTGCCGCGGATGGGATCGTGGACGGGGTAGGGTGCCGTCCTGGCATCGGTGCTGGCTCCAATGGTGTAGACACGCAATCCGAACGTGGCGGCCAGCTCACCGGCCGTGATCGGATCGATTTCGCCGGCGTTGTTCTCGCCGTCGGTCAACAGGATGATCACCCGGCTATCGGCATCGCTGTTGCGCAGCCGGTTCACAGCCGTGGCAAGGCCCATGCCGATGGCCGTCCCGTCACGAACCATGCCAAGGTCCACGTGCGCCAGCTGGTTCTGCAGCAGATTGTAATCCAGGGTGGGCGGCACCAGGGTAAAACTTTCGCGGGCAAAGACCACGATGCCAATCCGGTCCGATTCCCGCCTGTCAATAAATTCCGAGGCCACCTCCTTGACGGCCAGCAGCCGGTTGGGCTTCATGTCCTCGGCCAGCATGGAGGATGATATGTCGATCACCAGCATGATGTCGATGCCTTCCACCTGCCGTTCCTGATAGGTGCGCTCGGCCTGCGGACGCGCCAGCGCCAGGATGATCAGCAAAACGGCAGCAACCTGCAGCCCGAAGCCCGCAAAAACACCATAAGACCGCCAGTTGCCGGGCAGGTAATCCAGGTCGGACGTGTCGGAATACGTCAGATAGGGAATCTGCTTCTTGTTGTAGTAGCGGTACTGCATCCACAGAATCAACGGGATGAGCAGCAGCGCCCAGAACCATGCGGGATTATCCCAGATCATAATCAGTATCTTCTGAAACTTTTTCTTTTTGCTCCTCTTCGTGCTTTTTACGCAGAACGGCAATGCGATACCGGTCGTTTTCTGCAATGCAATTGAACAGCGAGCGGACGATATTCATAACGTTGCTGCAGTCCGCTTCATTGGGTTCGTATTTCGCAAACTTGACCAAATCCGCCTCCTGCAAAATACGGGAAGCCAGTGCCACGATTTCATCATCGGCCCGGGTTGATTTCAGCTCCTGGATTACTTCCCATGTTGTCGATTCCAGCGCCGGAAACTTGTAAGCCCGTTCAAAATAGGAGCGGAACGCATCACCCAGCTCGGTGTAAAACTGCTTGGGCAGACGATGCGGCTCGCCATAAGCATACTGGATCCGGTCCAGCTCGCGTCGAAGGTCATCCAGCGGATTGCGGAATGGCTCGAGCCGCGCTACCGGCTTCACAACCGGCTTCGGTTCAGGAATGAGTTTCTGCCGGTAGCGGTACATCAGCCAGGCGGCTATGGCGGCCAAAACCAGTCCGAGCAGCAAAAACGGCCACCAGTTCCGGAAAAACGGGAAAATGGGCTTGAGCGGACGCAGATCGGCATCAGGATCCTCGACACGGCTCCGGTAACCGAATGGCACTTCGGGAATGGCCAGCTGCAGCGTATCCGTCCCCCTCACAAGTCCGGCATGCAACTCCGGCACCTCCTCACCATCCACCCCGAAATAGACCAGATGGTACACGAGCGTGTCGCCCCGCTGATCGCGCTCCACCTGCCGGCTGCGGATCAGGAAATCGGGTGCAAAATCCGCGCTGTCAGGATAGACCACGGCGTCAAACCCCTCCACACCGGTGAGCCGCACCTGATAGGTGAACCGGTCTCCGGTCTGCAGCGTGTCACGATCGATCGCGCTCACGGCCTCCTGCGCCAAAGCCACTCCGGAACCCATCCACAAGTATACCAGACCGAGCGTCAAAAGCATCAGCAGGACCGGAAGTCGGTTTGGCAACGGAGGGAATGACATCGGAAAGAATGACATCGGAGATAATTTGCTTTCTGGAAACGGATTGTTTGCGAGCAATGGTTCGGACTCAGTGACGGCGGACGCGCCTTTGAAAGAAGCTCATTACCGGCTCTATGTAGGATTCGTTGGTCTGCAGGGTGATGTTGTCGATGCGATGCTTCAGAAAAAGCTTCTTCAGCCGCTCCATGCGGTTGCGCCGGCGCCGGAAATACTGACTGCGTACTGCTGTACTGGACGTGTCAATGATTCGGTACATGCCGGTTTCCGCATCGCGAAGCGGGATGAGCCCCAGGTCGGGAAGCTCCCGCTCCAGCGGATCGTCAATGACTATGCTCACAAAATCATGCTTGCTGTTGGTGATGCGGAGCTGCTTTTCGTATCCGGAGGACTGGAAATC
>SL_3KL_010_SEDDRAFT_10005796_pt1 | contig 11068 bp, 9 predicted proteins | sample SodLakKL_010_SED_2_FD_10381 | JGI IMG/M metagenome (IMG submission 10381)
AAACCCGGTAATGTTTGTCATTTTTTCATTTTCAAACTGTCAGAATGAAATTCAGGACGAAAAAATTGTCAGACCACCAACTCTTAATTATCAAAAAAATCGCAATTGGCATACCATTTGTATTTTAATTAAGCGGGTTGTGAGTTTATCACAACACATCTTCATTAATTGTAATCTTTTTAACCGTAAACCAAATTGTTGAGGAGGTTATTATGATGTTGATGAGAAGAGAAGAAGTACCTACACTTGCACGACCACGACACGGCACAAACTTCAATTTATCAACCTGGCTGGATGATATATTTGAAGATGCGTTTCACTGGACAGAAGGCAGGTTTGTTCCCGAGCTGAATGTGTATGAAACAGCCAAAATGTTCGAAGTTACCGTAGAACTTCCGGGAATGAACAAGAAAGACTTCGATATCAGCATTAACGACAATATTCTGACGATCAGCGGCGAGCGCCGTTCTTACCGCGATGGCGAAAATGGCCGCCGTTATCACAGAGTAGAAAGCCGTTTTGGCCGTTTCAGCCGTTCACTGCCTCTGCCAAACGTGGTAGATGTGGATAAAATCAACGCAACCTATGAGAATGGTGTGCTGATTATAACACTGCCCAAACTGAAAGAAAAAGCAGGCCGGCAGATTGAAATTTCGTAAGTAAACCATTCATAAAAATTGAAAAGCCCGCGGTCATGAAGGACAGCGGGCTTTTTTTCCGTTTCGCCAGAATTTTTTTATGTCTTGTAACCAAAGCCGGTTCGCAGAATTCGTTCAAGAGCACTTTAAAAAGAAAAACCTCCACCAGCGGTATCCCCAGGCCTCCTCTTTTTCTATCGAAAAACCACTCTCAGCCAGCAGCTCTTTCATTTCACCGAGCGAGTGTGTACTGATGTTCTCTTTGGAGAGCAGTTTGATGAAATAGTTGGCAATCACAAAAAGTCCCACCCGGTTCCAGTTCAGAAGCCAAAGATTACCCCCGTCTTTTAAAACTCTCCGGAAGTTGGCCAGGGCTTTCTTTTGATCAGTATAATAATGAAAGGCATTCAGGCAGAGCAGATGGTCAAAGCTGTTATCATCAAACGGAAGCTCTTCGGCGTAATGGCTGGTGTATTCCACGTTATCTTTATATCGAAGCCGGTATTTCGAAATTTCCAGCATATTTGATGACGGATCGTTCACAATATACTGCTCGAACGGCCCGAATTTATTAATTGCCGCCTCTGCCAAAAGCCCGGTTCCTGCACTAACATCCAGAATTCGGTTTTCCGGTTTCAGCTCCAGGCTTTTTACCATCTTTTTATGAGTATGCCTCAAATAGGCATCATACCTTTTGTCGTACCTGTGGGCAGTTTTATCGAATTGGCTGGTTGTTATGTTGGCTGCTCGTTTGATAGGCCCTCTGTATAAAGTTTCGGTTTGATGATTAGCCTGCAGGCTTTAAGAATTTTTGGTTCTGATGTAAACCTTATGAGTAATTGCCGGTACCACTAAATCATGGTAGCTGGTAATTAACAGTTTACAGTAGGCAGTTGACAATTTATTTGGATAAATATAGACGGCTTTTGTTCTTTCAAAATAAATAAAAACAGATGGTCCATCGTCATAAAAACCTAACTATCAAATTGTCAACTGCCAACTGCTTACTGTCAACTGAAAAGCTTCTCGCCCTGATACCCACAGGTTTTCCAGTAGAATAATTTATCTATCCAGTAAAGTAATCAATTTTGAGGCAGCTTTAAAGGAACTAAGTTTACCCTGCTCAACAAGTTTTTCAGTTTGAGCGATCTTTTTCTGAACAGCCGGATGTTCATAGAATTTTTCCTTTAACTTCTGATGGATACTTTCGTACATCCAGTTTATCGCTTGCTGCTTTCTGTTTTGTTCAAAATATCCACTCTCTTTTACTTTATTGAAATAGGTTTCAATGGTTTCATAAATTTCATTCAGACCGGTTTCTTCAAGGGCTGAGCAGGTTTGAACCGGTGGCTTCCAGCCGGATGGCTGTTCCGGTAAAAGGGAGAGCGCATTTTCGTATTCACGGCGGGCTTTTTCGGCTGCCTGCAGATTTTCACCGTCGGCCTTATTGATGGCCAGCAAATCAGCCATTTCCATAATTCCTCGTTTGATGCCCTGCAGCTCATCACCGGCGCCGGCAATCATCAAAAGAAGGAAAAAATCGGTCATGGAATGAACCGTTGTTTCGGATTGACCTACTCCAACTGTTTCAATAAAAATTGTATCGAATCCGGCTGCTTCGCACAACAGCATGGCTTCCCGGGTTTTTCGTGCTACACCGCCCAAAGTGCCCGAAGCCGCTGTAGGCCGGATATATGCTTTTTCATGGGCTGAGAGGTATTCCATTCGTGTTTTATCTCCCAGGATACTTCCTTTCGATCGGCTGCTGCTTGGGTCAACCGTCAACACAGCAATCGATTTACCATGGTTAATTAACAGTTTTCCGAAGGCATCAATAAACGTGCTTTTTCCTGCACCGGGCACTCCTGTTATGCCGATACGCACAGAATGCCCGGATTTATGCAGGCACTTTTCAAGAATTTCTTCTCCCAATTCCCTTCGTTCTGGATGGCTGCTCTCAATCAAGGTTATTGCCTGGGAAAGAATGGTGCGGTTACCGGAACCAATACCCTCAATGTAGTAGCCGGGAGGATGTAAACGGCTCTTTTTCAGGGAGTAATTCGGGTTGATGGATTTATTCTTTTTGTCGGGCATGGATTTTTATAAAAAGCGATTCAGCAGCTTGAAATTCTTGTGGGTAATTAATACTAAGGGCATAAACATCCCCCCTTGAGAGGGGAAAAGTTAGTCAAAAACACGACTTGTCGTGGTTTCTTGACTGACGAGGGGTGTGTTTTCCAGGTTATGAAACTGGCTCAGATTACAGATAATTCGCCTTTGCCATGAAACACACCCCTCGTTCGATGAACCGTGCTACGCACTTTCATCTTCACATTTCCCCTCTTGAGAGGCTGTGAGAAAATTATTTTCCAAAAAAATATGACTTAAAAAATTTAAGTTTTGAGCCCTGATACGGATGCCTGACTTTTCGGACCCACCCCCGACCCCTCCCTATCACACCAAAAAACGGTGTGACAAGGAGGGGAGCTCTTTAAAACCATTTGATACTTAAAAAATTTAATGTCATCACTATTTGAACCGGAATTTTCTCACAGCCTCTCAAGAGGGGATCTTTAAATTCACCCACAAGAATTCCTGCAGAATCCAGAGTTCAATATTATTCTTCAAGTAATATAGTCAAAATATTCTGTGCCGCTTTTGCGATGACGGTTCCCGGGCCAAATACCGCGGCAACGCCCTTTTCATACAAAAATTCGTAATCTTTGGTGGGAATGACTCCACCCACAATAATCATAATATCATCGCGTCCCAGTTTTTTCAACTCCTCAATGACCTGTGGAACCAGCGTTTTATGCCCGGCCGCAAGGCTCGAAATTCCAAGAATGTGAACGTCATTTTCCACGGCTTGTTTGGCAGCCTCTTCGGGCGTTTGAAAGAGCGATCCGACATCCACATCATACCCGAGATCGGCAAAACTGGTGGCAATTACTTTTGCACCCCGGTCGTGTCCGTCCTGTCCGATTTTGGCCACAAGAATCCGCGGACGGCGTCCTTCTTTTTTTTCAAAACGGTCGGCAAGCTGCCGTGCTTTTTTAAAATCTTTGTTCATATTCAATTCAGATGAATAAACTCCGGATATAGTTTTGATGGTTGCGCGATATCGTCCGAAAACAGTTTCCATGGCTGTTGATATTTCACCCAGGGAAGCACGATTCCGGGCAGCATCCACCGCCAGATCAAGCAGATTCCCCTCACCGGTTTTGGCGCACCGGGTGATGGCCTGCAACGACCGCTGAACAGCCTCTTCATTCCGCCCGGATTTGAGCTTTTCAAGCCGCCGGATTTGAGCCTGACGAACTTTTTCATTGTCAATTTCAAGGATATCAATCGGATCTTCCTTTTCCAACCGGTATTTGTTGATTCCCACAATAGTATCATTTCCACTGTCGATCCGGGCCTGTTTGCGGGCGGCAGCTTCTTCAATCCGCATTTTTGGAATTCCCGTTTCGATGGCTTTTGCCATACCGCCCAGTTTTTCAGTTTCCCGGATGTGTTCCCACGCCCGTTTTGCAAGCCGGTCGGTAAGATACTCCACATAATAGGAGCCGGCCCAGGGATCAATCGCTTTGGTTATGCCGGTTTCTTCCTGCAAAATAAGCTGCGTATTTCGGGCAATTCGGGCGGAAAAATCGGAAGGGAGGGCAATGGCTTCGTCCAGTGCATTGGTGTGAAGTGATTGTGTGTGGCCCAAAGCGGCAGCCATTGCTTCAATCATGGTTCGGGCCACATTGTTGAACGGATCCTGCTCGGTGAGGCTGTAGCCCGATGTTTGGCAATGAGTTCTCAGAGAAAAAGATTTCGGGTTTTTCGGTTTGAAGGGTTTCATCAGCTTTGCCCAGAGCAGACGCCCGGCGCGCAATTTGGCAATTTCCATAAAGTGGTTCATCCCGATGGCCCAGAAAAAAGAGATTCTCGGTGCAAAATTGTCAACATTCAGCCCGGCTTTAATTCCCTGCCGCACATATTCAAGTCCGTTGGCCAGTGTGTAGGCAAGTTCAATGTCGGCTGTTGCACCCGCTTCATGCATGTGATAACCACTGACACTGATGGAATTAAAACGCGGCATATATTCGGAGGTATACTCAAAAATATCACCCACAATCCGCATCGATTGTTCAGGTGGATAGATGTAGGTGTTGCGCACCATGAACTCCTTCAGGATATCGTTTTGTATGGTGCCGCTAAGGTTTTCGGGAGAAACACCCTGCTCTTCGGCAGCTACAATATAAAATGCCATCACCGGAATTACGGCTCCGCTCATGGTCATTGATACCGACATCTGATCCAGAGGAATCTGATCGAAGAGAATTTTCATGTCCAAAATGGAATCAATTGCCACACCGGCTTTACCCACGTCACCGGCTACACGGGGGTGATCGGAATCATAGCCGCGGTGTGTGGCCAGGTCAAATGCAACGGAGAGCCCTTTTTGCCCGGCTGCCAGGTTTCTTCGATAAAAAGCGTTTGATTCTTCCGCTGTTGAAAAACCGGAATATTGCCGGATGGTCCACGGACGAACGGTGTACATGGTGGAGTAGGGGCCGCGTAAATAGGGTGGGCGCCCCGCAATAAAATCCAGATGTTCAAGTTCCTTCACATCGGCTGGATCGAACCACGGTTTTACTGAAATTTTTTCGGGTGTACTCCAGGCATTTTTTTTGCCGGATTGATGATCGGCGGCAGATAAACGTTGCCCGGAGGTACTCTTAAGATCGATCGTTGAAAAATCAGGTCGTTTCATGGATCCTGCCTTTTTGTTTTTTCACGGGCCTGTTCAAATGGTGATGCCGCTTTAAATTCCTGAAGTGCTACAAAAAGAACTTTTTGAGGTTCCAGAAATCGTTCAAGCACATCTCCGATTGCCGCACCTTCCAGGAATGCCTGCCGGAGCAAAACCACTTCATCCCCAATGTCCGGAATAAATGAGTAGCCGGTTTGTTTCAGCGAGGTTGTTATTCCGGAGTTTACCGGTTTTTCAGGCACTTTATTTTCCGGATTCGAATATTTATTTAAGCCCACAAGCACCCGTTCATACTTTTGATAAGCAGCCTCTTTTTCTTTTCGTGCCTTTATGATTTCGTTCTGAACAGAGCCATTTTTCAGTGCTTGAAGAAGCCCGCCTTCACCTTCAATCTGGCGGAAATAATTCCAGGCTTCCAGGGCAAGTGTCTCAGTGAGATGCTCCACATAATACGATCCTGCAGCCGGATCGTCCACATTATCAAAATGGGCTTCTTCCCGCAAAATATGGTGAACATTCCGGGCCATTCGTTTTGAGAGTTCAGAGGATTGTTCAATTTCAGAATCCCAGGGGTGAACCATCAACAGATCTGTACCGCCAAGGATGGCGCTCATACTTTCATTTACAGTCCGAAGTAAATTATTATGAGGATCGGCAGCAGATTTATTGACCCGGCTCGTTTCAGTAAAAATTTTTAGAGGTTCTGCTGGAGTAATGTTCCAGGCGTCCAGCATTCTATTCCACAGCAACCGGAGTGCCCGGAATTTGGCCATTTCAGGAAAAAAGAATGGCCCGGATGCCATTTTTACAAACAGATTTTCAGCAGTTTTAGAGCGGTCGGGCTCCGGCACAGAAGCCAGAAATTCACTCCCGATGGCCAGGGCAACCGCAAGCTCTTGCACAATTGTTGCACCTGAGTGATGGTAAAATGAGGCGTCGGCACAAAGGGTATGAGAGTCAACCGCTTCACATAGAGATTGAATCAATTTGGGGATCCTCTCTTCCGGTACAGGCAGGCGTCCTTGCCTGGCAATGTATGTAAAAGGATCGAAAGTGAAATAACATTTCAGTGGGTGCTTTTTGGTATTCTTCATCATAGCCAGAAGAGCCGGGGCTGCCATCCCGCAGTCGAAAATCAATTCAGTACCGGAATCCATTCCATCAAGCAGAGTGTCCATGTCTTGCTGAGTTTGAATCAGCGTTCCTGAAATATCACCGGAAAGTTCCTGTGATGGTGGTTCAATAGTTGTAGAAATCATGGCGGCGTCTGCTCCACCGCGAATAGCTATTTGGATAGATTGACTGGCCGGTTCAGGTTTGGCGTCATAAACCGGCTCGCAGCATGCCCAGCGGGTTGTTTTGTGCAGCGGTGGAGAATATTCCGGCTCCAGCCTGTCGGAATCGGTTTTCATAAAAAAAGGTGGGACGGTAATTCCTTCCAGGGTTTTCCAGGCCAGCTTCTGCCGATAATCGGCCCCGTTTAAATCCTGTTTGATGAGCTCTTCCCACTCAGCTTTATCAGAAGGTGAAAATTCAGAGAAAAATGATTTTTTGCTGTTCAAATCGGATGACATATCGTGCGTTTAAATCAATCCAGTTTTTTGATTATCGGAAAATAGCAATGCACCTGCTCTTTCCCTAACTTTTTGCATCAACAGACTGCGGAAAAGCGCTTACAATTACCTATATTTATCACCGATTAAAAAAGCTATTCAACCAAAAATTGAAAATTATGACAGACACAAACCCAAAATTTGCTCCATTAACACAACTTACCGAAGATGAACAGATGCTGAAAGATGCCGCGGCCGAGTTTGCGGATACGGTAATTAAACCGAAAGTCCATGAAATGGAGGAGGCTGCCAAACTCGATCCCGGGCTGATTAAGATGTTTTTTGAAATGGGTTTTATGGGCATCGAAATTCCTGAAAAATACAACGGCGGCGGCGGCAGTTTTTTTATGGGCATTGTAGCCATCGAGCAGATTTCGCGGGTGGATGCATCCGTGGGTGTATTTATGGATGTGCAGAATACACTGGTGAATAACGCATTTTTGCGATGGGGCTCAAAAGAGGTGAATGAGCGTTTTTTGCCGCAGCTTGCGAGTGAAAAAGTAGGAGCCTACTGCCTGTCTGAAGCCGGTTCGGGCAGCGATGCTTTTGCCTTGAAATGTAGTGCCAAAGAAGATGGTGACGCCTATATTCTGAACGGAACCAAACTCTGGATTACCAACGCCAACGAGGCTGATATTTTCTTGGTGTTTGCTAATGTGAACCCCGAGGCCGGATATAAAGGCATTACGGCATTTATTGTTGAGCGGGGTATGGATGGGTTTTCCATTTCCAAAAAAGAAGATAAACTCGGTATTCGGGCAAGTTCTACCTGCGAAATTCTGCTTGAAGATGTTCGTGTTCCAAAGGAGAATATTTTGGGTGAAGTGGGCAAAGGGTATAAAGTGGCCATTGAAACGCTCAATGAAGGGCGGATTGGAATCGGCGCGCAGATGATTGGTATTGCACAGGGCGCCTATGATGCAGCAATTGCCTACACCAAAGAGCGCAAACAGTTCGGGAAAACCATTTCGGATTTCCAGGGAGTACAGTTTCAGCTTGCCAAAATGGCCACTGAACTGGAGATGGCCCGCCTGCTGGTGTACAATGCAGCGCGAATAAAAGAGGCAGGGCAGCCATTCTTAAAGGAGGCAGCGATGGCCAAATATTACAGCTCCGAGGTGGCCGAAAATTTGAGCTCGCTTGCCATCGATCTTTTTGGCGGATACGGTTATGTGAAAGAATATCCGGTGGAGAAATTTTACAGAGATTCAAAAATCGGAAAAATATATGAGGGAACGTCCAATATGCAGCTTCAAACCATTGCCAAAATTATTTTGAAAGAGTAAACTTTGGTAGGCTGATATTCAGGGCAGGATATTGTTAATTATTGATTTAACCATTGGTATATTTATACTTTTATTGTGGAAAACAGAAAATTTATATGTTGATTCTGCATTAATTCCGGATAAAAGAAAAAGAATTTAATAATTCGGGAATGATTTGAACATGATGGAATGTTTTTCTGATATTTACGCGGTTATCTGGAAAACCGGTACAAACCAAAAAATGAATTTAATTAATAATTTTTGTCCTATTTGATTATATAACTACCATATCATGAAAAACTTTCAAGAATTTATAAAGTCGTGCAGTAAAGACAAAGAATCGTACAAGAAACTGATCAAATTTGTAGAGGAGCTGGTTCAGGAGAGAGATCAGGCAAAGGAGCATCTGGAGCTTTTGGAGCGAGCCATTGCCAGCGATTACGATTCTATTTTGATAACTACTCTGGGTTTGGAAGAACCCGGCCCGTTTATTGTTTATGTGAATGACGGTTTTACACGAATGACCGGATATACCAGGGAGGAGGCCATCGGGAATACCCCGCGCATGCTGCAGGGCCCAAAGACCGATCGCGAAGTGCTTGATACCCTGAAAAAACGGCTGAAAGAAGGCCAGTCTTTCTTCGGGCACACGGTAAACTACCGAAAAGACGGGTCCGAATTTATCAATCAGTGGGACATCCACCCACTCACGAATGAGAAGGGTGAAGTCACTCACTGGGTTTCTTATCAGCACGACATCACCGAACGAAAGCGTTCAGAGAAAAAAGTGGTGGATTCCCGGATTGAGTTCGATCGGCTGGTTGAAGAATCGAAAAGAACGCTGGTTGATGTGGATATACAAGGAAATATCATCACTTCAAACAAAGCGTTCAGAGACCTCACCGGCTTTGATGATGAAGAGCTGAAAAAAATGAAATTCTGGGAGTTATTGTCAGATAATAATACAGAGAGCTTCCGCCTTAAATTCGACAAATTCAAGCCGAGCGATTTTGACAATGCGGTTTTTAATCTGTCCATCAAAAATAAAAAAGGTACTGAGGTTGAGGTAAAAATTGACACTCGCCTGCTGAGTATTGATGATCAGACGGTGATAAGAGCCGCTTTTGAAAATAAATCTCTTCAAAAACGAATTGTGGCTATGCTCAAGCAGCGGAATTCCAATTTTGAGAAGATGTTTGATCGCGACAAAGATTTTCGTTACAAACTGCTGCGCGATGCCGAAGGCCATTTTCGATTTAAATATGTGTCTGATACTTTTGAGGAGATTACCGGAATTTCGCCCGATAAAGCTGAAAACATGATGCTGAAAGATCTTGTACATCAGGATGATTTCGAAAAAGTAATAGCACATCTTGAAAATGTCATTGAAGGCAAACCCAACACCGAACTGTTTCGGCTGAAAGGCAATTCCGGCAAATATATTTCAGTAATCGATTACGCGAAGCCGGTCTGGGATTCAAAGCACGCCATTGTTGAAGAGATTAAAGGCTGCACCTCGATCGAGGCAGTTCCGAAATCGAAAAGGCAAGCATCTGAAGACTGAACGAGCTGAAGCCAGATGTTGATTGATTCTTCACTGAATATTAGTCTGCAAATACGTACCTTCCAGCGCTTACAATCTGAAATTAAATAACGTAGAGATCAAAACGTTAACGGATAATATGACCATTGAAGAAAAACAGGAACGGATCATCAGGCGGTTTGAAATTTTGGGTGACTGGCCCGAGCGATACAAGCACATAATTAAGCTGGGGCAAAAGCTCAACCCGATTGATGAGAAGTATAAAGTGGATGAAAATCTTGTTCGGGGCTGCCAATCTCAGGTTTGGCTAATTACCGAACTGGATGATGATAAAGTAATTTTTAAGGCCGACAGTGACGCCGCAATAACCAAAGGGCTGGTGGCACTGCTGGTTAATTTCTATTCGTGCGAAACTCCTGATACCATTCTGAATACAAATCCCGATTTTATCCGGAAAATCGGGATGCAGGAGCACCTCTCACCAACCCGATCTAACGGCCTTGCGTCTATGGTAAAGCAGATGAAAATTTATGCCATGGCCTATAAAAGCAAATTAGCACAGTCTGTCGATCAAAATTAACAGGTAAACAACATTTTCCGGGGGTTGTTGTTTAGCAATCTCTGGGTATGTTTTAATAAAACTTTTTTTACGATAATCGGTTGAAATAAATAAAACAGTTATGAACAAATTATCCATTCAAATTATCGGACTTGTCGCTTTCGTCGCGATTGCCGGTGCGGCTTTATTCTACGGTGGTGTTTTTGACAATTCGCAGGAGACATCCGCCACAGATAATTCCGAACGAACTGCACGAACCGTTCAGGTTTTGAACTATAGTGATTATTCCTGCCCGGCCTGCAGGGCTTATGCCCCGTTTAACGAAATGCACAATCTACTTTATGAATATCAGGAGCAGTGGAGTGCGAGGCAGGCTGATGCCAGAGAATATATTATCGGTTTTGCCGAAGAAATTGGCCTGGACATGGGTCAGTTTCTGGAAGATCTCGAATCCGAGGAAATTCACAACCTTGTGGAAGCTCACAGAGAAGAAGGCATCAGACGAACGGTAAATTCCACCCCGAGCTTTTTTATAGACGGTCATAAACTGAGGCAAAATCCGCAGTCGTACGAACAGTTCAAATCCATTGTTGAACTGTACATGTACCGGGATTGACTTGTCGAATGGTTAAATCTGAAATCAGCCCGTCAGTTTGGCTTGTTCATCTGACGGGTTTTTTTGTTTAAT
>SL_3KL_010_SEDDRAFT_10005797_pt1 | contig 11067 bp, 3 predicted proteins | sample SodLakKL_010_SED_2_FD_10381 | JGI IMG/M metagenome (IMG submission 10381)
TAATATGGAAAAACGATACCGCCTGCCACTCCTTCTCACCCTGCTCCTCCTTGGATTAACACTTTTCGCCGGAACCGCTCACGCACAGGTCTTCCTGACCTTCAGCGTGGACATGAGTGAAGAAATGCTTGCCGGTGATTTCGACCCGGAAACCGACCTCGTGGAAATCCGGGGCCCCTTCAACGGCTGGTCCGGTGGACCAGACTGGAGACTGGAGCCGTCTGCCGAAAACGACAGCATCTACGTCGCCGAATTTGAGTTCGACGAGATTGAAATCGACTCCACCATCCGGTTCAAGTTCTATGCCATAGGTGGAAATGGCTGGGAGTCGGACATCAGCAACCGTGAATACACCATCACCAGTGAGGAATTCCAGGTGCTCCCCCTCGCCCTCTATAATACACCCTACTGGCTTTATGTCACTTTTCTGGTGGATATGGAACAAGCCGTTGATGACGGCCTTCTCGATGTAGAAAAAGACTCGGTCGCCATGCGCGGTACCTTCCAGCCGCTCGCCGGGGATAGCCTGACGTGGGGTGGCAACCGGTTCATCCTGAACCCTGTCGACGACGACGAACTCCACTACCTCTACGGCATCACCGTACAGTTCAACTACGCCGAAGCAACCGGTGAGGAAATCGCATGGAAATTCGTCATTGTGGGTGAGGACATCTCCACGGTATGGGAAAATATCTCAAACCGCACCTGGACCCTCGGCCGGGATACCGAACAGGAACTGCCGCTCTTCACCTGGAACGTCACGCTTCTACCACCTGAGCTTGGCGACCCCTTTGATGTCACCTTCCTGGTGGATATGGCAGAACCCATCGCCTCGGGTGAATTCGATCCTGAAGTGAACCGGCTGGCCATGCGCGGCACGTTCCAACCCTTCGCAGGCGATAACAGGGAGTGGGCAGGCAGCAGCTTCGAGCTCGAACCGGTCGACTATAACGATCTTGAATATGTCTACGGCATTACCATCACTTTCGACGGCAACGCCGCCGGGGTCGAGATCGCATGGAAGTTTGTCAGTGTCACCGAAGACGCACCCACAAACTGGGAAGGTTCAGGCATGCCCAACAGGACCTGGACCCTCATCGGCGACTCCGAAGAAACTCAGGTGCTGCCCCTTTTCACGTGGGGCGTACCTCTGGGACAGTCCACCGTTAATGTCACGTTCCGCGCCGACATGCGCATCCAGCTTCTCGTGGGACATTATGCTCCCGAACAAGGTGATTATGTCGTGGTTACCGGCCCCTTCAACGGCTGGGGAAATTCCGATATCATGACGGAAGATCCGGACAGGGAAGGCTTCTATGATCTTGAACTGCCGATCCTGGGAGCCGAAGGCGATTCCATCGAATACAAGTTCCGAATACGCGCGGGCGACAACAGGCCGGTCACCAACAACGGCTACGAGTATGACGATAACAGAATTTTCGTGTTCACCGGAGATGACATGGTACTCGACCGTCGATTCTGGAGCGACGTTGATTTTGAAAACTCACTTCAGCGCGAAGTCGTGATCACGTTTCTGCTGGACCGCACCCTGGTAACCGATGACGACGGAGATCTTATCGAGGGTGACCTCTACATGGCCGGGATGCATTTCCCCATGTTCTGGCTTTGGGACTACCCTGAAGAGGACCGGTCGCATCTGCTCATGCAACCCTCCGACCAGTTCGAAGACCATTACGAACTCACCGTCACATTCCCGGTGGGAACGTTCGAAAACGTGTCCTACACCTATGCCGTCCACACCGGAGGCGATAACTTCACAACCGAGAGCGGATTCCGGGAAAACAGGGTCTTTCCCGTTCCCGACGACATGGATACGATTGTGGTCAGGGAAGCGCCCTGGGGCGAATGGCAGACAACCGGTGAAATCGTCGTGAGTTCCGAACCGATTCATGCCGACCTGCCGCAAACCATCATGCTGGACCAGAACTACCCCAATCCTTTCAATCCGGCAACCGTCATCAACTACCATCTGCCGGCGGACACCGACGTCAGACTCGTGGTCTATGATGTGCTTGGACGCAGGGTTGCCACACTGGTTGACGAACACATGAAGGCCGGTTCACACCAGGTTGCCTTTGACGGCACACGCCTGGCCAGCGGCTCCTACATCTACCGGCTCCAGGCCGGTGACCACACCATCACCCGACTGATGATGCTCGTGAAATAAGGAAATTTTCCGGTAGGTCTTGCATAACATACCGTTGCCATGTTCTCACCATATCCCGGAGCCCGAAACGGCTCCGGGTACGATATATTCCCATGCCCGAAACGGCCCCCTGCCCGTACACAACCCTCCTTGAATTATGCCTCCGTATCCCACACACCTACCCGCATCCAACAAGATAAGCGTTTCCGTTATACGGGCGGCCCTGCTGCTGCTCATTGCCGCTATACTGCTGCTGCCGGCCCGCCAGAGCCAGGCCCAGCGCGTTGAAATGACCGTGAATCCCTACGAAGGGATCAACTGGTCTTCGGTTCAGCAGTTCAAGGCCAATTTCCACACGCACACCCACGTCAGCGACGGGGACTTCACCCCTCACCAGACGGTCGATCTCTACCATGAGGCGGGATATCATATCCTCTCCATCACCGACCACATCCCCTCCTGGGACGGAAATAATCCGGGAAACATCGTCTCATGGCCGTGGACCAACTTTTCCGGCCTGACCCAGGCTGTCCGCCATAATGCAACCTGGGAAGACCGCGACCCCGAAGAGTTAGGCATGCTTGCAGTGGCCGGCTCCGAGTCCTCCGAAGGGCACCACCGGGGAAGCCTTTTTTCACTGGTATCCGACCCATCAAGCGACTATGACGCCTCCTTTCAGCTGGTGGCCGACTCCGGCGGGCTGGCCATGTGGTACCATCCCGGCCGGTATTGGAGTGTGCACAACACCTACTCCCCCGGCCAACGCTACTCCCCGGAGTGGTATGTGGACTATCACCGGCGTTTTGACGTGCTTGTCGGTATAGAGGTGTACAACCAGGGCAACCGGCACCGTGAAGACCGGGTGCTTTGGGACGAAGTGCTCTCCCGTTCCATGCCCGATTTGCCCGTCTGGGGATACTCCAATGACGACATGCACTTTCGCGACCAGCTTTTCCGCAACTACCAGTTCATGCTGATGGATACGCTCAGCGAACAGGCGCTGCGTGATGCCATGACCGCAGGGCATCTCTTCTTCTCCTACGAGACCGGGGGAAGCGGTGAAGCCCGGGCACCCCGCATCGATTCGGTCTCGGTTGACAAGGAAAACCAGAGAATCACTATCCACGGACACAACTATGATACCATTGAATGGATCAGCGGTGTGACCGGACGCGGAAGCGGCAGGCAAAGCAGGATCATTGGCGATTCCGAGACCTTCTATTGGGATACGTTTTACGAGCCCTACGTGCGTGCCGCCCTTGAAAACGAATACGGACGCACCTACATTCAACCCTTCGGTTTCTTTGTGCGGACGCTGCACGTATCCACAAGCGGCGATGACCAAAACGACGGATCAAGCTGGGAGCAGGCGTTCGCCAGCCTGGACCAGGCCATGGAGGAAGCGCTCGAGGGCGACATGATCTGGGTTGCCGAAGGCACCTATACGCCCGGCAAAGACCATCACGGAAATTCCGATCCGGCAGATCCCCGTACCCGATCATTTCAGATGAACAAAAATCTGATCATCTTTGGCGGTTTCAACGGAACAGAGACGAGTCTGGTGGAACGCGACGTCGCTGCCAATGAAACCATTCTCAGCGGCGATTTCGGTGACGGGACACATGCATACCATGTTTTTTACCACAACGGTGATTCGGAACAAACTGTCGGCGGACTACTCGACGGTTTCACGATCAGCGGTGGCAGGGCGGATGGCAACTATCCGCACAACAGCGGCGGTGGCATGTATAACCACGACGCCAGCCCCACCCTCCAGAATGTGACATTCACCGACAATCAGGCCGTTCACGGAGCGGCAATCTACAACACCTCCGGCAGCACACCGGAAATTTCATTCGCTTCGTTCCACTCCAACTCGGCAGACGGTGACGGCGGCGCTATCCTGAACCGCGACAGCTCCCCGGTGATCAGCCACGCCATGTTCCGTGACAACTCTGCTCAGCGCGGAGGGGCCCTCTACAACCAGAACAGCGATGTACAGGTGTTGACTTCGGTTTTTGACGGCAACCTTGCCGAAACGGGCGGCGCCTTGTTCAATGACGGAAGCAGCCCCGAGCTGATCCACGTCACGTTGCACGGCAACACCGCCGGGCAGGGAGGCGCCATCCACAGCACCGGTTCCGGTGGTCCGCGGATCACCAACAGCATTTTCTGGGACAATGATGCCAATCAGGGACCGGGCACCTCGCACAACGGCGCATCCCGTCCGCACTTCTCCTTCAGTCTGGTGCAGGGAAGCGGCGGAAGCCAGAATTGGTCGCAGGACGCCGGAGTTGACGGCGGACAGAATATTGACATCGATCCGCAGTTTGTGGGAGTCGGCGAGCACCCGCTGCTTATCTACGGTTCTTCTCCCGCGGTCAATGCCGCCGATCCCGTTGCAAACACATCCGGGACAGACTTCCGGGGTCAGTCGCGTCCCTCAGGGCCGGCCGGGGCACGTCCCGACATGGGCGCATACGAGTTCCAGCTTGGAACGGACATGTACACCAGCCTGCCGCTTCACATCCACCCCTCAGGAAGTGATGACAATGACGGACTGAGCTGGGCTTCCGCTTTCGCCTCACTCGATCACGCCCTCCAGATCGCCGGCCGGGGTGACACCCTTTGGATGGCCGCGGGCACATACCATCCTACAAGACTGGTCGGTGAGGATCTGGTGGAAGGGGATGTCTGGCGCACCTTCCAGCTTCGGAACCACGTCGTGGTATTTGGCGGATTCGAAGGAACGGAACATCATCTTGCCGAGCGCGATTTCACGCTGCATGAAACCATTCTCAGCGGTGAGCTTGGCCAGGGACGTCATGTCTACAATGTTTTCTATCATGATGCGCTGCTGGGGCTCGACAGCACCGCCGTGCTCGACGGCGTTACCATAACAGGGGGCTTTGCCGATGGCTTGTCCCCGCGAAACGCCGGAGCCGGAATGCAAAATATCGGCGCCAGTCCAACCTTGCGCAATATCACTTTCCATGGAAATATAGCTGCGTTTGGCGGAGGCATGTACAACCGCAACGGCAGTGCACCTCGCATTATTAACAGCGTGTTTCGAGAAAATGAAGCTCTGCAGGGAGGAGGCATGTACAACCGGAACCTGAGCCATCCGTTCATCCACAATACCAAATTCCTGGCCAATGAAGCCGAAGAAGAAGGTGGCGGACTATTCAACAGCCGGAGCAATCCGATCCTGGTAAACGTACTCATGAGCGGCAACATCGCAGACCAGGGAGGGGGCGTGGTCAATTATCTGGGAAGCCATCCAACATTTGTCAACTGCACCCTTAGCGGCAACCTGGCCGGCGATTCGGGCGGTGGCATGGCCAATACCTGGGAAAGCCGCGCAACCATCCACAATACCATCATATGGGGAAATGTGGCCACGCGATCCGGCAACCGGGGAAACAACATCTTCAATGACCCGTTCTCTTCGGCCGAAATAGACTTTTCACTCTTTGGCAACGCACAAAATGATGTAGCCGCTGGTGGAGGCCTGCACGCCGGTGACAATAACCTGAATTCCAATCCGATGTTCGAGGACCCCGGTGACGCTCACGAGGCTCCATTTCTTGCCGGCAATTACCGTTTGATGCCGGATTCTCCTGCCATTGACGCCGGCAGCAATGAGTGGTTCCTGTCTGCTGCGGGCACCGGCGATTACACCATGACCGATCTTGCCGGACGGCCGCGCATGTTCGACGGAAACAGTAACGGCAGTACCGTCATCGACATGGGAGCATTCGAATTCAGCCTTGACAGCGGCCTGACCGGCGGCGACGAGTCCGATACCGGCAAACCTCTTGCGTTCCGACTGAACCAGAACTATCCGAACCCCTTCAATCCCTCAACGATTATCGGTTTTGAAGTGCCGGAATCGGGTCCGGTCGAACTGACCATCTTTGACACCCTGGGACGCCGCGTGGCAACCCTGGTCAATGAGGAGATGCAGGCTGGTGTTTACCAGGTGAATTTCAATGCCTCGGGACTTGCCAGCGGAATGTATATTTATCATTTGCAGGCAGGTGGACGGGAACAGACCCGCAAAATGATCTTCATCAAATAACATATGACCTCCCAAGGTCATATGAACCTAACTTTAGGTAACATCCATTACACCTTACTTACAATAATATTCTCCTTTACACCTTGTTTTAGATAGCATTCTCCTTTACACCTTGCTTTAGATAGTATTCTTCGGGTTGCTGAAGGCCGGGAAACCGCCGGTTTATTCAGCAAATTCCTTAAAGAAACACTATTTTGAGAATTGGATGCCCCTGCTGTCTGACCAATAATTATTTTCGTATTTCGCACCGGGCGCCCGTATCAATTCCCAACCCCGGTTTTTATGAAAAAAATTTCCCTGCTCCTCGTGATGCTGCTGGTGTCCGGGGGAGTCGCCGCCCGGAACATGGGACCGCTCCAGTTCTACCACGCCAGCGACAAAACCGGCATCAACACCTTTGAAACGCCAAAAACGACCGATGTGGACTTCGATGGCCTGCGCGTGCGGATCGGCGGCGCCAACACGCTGCAGTTCCAGTCGCTCACCCAGAGCGGCGCCTCGGATGAGCTGCACGACCTGGTCCCTAATTTCAACCTGGCCACATCCAACCTGGACCTGGACGTCCAGCTGTACAACGGCCTGCGCATGCACCTCCGGGTCTACCTCTCGTCGCGCCACCACCCCGAAGCCTGGGTCAAGGACGGCTATCTGCAAATCGACCGCCTGGATTTCATCCGGGATGGATTTCTTTCCGGGGTCATGGACCGCGTGACCTTCAAGGTGGGACACATGGAGATTAATTACGGGGATGCGCGGTTCCGCCGGTCCGACAACGGCATGGCGCTGCACAACCCGTTCGTCGGCAACTACATTATGGATGCATTCACCACCGAAGTGGGCGGTGAGGTGTACTATCAGCACAACGGTTTTCTGGCCATGGCCGGTGTCACCAATGGCAAACTTGACCAGGGCACCATCCGCATCGACCCCGTTCCGCGCCCGGTACTCGTCGGAAAACTGGGACACGACCGTCAATGGACGCCCGACCTGCGCCTGCGACTGACCGGTTCGGCCTATGTCGTGTCTCGCGCATCCGGTGAGCGCTTCTGCCCGATCTGCCGCGGCCCCTCCGGCGGCGTCAACCTGTACAAGGCGGACCGCGCCGGCGCCAGATATTACGACATCATGGAAGCCGACCGCATGAGCGGACGGTTCGACCCGGGCTTTAGCGACCGGGAAGGCGGAAGAATGACCGCCGTCATGATCAACCCCTTTCTGAAGTACCGCGGACTCGAATTCTTCGGAGTGCTTGAACAGGCCACAGGCAGGGCCGGGATGGAAACCGAAAACCGGACCGTCCGCCAGTACGGGGCCGAGCTGCTCTACCGCATCGGTCAGAGTGAAAACTTTTACCTTGGCGGACGTTATAACCTTGTGACCGGTGAACGCGCCAACGGCGACCAGATCGATATCAGCCGCATCAACATCGGCGGCGGATGGTTCCTGACCAACAATATCCTGACCAAAATCGAATATGTCACCCAGAAATACGAAGGCTTCACCACCGGAACCCTGCGCGACGCCGAATTCAGCGGCGTGGTCATGGAAGCCGTGGTCAGTTTCTGAACCGCCGCACGTTCTTAGCTGCAATCTGATGGCACCTATGCAATCCCTGCTCAAAAACCTACTTCTCATAACCTTACTGCAGGCCACTTTCCTGACCTCCACCCTTCACGCACAATTCGCCGGAGGCGACGGCACCAGAGAAGACCCGTATCAGATCGCATCCACCAGCCATCTGGACCAGGTCCGGAACTACCTCGACCGCCACTTTGTCCAGGTGCAAAACTTTGACGCCGGTGGCATCACCGATTATTTCCCCATCGGGGACGTCAGAAATCCATTCAGCGGCACCTATGACGGTGCGGGCAAGTTTATTTCGAACCTGACCATCACCTATTGTCCCGCTTGCGGTGTTCTGCCCAGCGGACTTTTCGGGGTGCTGGATGGCGGCGTGATCAAAAACGTGACCCTGCTGGATGTCAACATCAATGAAAACGACATCGCCGGCAGCCTGGTCGGCCGCAACAGGGGACAGATCATCAACTGTTCCGCTGAGGGTACACTTTCCGGCAGAAATTATGCCGGCGGCCTGGTTGGATACAACGAAGGACAGATCATCGACTCCCGTTCCGAAGTCACTGTTTCCGGGAAAAAAAGCGTCGGCGGACTGGCCGGTTACAACTTGGGGACCATCCGCAATTCCTACGCCACGGGTCCGGTCACCGGGGAAGAAGAAACCGGGGGATTGGTCGGTACGCATCTGGACAGGGCCCTTATCGCAACATCATACGCTCGCGGACAGGTTTCCGGCAACGACAATGCCGGCGGGTTGGTCGGTTACAATGGCGCTGTCGTCGAATCGGGCTACTGGGATTTGGAGACCAGCGGCAGGGAACGAGGCATTGGCACAGGATTGCGCGAAGGAGCCCGGGGACTCACTTCAAGCCAGATGACCGGCGCCTCCGCCTATCATTACATGCCGGACTTTGATTTTCAAAGCACATGGCTCCTGACAGAAAGCTATCCGGCGCTTCACTGGGAAGACGTACAAGCTATCGAACTTCCAACCGATGTGGAACGGGTGGATGCGGATGTGCCCGGTTCGATTGCCCTGCACCAGAACTATCCCAACCCCTTCAATCCGGTTACCAAAATCCGGTGGGAACTGAATGCCGAACAAGATGTGGTTCTGACAGTTTACGACCTGCTTGGCAGAAAAGTGACGGAACTGGCCAACGGCGTCTACCCGGCGGGAGTGCATACGGTTTCCTTTGATGCCGGCAAACTCGCCAGCGGCATCTACCTGTATCGCCTGCAGGCCGGCAATGTCATCCTCAACCGGAAAATGACCGTCGTCAAATAGCATGCGGCATACCACCCGTGCTTGTGCGCTAAACCCGGTTGGGGTGACAATGGATCATGGTTGATCTGGGACAACCTTGCTTGATCCCGGTTAGACCTGGTTGACCAAGACCGATCTCGGCTGGCCTTGGTCGACCCCCGGGTACCAATCTTGATCCCGCATGTACTAAGGCACTGGAAGAGATTATGTCATGGGCCGGATTCAGCAGCGACAACGGCCTGGTCCGGCCTTTCTCTTTGCATATTCTATTGTAAAAACTGATTTTTCCCTTCGGTAACATTGCCAATCCACAATGCCCCGGGATAAGACTTGGAGAAGATCAAAGTCTCCAAAAAAAATTATTTGCGAAATCATCAAAAAAAAATCTCAAGCAACTGGGCTTGCCTGTAAGAGTATTTATAAAATTTACTTATATTCAAATCCGGCGTTCTCAGCTACTTGCCTTCCTGCCTGAGGATGCCTTTCTATCATGTGGGGAAACAACCATCCATCAGAACAAGAGAAATCTCTATGAATCCAAAGATTGCCAACAGGTGGACCCTGTCCATTTTTTCAGTGCTTGCAACAGCACTTTTGCTTGTTCCTGCAACCACCCTTGCACTTCAGTACCATGAAACAGGGATTCCTGTTCCGGGTTATCAGCAGGTTGTCTCATCAGCGGCAATAGAAGCAAACAGCAGCAGCCAGCTACTGTCAACTGGCAACATCGAAATCCGCAGGCCGATTGGGAGAATTCTTGAAAGGGAAACCTGGCCCAATCCCGATCTGCCATCAGCACCGATTTTAAATTTCTTCCCTGCCGGCGACCTCAATGGCGACGGCAAGATCGACCTTATTCAGTCGATCGGCGGACTCGCAAGCCGGACATTCGTCTATTACTCCGGGTCCTTCACGGGGAATCACGATCAGCTTATCCATGATATCCTCCTCCCGGCCGGTGATCTTAACGGCGACGGCAAAGCAAATCTGCTGGGACAGGATGTTTTTGGCAACCCTACCGTTTACAGTCACAACGGGACCGAGTTGCAGGCTGCAAGTGCCACGACACAGGCCACTCTGCCTGATGGACTTTCAGTCTCATCTTCCAAATGGGGTACGGACATCGACGGTGACGGATTTCAGGATTTTGTCTTTTCCTTGTCAGCAACCGATTATCCCGACGCCCTATATGAGTTTTTCGTTCTGTATGGCGGAAATTTGGACGCAGAACTCGCAGTCGGTATCTATGACACGAGAACCATCCTTCCTTCTGAACTCGACGGCTTCCGCCTTTCTGCTGTCACCGATGTATTTGAATTGGACGGCACCGTCCACACAATTCTGTCGATGCAAAGTATATCCAACCACAGGTATGCCGTGATTATATCCATTGATGAGAGCAGGGCCGCTTCTTTTATCCAGGCAGTCCAGCTAACGGATTACAGTCAATTTTCAGCCGGACGAATATTCGCAGCCACCTTTTCGCCTGAAGGGGACCCGCACCTTGTGGCCAGCGACTTCGGTTTCCGACCTGATCAATCTTTCTACTTCCCACCGTCAAGCGGGGAAGGTGAAATCTTCAGCAGTGAACCTGTTTCACTTCATCCATTCCAGGTATGGCCTGCAGGCGACCTTAACAATGACGGCATCACAAACCTGATAGCGAATGAAACAGCCAGCGGACCGGCACGGTTTGCCGGGTTCCCTAATGGCATTGCCGAAGGGATTGCTCTCGGTGATAACCTTCCTGGATTTGGGCCCAATGTTCAGTTGCTAATCGGTCCCTTTTTTGAGCTCGGCGACCTGACGGGGGACGGATCGGATAATCTAATGTACGGGTTTCGCAATGCAACCAACTCGACTGCAGGGATCATTCGTGTTACCGACAATGGAGACGGGTCGTTCTCTACGGAAGAGTTTTTCTATGATTTAGAATTGTTTCCATTAATTGCCAACAATGTGTATGCCCTGGGT
>SL_3KL_010_SEDDRAFT_10005798_pt1 | contig 11066 bp, 10 predicted proteins | sample SodLakKL_010_SED_2_FD_10381 | JGI IMG/M metagenome (IMG submission 10381)
TCCTCCTCTTCTGTCGCTCCGAAGACCGGGCAGCCGATGCAGCCGACCTCCTGACCCTCCACGGCTACCAAGCCGGAGCACCCGGGGACCCAGACGCACCGATCTGGCTCGGGTTGGACCCACTGGCGGACCGGAAGGCGGTGGATACCTCGGACGTGGCAGCAGACCGGATTGCCACGCTCTCCCTGGACCTGCCCCTGGATGTGGACGCCCTGGACCGGCGCCATGGCGGTGGATCCATGGCCGTCTGTGTTGCCAGCCCACGGGAGCTTCCCCACCTACGGCGCCTGGCCCGGGAGGCCGGATACCGCCTGGACAAACTCAGCCAGGACCCGGATGGGGCCCTGGACGAGGTAGAGGCCTTTCGGAATCAGATCCGGACCGCCCTCGAGTCCCGGGATCTGGCAGCCTACACCACCCTCATCCAACCCCTCCTGAAGGAGTGGACCGGCGTGGAGATCGCCGCAGCCATGGCGGCAATCCTCAGGGACCGAGGGGAGGAAGGTGCTCCTGGCGCCACCCGGACCACCAGGGTCCAGGGGGCCGGACCCCGGCCCCCGGCCTGGACTCGCCTTTTCATCAGCATCGGGAGCAAGGATGGCGTCGGACCTGGCGACCTCCTGGGGGCCATCACCGGAGAAGCCGGCTTGAAGGGAGATCAGGTGGGCCGGATCGACGTGAAGGATACCTTCTCCCGGGTGGAGGTCCAGGACGCCCAGGCCGGCGAGGTCATCAAGGCGTTGAACGGCACCTCCATTCGAGGCCGCAGCATCCGCGTCGATTTCGACCGGGGGGGTACCCGAGAAGGGAAGGAGGGCGAAAGCCGTCCCCGAGAAGGGGGAGGCCGTCCCCGCGACGGGGGTCGTCGGCCTCGAGGCGGGGGTAGCGGAGGAAGTCGACCCCGAAGCTGAGGCGGCGGGCTCGCTCCCGCTTCTCCTCCACCGCCCCGACCCCCAGAATCGAAAGAGGGCCCCTTCCCGGCTGGGATGGGGCCCTCTCTTTTTTCTATGAACTGCCCTGGGGGGGCGCCGTCAGATTGACGGTGTGCCGTTACTTCACGGCGTCCTTCAGGCCCTTCCCTGCCCGGAAGCCCGGGGTCTGCGTGGCAGCGATCTTGATCGTCTCACCGGTCCGGGGGTTCCGTCCGGTCCGTGCCTTCCGGTGCTTCGACTCGAAGGTACCGAATCCGGTGATCTGCACACGATCGCCCTTTTTGAGCGATGTAGCGATGATCCCGCTGTCGGTGTCGAAGAGGGCGTCGATCGCCTTCCCCGAGTCGGCCTTGGTCATCCCGGTCGCGTCGGACAGGGCGTCCACGAGCTCGGATTTGTTCATCTGGGTAACTCCTCGAAATGGGTGGTGAAGATGGGGACGCCGCAGCCGAGGTCAGCCGGCCATCGGCGAAGTCCAGAACCTGGAGGCGTATTCGGAGTCGACCCCATCCGGGTACGCCGTCCTTTTCCGACCGAGCTGCGCGATGTCCCCGGCCAGAGGTTAAAACTACGGTAAGAGTCCCCCAGGGAGGCGTCAAGAGTTACAATCGCCGAAAAGCCGCATGTTTACTGGCCTTCGCGGCATCCCCCACCCCCTCTACGCACCGGGCCCCGGAGGGAGGAGATCCCTCCGGGGCCGACGGATCACCCATAGGGTGGATCGTGCCATACCTCCACAGGTAAAGGGGTTACCTGTGCTGGAAACGGCCAGGGCCTGTCTTCTCAGAATTCCCTGACGGGCTCCCCTTCGATCTGCTTCCAGGCCCAGACGATGAACCATCCGAGTCCCACGATCATGGCGAAGGGGATGGCCAGGATCGTGAGGAGGAGCGCCAGGATGAAGAGGGGCGCCAGGATTGGAGCCAGGATGCTTCCCAGCACGTGGAGAGCCAGGAGGGCCAGGAGCCCGATCCCCAGTAGCTTCAGCAGTGTGATCATGGATATCCTTCCATCTATCAGTTTCGGGATGCCCCCGGGAAGTGCCCGCAGGGAGTACCGTTGGGTTCGTCCCATCCGGTCTTCACTCCCCCCTACGAGCCAGACCCGAGCTCAGTTTCAGAGGAAAGTCGGATGACCGAAGAAGGGAGGATCTTCTCCAGGCTGGAGCTGGCCGAACTCAGAGAGCGCCGACGCCAGGGCGCCCCTCTCCGCTGTCCCCGCTGCCAGGTGGAGCTGGAAGCCCGCCCCGTGCCCCGGCCCCCAGGAGTATCCTATGTCCGGCGACGAACCTGGCACCTCTGTCCCCGNTGCGGGAGAAGCGCGGTCCTGGACGACTGAGGAGGACCGGCCACCCCATCCTCCCCGCAAGCTCATTTCCCTCTCGTCCCCTGCGCCTCGGACCCGGTCCTCCCGGAATACGAGTGGCCACGTTACCTTCCCCCCGCCTCATCCGGGTGGCCACTCCGCCCTTCCCGGATGTCCTCCAACCTCCTGCCGCAGGACGTGGGACGTGACCCGTGACGCGCAGCTACTGGATGACCGTCAGCTGGTGGGCTGGAGGGAGTGGGTCCGAGTCGTGGACAACCCCATGCCGCCCATAAAGGCCAAGGTGGACACGGGGGCTCGGACGTCAGCCCTCCACGCGGTGGCCATCCGACCGGACGGCCCCGGGTGGCTCCGCTTCGTGGTCCATCCCCATCAACGGCGCCTGGACGATCCCGTGGAACTCCGGGCCCCCCTGGTGGACCACCGGGAAGTCCGCAGCTCGACCGGGGTGGCCGAACCCCGCCCCACAGTTCGCCTACAACTGTCCATGGGCCAGACGGTCTGGCCGGTGGAGGTGACCTTGACGCGGAGGGATCGGATGGGCTTCCGCATGCTCCTGGGACGGACCGCCCTGAGGGGCCGCTTCGTCGTGGACCCGTCCGCTTCCTTTCTGCAAGGGCGTCCCGTGAACTCCGCGCCCTTCGAACCTGATCCGAACCCTGGGGAACACGACTCGTGAAGATTGGCATCCTCTCCCGAAAGGCATCGCTCTACTCCACCTCCCGCCTGGTAGAAGCTGCAGAGGCCCGGGGCCATGAGGTCCGGGTGGTAAACTACCTCCGCTGCTACATGGACATCACGGCCAAGCGACCCTCCGTCATCTACCACGACTTCGTAGCCGACCGGAACGCCGCCGAGGAAGAGCTGCATTTCGATGCGGTGGTCCCCCGCATCGGCGCCTCCTACACCTACTATGGGACGGCTGTGGTCCGGCAGTTCGAGATGATGAGCTGCTTCAGCGTCAACGAGTCCCAGGCTATCACGCGGGCCCGGGACAAGCTCCGATCCATGCAGATCCTCTCCAGGGCCGGAGTGGGACTACCCACCACCACCTTTGCCCACTCGACCCGGCACACCAAGGGCCTCATCGACCGGGTGGGCGGGGCCCCGGTGATCGTGAAGCTCCTGGAAGGCACTCAGGGGGTAGGGGTGGTTCTGGCCGAGACCCGGAAAGCAGCCGAGTCGGTCATCGGAGCCTTCCGCCAACTGGACGCCAACATCCTGGTCCAGGAATACATCAAGGAGGCGGGAGGCGACGATCTCCGAGCCCTCGTCATCGGGAAGAAGGTGGTGGCCGCCATGGTCCGTCATGCCGCCCCGGGAGAGTTTCGATCCAACTTGCACCGGGGCGGCACCGCCGAAGCGGTGAAGCTGACTCCGGAGGAGCGCCGGACCGCCGTAGCCGCGGCCCGAGCCATGGGACTTTCGGTGGCCGGGGTAGACATGCTCCGATCGGACCGTGGACCAGTTGTCATCGAGGTGAACTCGTCGCCGGGCCTGGAGGGGGTGGAGACAGCTACCGGGGTGGATGTGGCCGGCCAGGTCATACAGTTCATCGAGACCGCCACCTCCCGGAACCAGAAGGCCAGGACCAAGGGATGAGCGGTGCACCCGGTTCCGCTGAGGGAAGCGCTGTGGCCACGGAGGTGGCCGGGGTCACAGTAGCGCCCGGGGAACGGAAACGGATCGAGCTGCCGGCAGGAAGCCTGGCCACCGGCAGTCAGCTCACCCTTCCCATGGAGGTCCTCCATGGCCAGCGGGCCGGCCCCCGGATCTGGCTCAGCGCCGCCGTCCACGGGGACGAGTTGAACGGCATCGAGATCATCCGGCAGATCCTGGCTGAGCTCTCCCCGGAACGCCTGGCCGGCACGGTCCTGGCCATCCCCATCGTCAACGTTCTGGGCTTCATCACCGAATCCCGATACCTCCCAGACCGACGGGACCTGAACCGCTCCTTCCCGGGATCAGCCCGTGGCTCCACGGCCGCCCGGTTGGCCCACCTCTTCATGGAGAAGGTCATCCAAGGCTGCTCCTTCGGTCTCGACTTCCACACTGGAGCCGACGCCCGGACGAACCTGCCCCAGGTCCGAGCCGACCTCTCCGATCCGGAGACCGAGCGGCTGGCCCGTGCCTTCGGTCCACCCATCATCCTCGACGCATCGGTGCGAGATGGATCCCTCCGGGCGGCGGCCACCCGGAAGGGGGCCCGGGTCCTGGTCTATGAAGGAGGTGAGGCCCGGCGCTTCGATCGGGAGGCCATCCAGGCCGGCACCGCTGGGACTCTCCGGGTCCTGAAGGCATTGGGCATGAAGCGAACGGCGCCGGAGCCACCGGCCGATCCACCGGTGGAGTCCCGGAGTACCGCCTGGGTTCGAGCCGGCCGGAGTGGCCTGGCCCGGATCCTGGTGGAACCGGGGGAAAGAGTCGAAAAGGGGAAGCGGATCGGGGTGATCCGGGACGCCTTCGGCGATCGATCTCTTCCGGTCAAAGCCAGCCGGTCAGGGATGGTGATCGGGGTCACCCGCCTTCCCAATGTGAACCGGGGCGACGCCCTGGTTCACCTGGCTTCCTGATCCCAGCTTCTGCTCCCGTCACCCTGGGCCGTCAGCTCCCGGTAGGCCGACCGGAACTGCTCCGCCGCCGCCATCTCACCGGCGGCTTCGGCTGCCCGGGCAGCATAGAAGGTGGCCCGAGCCCGATTGGGCTCCCGCTCCAGGACGCGATTGAAGACCTCCAGGGCCTCCTGGGGGCGCTGGGCCAGGAGCAGAAGCTCACCATGCATCTCCCGAGCCGGCAGGATGGGTCCCGGAGTAACGGGGTGCTTCTCGGCCAGCTCTTCCAGGGTCGCTGCCTCGTCCGCCAGGGCCACCCCTCGAGCCAGATCCCCCTGGCCAGCCTCGATCCACGCCGATACGGCCAGGGCCTGGGCCTCTACGATCCGGGCCCAGTAACCCTCCCCTTCCTCCTCCAGAGCTTCCTGAATGCGCTCCAGCGTCTCCTGCTCCCGACGGGCCCCGTCCAGTTCTCCGATCCGGGCCATCCCCACCCCCCGGGCGAAATGGCGGATGGCAATGGCCTGATGAGGGTCCGTACCTCGGATCTCCAATTGAGCCGCTTCGGCCCAGTCTTCCCGCTCCAGGGTCAACCGAGCGGGCATGGCCTGCCAGTTATAGGCCCGCTCAGCGGCTGCGGGTGACGGGGCCAGGGCTGCGGCGGCCTCGGCCTGCTCTACGATTCGAGCCGCCTCCCGGTCACGACCCTGCTGCAGGTATGCATACACCAGGTAGTCCCACGGATGGACCCGCGCCCAGTCGCTCCCCGAGGCATCTGCCGATCGGAGGTTGGCCTCGATGGAATGCTCCCACATGCCGAGTCGGGTGAAGATGTGGGACGGCATGTGCTGGGCGTGGGGTGCATCCGGCGCGATATCGGCGTAGCTGAGGGCCGCATCCAGCCCTCGATCAGCCAGGATCGGGGTATCGTAGGCGTGGATGATGTAGTGGGCCAGACCAGGATGCCCGGGCTGATCCTGGAAGAGTTCCTCCAGGATCTCGGCCGCCCGGAGCTGCCGGACGAATGTGGTATCGTCAGGGGGAGCGTTGGCCAGAAGCGCCAATCCCAGGAAGACCCCGGCTTCTGGATCGTCGGGATAGGTGGCGTGCAGTTCCTCCATGGCCGTCTCCCAAGCCCGACGGCGTTCGAACTCCGAGCCCACCTGGTCATCGAACAGGAGCCGGGCCCCCTGGATGTAGCCCTGCTCCCGATCCGTAGGCGGCTCCAGCGCCGCGGCCCGGTCCAACGCCTCCAGGGCCGTCCTTCGCCGAGCCTCCGGAATGGAGCCGGCGTAGGGATTGCCCATCTGGGCCATGGCCCGCCCCCACTCGGCCATGGCGCAGCCCGGGTCCGCCTCCAGTGCGGCCTGGAAAGCCGAGTCGGCCTGGGGGAACCAGAAGGAGTGGAACATGGCCACCCCGGTCTCGAACCGGGACACGGCGCCGGGAGAGCAGCTCACCGGAAACTCCACCCGCCCTACCTGACTCAGGTCGCTGGGCGCCTCTCCATGATCGTGGGCACCCTCTTCCTGGTGGTTCATATCCGTGTGACCACCTGCATGCTGGCCCTGGGCCGCATCCTGGCCCGGGTCAACGTCCAACGGGTCCTGGTCGGTCCCCAGACTGTGGCCATCGGCTGGATCCTGAAGTCCAGGGGGCTGGTCCGGCACGCAGGCTCCCAGGAGGAGGAGAACCGAGACGCCCGCTCCCAGGAGCAGGCTGAAAGTGGGCACGATTGGGTGGCGCATGAGAGGCTCCGGAACGGATCATATCAGCTTCCTGAGAGGATGAGATTAGCGCTCCCCCCAGAGGGAAGCCAGCACCAGAGGGGTTGGGTTGCGGCCTCAGGACCGACCCCTCGCCAGCTTCACGGATAGGGCTGGGTCAACCCAGCCTCCACCAGCCAGCCCTGGTGATGACCCACCAGGATGAGGAGGGCCAGGACCCAGACGTAGTAAGAGAAGAAGCGAAATCGGGCCCGATAGAGAAGGTGCAGCACGATCTTCAGCGCCACGATCCCCACCCCGGCCGCCACCACGAACCCCACAGCCAGGGCCACCAGCCCGACGCCCCCCACTCCGCCCAGGCTCATGACCTCCAGTGTCTGGAGGAGAGAGGCTCCCAGGATGGTGGGAAAGGCGATGAAAAAGGAATACTCCGCTGCCCAGCGACGCTTCATTCCGCTGAAGAGGCCGAAGGCAATGGTGGTGCCGCTCCGGGACAGCCCGGGGAGCAGGGCCAGCCCCTGGGCCACCCCCACCACCGCCGCATTCTTGAAACCTACATCCGCCAGACGCTTCCGCCGTCGGGGCAGGACATCGGTCCAGAAGAGAAGGATCCCGGTCACCGTCAGGGTTCCGGCAATGAAGAGGGGCCGGGCGAAGACCGACTCGAAGGCGTCCTTCAGGGGGAAGCCGATGGCCCCTGTGACGGCCACCGAAAAGATCCCCAGGAGAGTCAACTTCAGCGTCATCCGCTCTCGGGCTCCCGCCTGCCCCGGTCGCCGAAAACGGTTCTGGATCCCACTCCAGAGCCGGGAGAGGAAGTGGGCCAGACTCTCCCGGAAGACCACGGCCATGGACACCAGAGTCCCAACGTGGACCACCAGGTCGAAGAGGATCATCTCCGGCGAATCGGGAGACGGCATCTCCGATCCTCGCTGGATGAGCCAGTGCTGAGCCAGGACCAGGTGGCTCGTTGAGCTCACCGGAAAGAACATGAAGATGCCCTGGATGATCCCCAGGAAGATGGCTTCAAGAACGCTCACTGCGGTTCCGTATAATTAGAATCTAGGTTCGGTTTCTGGCNGACGGTCCCCCGCCCCTTCCCTCACCAGGATCAGGGATCCTTGAAGACCTGGAGCTACTCGGCCTCCCGGGTCACCGTCTCCAGGTCCAGATGTCCCCGGGAAGGGGCATTGGGACCTGTCATCCGGGCCTCTTCCGCCTCGGTGGGGTCGTCAGGTCGACGCCGGTGCCAGTCCGTTCGAGCCTGGATGGCGGTGGCCACGGCCAGAAGACGCTCCTCACCGAAAGGACCGGCCCCCATGAGGACCCCGCCCGGCAAGGTGTGACCCTCTGCCTGTCGAGTACCCACAGGCAGAGTCATGAGGGGAAAGCCGATCATGTCGAAGGGAACGTGGCTCTCCAGCATGACAACGTCACATTGGGAGAGGAATTCGTCCATGACCAGCCGGAGGAGAGCCAGCTTGGCCCGCTGCCCCTTCATGTACTCGTCGCCAGATACGAAGAGCCCTCCCAGGAAGGAGTTGAGGGTGACGCCGAAGAGTCGGACATCCTCCTTCAGGTAGGGGACGAAGGGTTCGGTCCGCTCCACCAGCCGGAGGGTGTTGAAGTGGATGGAAGTGAGCTCCTCCCAGGCCGGGGGCGGGTCCAGCTCCACCACCTCCGCCCCCACCTCCCGGGCCTCGGCCAGGAATGCCTGGCGGTTCGCTCCGTCCTCCTCCGGGGCCCCGGCCCAGCCAGGCAGAACTCCGATACGGGTGGGCCAGCGGACCCGAGGACCGTTCGGCCCCTCCACAGGGAGGGAAGCATTCAAGAAATCCGGTACGGGAGGGAGACCCTGGGTTCGGGGGTCCCGGGGATCGGCGCCGGCCATGGCCTGCAGTATCAATGCGGCGTCTCGAGCGTCCCGGGCCAGGGGGCCCACGTGGTCCCGGCTGTAGCTCAGGGGAATGACCCCGTGGAGGGAGGTACGACCAAAGGTGGGCTTGAGCCCGGTGAGCCCCTGGGCCAGGGAAGGCATGGTGATGGATCCACCGGTCTGGGTCCCAATGGAGGAGGCGGCCAGGCGAGCCATGACGGCGGTGGCCGAACCGGATGACGAGCCACCGGGGCTCACGCGTGGATCGCCTGGGGCCCATGCGTTCATGGTGGTGATTTCGCCGTCGGGGGTGAGGGCCCGGGTGGTGGCCAGGGGGCCCAGCTGGGATTTACCCAGGGGGATGCCTCCGGCCATCCGGAGCCGGGCCAGGACGGTGGCATCTTCATCGGGTACGAAGTCCCGGAAGATGTGGGAGTTGGCTCGGGTGGGAATCCCTGCGCTGTATACGTTGTCCTTGATGGCCAGGGGAATCCCGTGGAGGAGGGACCGGGGCGACGCGCTGTCTTGACGTCGCGCCTCGGCCAGGGCCTCCTCCTCCAGGACGTGGCCGTAAGCCTGGTAGACCCCGTCCCAGCGTCGGATCCGCTCCAGATAGGCCTCCACGTACTCCTCCACCCCCAGATCACCATCCCGGATGAGGGCTCCTGCCTCCCAGGCCGTGAGCTCGGCAGGGTCAGTGGAGGCTTCCTGGGGGAGATCCGAACGAGACACGGCACGGAAGAACGCGGCCCCGTCGGAGGCTGGCCCCGGGGCTGCAGCCACCTCTCCAGGCTCCCGGACAGCACACCCCCCGAGGGCGGCCAGGGCGGCCAGAGCCCCCATCCGGGCCATGAAGTCCCTCCGGTCCACCAGGGCGTCCTGGGGAGGACGAGGATGGGCCATGTCCCGCCCGGAGCCTGCCACCTGCGCGGTCATGGACCCTCTCCCAGGATGTCTCCCTCGTCGGCCCGAACCACCGTGGCCTCCCGGACTTCCGGAAGGTGGGCCGGATACAGGACCGGGGGAAACTGCATGGGATCCAGAGGATAGTCGGAGACCACCGGCATGCGCTCCCGGAGGATCTGTCGAAGAGAGACCAGAACCCGACGCTGGTCCGCCGGAGCATCCGGATCATCTTCAGGAAGCACACCCAGATCCACCCCCACCATGGCCAGGCGGGTGAGAATCCACCGGTCCAGCTCCTCATCCTCGATCTGGTGGGTTCCCGGCGACCCATGCCGGCTTGATCCGGAGGCCGTCGGGAAAGGGGAGAAGGGAGGAGTAGAGTTCATGCCATCGTCCTGGCCCGCCCGGGCCTTTGTCTGGGAGTATTGCTCCGGAGCGGGATCGGCCCGCCGGATCGACCTCCGTCTCGGGCTCAGGAAGTAACCTCATGGCCCAGGAGTCCCTGCCGCAGGGTGGCTCCACGGCGGCCGGGTGACTCCATCGCTACCGGGGTGGCTCCATGCCGAGGGTATGGTAGGTTCAGGAGTCAGCCGGGACCAGGGGGCATCCCTTCGTCCCAATGGGAACGGGTAGTCCTCCTCCGCCAGTCACCAGAGCCCACCCCGAGATGGATCCCATCACCCACACCTGTGTCGGCGCTGGCCTCTCCGCGGCCGGGCTCCGGCAGACCACGGCGCTGGCCACCCCTACCCTGATCCTGGCGGCCAACGCGCCGGACATCGATATCCTCTCGGCCCTGGCCGGACCCTATACCTCCCTGGCCTTCCGGCGGGGTATCACCCATGGGATCCCTGCCCTCCTGGTCCTTCCAATCCTGGTGGCCGGCCTTATGCTGGCCTGGGATCGATGGATCCGGCTGCGCCGAGCTCCCGAGGTAGAACCGGCCCGTCCTGGACCCCTCCTGGCGCTGGCGAGCCTGGGCGTGTGGACCCATCCCGTCCTGGACTGGCTCAACAACTATGGGATCCGGTGGTTCCTCCCCTTCGACGGGAGCTGGAGCTACGGTGACGCCGTCTTCATCCTGGATCCGTGGCTCTGGCTCCTGGTGGTGGGACCTGCCTTCCTCACCTGGTCCAGCTCCAGGCTGGCTCAGGCCCTGTGGGTCGTCCTGGCCGGACTCCTCACCCTGCCCATGGCCCTGGCCGACGTGGTTCCCGAGTGGGCCCGGATCTTCTGGCTCATGGGACTCCTGACCTGGATCGTCCTTCGGGTCCGCCATCCTTCCGGCGGTATCACCACGCGACGCGTGGTTCGGCTCTCGCTGGCTGCCGGGGGTGTCTACATCGCCCTCATGGTGGGGCAGACCTCCCTGGCGGAACGGGCAGCCCTGGAGGAGGCCGACAGAGCCGGCATGACTCCATCAGCCATCATGGTGGCCCCGGTTCCAGCCGATCCCCTGGCTGGGCAGGTGGTGGTGCAGGAGGACCAACACTACTGGACCGGGACCTTCCATTGGACCCGAATCCCCCGGGTGGAGTGGACCCCTCGTCCCCTCCCCCGGCAAGAGCACGCCACCGACCCTGCTTGGCTGGCAGCCGTGGCTCTGGCCCAGGCCGATTCCAGGGGGGAACGGTACCTGACCTGGTCCCGCTTCCCCCTTTACCGGGTGGAGACTTCGCCCCAGGACTGTCTTCTGCGCCTCTCCGACGTCCGTTACCTTGACCGGAACGGGAGCGGCGGGGCCCTC
>SL_3KL_010_SEDDRAFT_10005799_pt1 | contig 11066 bp, 16 predicted proteins | sample SodLakKL_010_SED_2_FD_10381 | JGI IMG/M metagenome (IMG submission 10381)
GGGTTTATTTTATTCTCCAGTCGGTATTGTTGATAAGTTAATCTCTTTGAACTTAGCATTGGGTCTTAGCATATACACGATTGTTGAATTGAGAAATAAATAATATAAAAAAATGAAAGAAATAATAAACGATTGGAAGTCAATGAATGTAGAAGGTAAAATAAAATACGCTCTTCTCTGGTATGTTTTTTTCCTTTTCACATTTTCTATTGGGGTAGGATTAAATGATTATTTTGAAAAATTTTATATGTTTTTAATATTTTATTTTATTTTTGCTATCCCTCTGGGCATTTTTACAACCTATGCTTTAAATTTTATAAAAAAAACCAACCTAAAAACTAAACAAAAAGCCCCTAAAGCATAAAATAAGCGTAAAAAGTTTATTTTTATTCATAAAGTTAAATAAAAAAAATGGAAACAAAAACAAAAGAAACAGTAATCTTAGTAATAATTAGATTACTAATTATTATTTTTATATTGTTAGCGGCTATATTAGTTCACTACGGAGTTTCACAAAACATCTCACAGGTAGAAGAATGTGTAAGAATTTGTGAACAAGTAAAAAATCCTTGTGCTTGTTAAAATGCCAACCTACACAACACTAATAAAACTCGAAGTTGAAGCAGACAATGAAGATGCTGCTATAGAAAAGATGTATTGGTTAATGGCAGAGGGAGAAATTAGAATTAATACTATAGAAGAGGTGAAAAAATGAATGGAACTACAAGTTTTATCGCAAACATAGAAACAAAAGTAGGAGTAGTAGTAATGTTCTTGATGGCACTTTTTATAATCTGGTTTATTAGAGCTGTAAAAAAAGATGTGAAGAAGAGAGGTATTGGAAAATGAATGAGAGGGAACCATCAGATTTTGAAAAGAAGTTAATTAATTTCTTCAATTCCAGAAAATATTTCTGGATAAAGAAGATTTTAGATTTTGCATCAATAATAATTTTAATAATTGTCTTATATATATTAATTTCAAGAATAGAATTATTAACAACAAATCCTTGTGAGTTGTGTGAAGATATGGGATATGTTTGTTTTAGAAGTTTTGGTTAGTTTAAATTAATTACTTTGTCGCCCTGAATCTCAGTCCCAGCAACATTTGAAATAATACTTTCACCCCATCTCTTTATACCCTCAAGTTGCGTACTAACATCTCCACCCTTCATTTTATGTTTTAAACACTGTAAATGGTAAAAACCTATCCCATATTGTTCTTCTCCCTTATAATCTATTAAGACAACATATTTTTCAATACTTGTGTCTACTTTCAAACCACAAATCTTGCAAGGCTCTAATTTCTTATGAGTGAATTTTTTCTTTTCCATTTATTTCCTGGTTAATTTATCTGGGTAATCAAAATCTGTTGGAGGTGTTCTTGGTATTGACATTGGCTGAGGAGGTTCATACACATCCCAATAATCTATAGGTTCTGCTTTCCATTCTCCTTCTTTATATAACTCTTTTATTTCTATTATATCTTCTGGGTCTAATTCAGGGATTTCTTCCCACTCTATATTATTTTTGTTATAATATTCTGGTTGAATCACAATATTCTCCCAAAATGACATATTCATTTCACTTATATTTTCTTCTGGTTCTGTCACATTCTCTATTTCTTCTTGTATTCTCCCCAACTCAGCCATTATTTCAGTATTATTCACATCCTTAACAGCTTGTTCTACTTCTGATATGTCTCTAATAGCAAGAAATGCAAATGTTAGTACTGCTGTCATTCCTAATGATGCAACAATTATCAATTTCTTATTCATTTTTTTAGATTTTTCTTTCCCATTTTATTTTTTTATTCAGATAGCACTAAATATACTAAATTATGGGTGTTGTTCCCTATTTTGTATTTCAATCGTCGTTCAATCCTTCAATATTGTGTGCTATAATCTTTTTGTTTTCCCAAATTGGTTTTATTTTGTAACCTTTATTTTCTATACTTGTTTTGTAAGCGTAAATGCTTCTTTCTGTAACACCCATTTCTTTTGCAGTTTCTTTAACATCTTTTTTTGTAAGTAGTTCTGCAACTTTCTTTTGATTATCTGTCAATTCCTTCTTACCTTTATCTTTGTTTTCAGAATTCAATAACTTTTCCATTATCTCTTTATTCAATCCAGTGGTGAATTGCTTTTTCTTTAATTCATATGCTTGTGCAAGTTGTTCTGATGGCAAATTAAATTTAACTTTCTTTGAAACATAACTTTTATTATTTCTCCTATATCTTAAATACTTAGGATATTCCTTCCCAGAGATTACATTAGTTTGAAGCATCTTTATTTTAACATTTGAGGTTTTATCTTTTGAGTTAATTCCCCCCATTTCTGCAACCGCATGACAAAGTTTTCTTGTAGCAGAATCAACAAAAGAAAGTAAAGGAACAGTCATTATCACAATCAAATTAAGATGTCTTGAGGTCTGGAAAAAATAGTTAATAACTCTATTAGAAATAGTCATAAACTCTCTTGCAGAATGCTCAACACCAAATTCGTCCCAAAGGATAACTCTTCCTTTTATTTCTTCCCCCTCTTCTGAACGCTTAACTAAATTGTTTATAATATTCATAAAATCTCTAGCCTTAAAAGCACACATATCAATACTAAAATTTTTATCAAGCAATTCTGCAAGTTTTAAGGCAGCATAGCTTTTTCCACTTCCTGTTGCTCCGACAAAAAGAATAACAAAGTTCTTATTTTTATTTTCTATTCTATCTTTAATATAGCTTGTAAGTATTGGTTGGTTTTTCTCCATTTACAGTTCCTCTTCTACAGAGTGTTCTTCAAAGAAATTTAATCTTTTGCTTAACATAATTAATTGTTCAAACAATCTTAAATGCCATTCTACTTTATAATCAAACCATTCAAATTTAGAAGTATTTTCTTTTTCATCATATTCCTTTTTTCTCTTTTCATATTCTTCTTTGAGTTTTTTATCTTGTTCATCCATTTTTTTGTCAAAATAACCCAAAAGACAAGCCCTTAACATTTTCACAGAATTAGAATAAACTTCTCTTGAATTTTGAACATAATATTTTTTTATGGGATCTTCATTACTTTCATTCCAGTAACCACCATGCCACTCAACAGAACCATTTTGAACACACCTGTTTATGTGCATAAGAACTATTTGTTTAAAGTTAAGCCCATATTTTGAAGAAGAACTACCTTTCCAATTGTCCATATTTTGAAAACTAACACCTCCCGCCATTTTAACCTTTCTCCTCCCTCTCAGGAAAAAATCTTTTCATTTTACTCATTAGAAATGAATATGCATTATCAAAAACATCTTCAACTTTTGCCTTTTTGTCGGGGAGAACTCTTTTCTGAGAATTAATCATAGTCCAGCTTTCATCAGGCATAGAATTTAGTATTTTTTCAAATTCATCATACTCCTCATTTTTCATAACTAATGGATGTAAATTTTTACCAAAAGCTTTAAGAGCAATCAACCAAGCATCGTGATTCTTTCTTTCAATAGAATGATACACACAAAGTTTTTGTAATTCAGATATTATTTTTAGACATTCATCAGATAGGAAATCACCATTGTAAATCTCTTTATCATATCCCATTTTAGTATATTTTGTTTTGTTTTACTACTAATATTATATAAAACTTTATTTATAAACTTATTGTTTAATTTTTAAAAAAAACATTAAATTTATAAATACCCTTTCATTACATATAATTATGAAACAGGTGAACAATCTCCTACATATTGAAAAAATTTTAATTCTGAAAGGAGGTTATGTTTATTAAAATGCCCAGAACAGGAATACCTGCACAAAGATTTGGAGCAAGAACTAGAATTGGAAAAGTAAATGATAGTATAGACCAAGCCCCATATGTCTTTCAGGAATTGGGAATGATAGATAGAGTAGCAACCCCTGATGAAATAAGAAGAGGGATTATTGGCTATCGGGGCAGGAGAACAATCACATTAAAAAGTTTAAGAGAAATGAATGTTGATAAGTTTGATAAAAAAATTAAAGAGCTGGGTAAAAAGAAAAAAGATGCACCAAAAACTATTTCTAAAATTTATGAAGAAGGACAAAAAGCATTGAAAGATTTTCAGGAGAAAGTTAGAAGAGCAAGAAAAGTTGGAGATGTTATTCCTTTCAATAGGGCAAATGAATTTGTGAAAAATTATGTTGATTTTAAAGCTAATGTTATTAAGAAATATGAGGATAGAATAGAACAGGTTAAACAAAATATTGAAAGAAGTAAAAATACTCAAGACAGAATAAACGACAGAAGAAGAAGATCATCTGGAGAAAGAAGAATAAGATATACTTATGATAGAAGAATAGAGAGAGAAAGACAAAGGGCTTACGAACAAGAATTAAGTATTCTTGAAGATTTTAAAAATCAAAATTTAAAACAAATAAAGTTTGGAGAAGATATTGAGTATGCACCTTTTAAACCTGTGTCAGAATATGCATCGAATGTTATGGATGCGAGGTATGAGGAAAGAAGGAGAAGATTAATTAATAGAAAAAGAAGATATATTGCAAGAGAGAGACAAACACAAGCAATTAAAAAAGAGTATCCTCAGATGCCTGAACAAAAAGCCACCGAATATGCAAGGAAGTTGATGAGAGGCGAGAAAGTTAATATACCTTTGAAATATGCTGACCAAGCAACCATTAGAAAAGCTGTAGAAAATAATTTAAGAATGACTGCACCACAAATCAGTATGTTTCAATGGACATCTCCAAAGAAATATGAAGAAGTTGTTAGAAGAAATGTTGATAAGATAATGAGAGGTTAAAATGCCAATTGATTTTATTAAAAAAAGAATTGTTGACCCAGGAGTTCAATTATTTAGAGAGAGGGTTTATGATCCTCTAAGAGATAGAAGGCTTGTGTCTCCCATAATAAAAAGAGTTTCTCCAGTTGTTGAAAACATTGTTAAGAAAGGTACAGATATTGTTGAAAGTTTAAGAAAAGGGGATGAGCCAGATGATAAAAAAATTAGAGAGGTTTTTGAACCACCACAAATTCAACAAATTCAAGTAGAAAGAGATAAGGCAAAAGACTTCTCCCAGCAATTAGATAAAGGAACTGCAATTACATTCACCCCTGCTTTAGATTTATTATTAAACAAAGCAAATATAAAACACGAGACAGATAGAGAATCTATGGAGATAATTATTACAGAAACTCCAGATGCAAAATCTCGAAAAAAATTAGTAGATGAAGTTGGTGCAGAAAAAGCTAAGAATATTTTGGCTGATGAGACAGAAGCAAGATTAAAAGATATTGGGAAGATAGACCCTGATATGGCTTTACCTGAAAGAACTGAAGAAGAAAAGGTGGCTGATAAGAAAATGGATGAGAAAATTCAAAGGTGGACTTTCTTGAAGAATAACCCAGGGTTGCAATATGGTTTGGTTCATTATGTGGGTACGGTTAGAACTGATGTACCAATAGAACAACAGGGAAAATTAATTGAACAAATAACTCCAGTAGTGGGTGATAGAAATATTGAACAGAGGTTTAAATTAGAAACAGAAATATTAGAGGGGTTTGGACATTTGAAAGGAACAAGTAGGATGTTAACAACAATATTTAGACCATTTGATTATTACTTCACCGAAGCTCCAGCTTATATGGCTGATGAAGATGCTAAGATTCAGGCAGATTTACAAAATATTTCTAAAAACTCTGAAGAGTTTGAGAAATTGAGAGAAGATATTTTCAAGGAGAAGTTTTGGAATTTACCAATGAGTTGGGCTTTTGGTTCATTATTCAGAGAAAAAGGAACCCCCTTAATTGACCAAGCTGAAAGGGTTAGCAAGGCATGGGAACTAAATAAACAACATATTAGAAAAGGTAATAAGAATGCAGAAGCACAAATAAAAGTTCTTCTTCAAGGAAGAGATATGGGTAATGTCCAAGAGTCATATAGTAGAATTAACTATGTTCTTGAAAAGAGAAACACTACTGAAAATCTTGATAAAACAAAAGCAGAAATAGAGAAAAAAAACAACCAAGCTGAAAAGTTTTTAGATGAAGATGGTAATATTAAGGAAGGAAAAGAAGAAGAATTTAATAGACTCGCTAGAGAACAGAGACCATTGGTTGAAAAATATAACAATTTAATAGCAGAGTATAATTATCTAACAAGAAATATTGATAGTTTGTCAGAGAGGTATGTTACTGCCTTGCAAAAAGCAGGTATAAAATATGAAGTTGATGAATCTGGTGTTGTTGAAATAACTGATAAGGAATTTTTAGATGCTATTGAACCTTATGTCCCATATTTTAAGAGATTAGAAAATGCTGGGGGTGACAGTGGAACAATTAATCTTGCAAGAAGGGTAGGAAGAATCTCAAGAGGGGCTGCAGAATTAGCTGCATTTATTGCTATAATTTCTTTAACAAAAGGTATAGGAAAAGCAGCATTAGGAGCTAAATATTCTGGGGCATTAAAACTTGCAGGGGGTGCCACTGTAAAAGCTGCGAATAAAAAAGGGTGGTTGAGGATATTGCAAGTGTTGGGTATTGGAACAACTAAGTTAGCTAAAAAAGCTATACTTCCTGGATTAGCTGGGTGGAGGGGTTATAATGAGGCAATGGTAGAGTATGCAAAAACAGGAGACACTAGAGCCGCAATAGGAATGGGTATTGCAGGAGCAGCAACAACTATTGCTGTAATAAAAGCATTTAATATTCCAACAAAAGCAATCAAAACAAGAATGGAAGGGGCAAGATGGAAACAAGCAGCAGTTAAGGCGAGTAAAGCATCAGACAATGCATGGAAAAAAACAATAGCAGATTATCAAAGAAGAGGTGACCCTTTATGGCAATGGGGAAAAGCAACAAAACATTTTGAGATAAAAGATGTTGCAAGAATTGGAAAGACAAAAGATATGTTTCTTCAAACAAAAAATATTCCTGCAAAGCAAATATCAAGAATTTCTGTAAGTACATCTGCAACAAAACCTGTGAAAGTTCCTATATGGAAGGTAGGTGTTTTTGAAAATAAGATTACTGGTAAAAGGTTCTTTAGACCAATACCTTCTTCAAAAACTATTCATGCAAACGACATAACCTTTACTTTTAAAATGAAAGATGGAAGGATTTTTGCTAATTCTGTTAAAGGTTTATCAGAAAAACCCTTGAAAACTTATGGTACTTTGGAGGAATTTATGAAAGCAACAAAAGGAAAGAAGTTTTATTTCTTGGAGTATAATCCTGATTTGAATAGAAATATCTATATGTCAACAGAAATGAAAAATGTTAAGATGGTAGATGGTAAGATGAAACTTGTTCCTTTCAAAACCAAGGATATAACATATATGATGAAACAGTATGGTTTCAATCCCAAAACAAACTCCTTTAAAGTTGAAACAAGACTTCCAGAAAAAGAGTGGAGGAGGATGTACCCAGATATTGAAAGGATATATAAGAGAGCATCTCCTGTAGGAAAAGCAGAGGTAAAAAAAGTATATAGCAAGGGAGATAATATTCCAAGAGAGTTTTTTAAAGTAAGAGATTTTAGTTTTACTATCGATAAGAAAGGTACAACATATCTAATTAGACCAGATAGAATTGTTGTAGATAGAATGACTGGTCTCATAAAACATGATGCAGGAATAGCACTTTCTAAAAAGGAATCAGTTGTCACAAACTTGAATAGGATAAAAGATTTGTTGGAAAGGCAATTCCAATCTTTTGGTTTAATTCCTGATAAGGTTCTATTAAAAATATCTAATAAACATACAATGAATACATTAAAAAAGTTTTACCAATCAATGAAATCTGGCAGATATACGATTGAGTTAAATATAGGCGAGATTGATAAATTAGACCCTGTTTTAAGAAAAGCTGTATTAAAAAATTCAGAACTAAAAAAGATACCTTCAGCAGATGTTTTAAAAACAGGAAAAGAAGTAAAGTACACAGAAATTAAACAAATGATTTCCCCAGATGTTAAAATGGAGCCTTATTTTAGAGGAACTCCTTATACTCCAACCGTAACACCAGAGCCTTTTGCCGAATATACTCCTATATTTGCTGCTAATGAAAACATTCTAGGAACTGTTTCAGAAGGATTAAAAGATGTTAGTTCTGCATTTAAACTTAAAGAATTTACCCCAATTCAACAAAGAGATGTTAGGATGAAATTAAAAGGCATAGAGGGAGGATTAAGAGATATTAACATAACTCAAGTTACTCAAGATATTAATTCAAGACTTGATGGATTAGAAAGTGGTATTGAACAAATGAAAAACAGACTTAAAGAATTACAGAAAACCTTCCAAGAGTATAAGTCGAGAAATATACAATTACAAATTAATGATGTAGAGTCAAGAATTAAACAAGCCCAGAAACAACAACAACAATTAAAAAACAAACAGAAAGCTGCACAAAAACTTCAACAAATGTTCAAAACAGATATGGAGTTGTTTAAAGATTTGGTGGGAAAGTTTAAGAAGAAACCAGTAAAAGATTTACCTATTATAGATGTTCCTGATTTACCAAGATTACCAAGAAGGGTTAAAAAGATAGTGGAAGGTCAAGGTTACATAGCATTGGTTAAAAGGAGAGATAGAAAATGGGTAGGGGTTTCTCCTTCAATGAATAGGAATGGAGCAGTTTATCATGGTTTTCAGGCAACATTAAGAGACCCTCAAAGTAAGAGATTTAGAGTTCGAAGAATTGGTTATAAGAAACAAACAAGAATGCCTGGAGTTTCCGAACCACCAAAACATTTATTTAGGCGTGTTAAGTTTGATAAGATAGGTAAAGTTCCTGTGGAGGAAGAATGGATACAAAAGGGCAGGAGTTAATATAAAAAATGGAAAAAAAAGATGAGAAAAAAGATTCAAGTTTTGAAGATGAAAATTCTAGCTTAGGAAATACAAGTTATGGAGGATGGAGTGGATTAGGCAATAGTAGTTATGATGGAGAAAGCGAAGTATCTCAATCAAATATCATTTCACAACTATCTCCTGCTTCAGATATCAAAGAATTTTCACACTATTTGAAAGGTGAAGTCTATGATCCTTCAAAAGGAACATATGTCAAAATATTTGACCCGATATTAAATGTTAGAGGGCAGAATTTTATATTATCTATTTACAAGGGAGTTTCAAGCCAAACACTGAGGACAACTTACTTATCTAAAAAGGAAGCCTCAGAAATATTAAAATATTATGCTAAAAAATTATATCCTGTTTTGGTTGTTTCCGTAGATGAATTTGATATAAAAAACCCTGAAATGATTTCACCACTATTCATGATGACAATGATTAGTTTGAAGGCATTAGTAAATAAAGCAATAGGTGGAGGAGAAAGAACATTCATAAAAGGAACTTATGGGGAAAGAGGAATGTTTTCATCAAGAGAAGGTTATTCTGGACAAGACAATGAAAAAGGAGGTTTTTTTAGTAAAATATTTAGTAGAAAATGATAGGATGGACAACAACAATCACAATAATTGTATTACTTTTAATAATTAGTTTTCCTGGCTATTTCATATACGCAGGTATCAAGAAGAAGAAAAAGTATCCTTACAAAGTTATCATGAACATAAGAAGAAATAATGGATACATAACTAATACCAAGTTAAAAGGAGGAATAGTTAAAGATTCAAAAGGTGTTCCAATGTTTGAAATTCCTTTTGGATGGAAGAAGTCTTATACAACAAGAGAATTACCTCCCTCTAATATAATCCTGAGTGACAACACAATATATACTGCAAAAGTTGGAGAAACAATTTTGTTTCTTGACCCAAAAGTACAAATGAATATAAAACAGGATGAAAAGGGAACAGAAGTTATAGAGATAGAAGACCAGCAAGGCAAGAATGTGGTTTTCACACCAGTAACACCACAAACTAAGTATCAAGGAATTAAAGATATTGGAGATGCTTTTAAAATGGTTGAAGCTGGAGGTTTCGATTGGAAACCAATAATTGCTTATGGAGGATTAGTTTTATTGTTTGTAGGAGTTATTGTTGTAACTTATTTGATATGGGAAAGAATTGACATAGGAGCAATACAACAATTGACAGAAACAAATAAACAAATAGCCCAAACAAATTTGGAGATTGTAGAAAAATTGAGGAACATACGAATAGGTGGTTAAATGAAGAACTCTGTAAATACAAGAATCGCACCTGAATTGAATGAAATTGTAGAGAAAACTATTCACAGACTTTCCCCATTAAGTAAGAAGATAACAGGAAAAGAGTTATCATATCCTCAAGCTACAAAACTCCTTGCTTTAAAACTGAAGAAATATACAATCCCAATTACAAAAGATATTATAAATGAAATGAATAAGATTCTTAAAGAAAACGGGGGTGAAATATAATGGAAGATATGGGTAGCCCTTTGGCTGTGATTTATGTTGTTGCTTTAATTTTTGGGGCTGCAGTTCTTTTATTGATAGGATATACAGTTTATACTTCTTTCAATGAAGCTTTGTTAGATTCAGGGCATCTGGATGATAATGAAGATGCAAGACAGGTAGTTGAAGATGTCGGGAGTTATGGTCACTTGATGGATTATGCTTTTTTGTTTTTTATTTTGGCATTTCTTTTGGCTATGCCAATAGCAGCATATTTTGCACCAACACACCCAGCATTAATTGTAGGTTTCATATTCGTATTCTTTTTAGCATTAACTATGTCAGTATTATTTTCAGATACTTTTGAATTAATGGGAGAAGATGAATTTATTGAACCTTATTATGCCGAACTTCCAATATTGAAAAACCTAATGCACTTTCTTCCATTATTAGTAATAATCAACTCAGTTGTTACTGGAACCATACTTTATGGGAAAGCTAGAGCAGGAGCAGGAGAGTATTAAAATGGCAAAATTACAAAAAAACAGCGTCGGGAGAGAAAGAAACTCTTTCATAGATGGCCATAGAGCGATTCTTTTAGTAGGGGTAATGGTTTTGTTCATGCTTTTTTTTAGTGGTTTTGCATCTGCAACAACATGGACAAGAAGTATTGACTATGATGAAAGAGATATTAGAGAAGTTACTTTTAAGAATTGGTGGGGATTAGGAGCAGAACAAGGTAGAGTTTATTTAA
>SL_3KL_010_SEDDRAFT_10005800_pt1 | contig 11066 bp, 13 predicted proteins | sample SodLakKL_010_SED_2_FD_10381 | JGI IMG/M metagenome (IMG submission 10381)
GATCTCCTTCTCACGATCGACGATCATCGCAAGGGTGGGGCTCTGCACCCTCCCGACCGAGAGGATATTGCCGCCACCCCGCTTTGCCGCAATGGAGATGAACCGGGTCAGGGACGCCCCCCAGACGAGATCGACGATCTGCCGGGTCTCACCGGCAGCTGCAAGATGGAAGTCGAGGGGTTTGGTTTCGGCGAAGGCCCGGTGGATCTCATCCGGGGTGATCGCTGAGAAATGTGCCCGATCAACCTCCACGGTTGTATTGACGGCACGCACCAGTTCATATGCCTCCTTTCCGATCAGTTCACCTTCGGTGTCATAGTCGGTGGCGATGGTGACAAGGTCGGCTTTTCGTGCCACCTTCTGCAGGATAGAGACGATCTTCTTCTCCGTCGGCCTCTTGATGATCCCTGCATCGATGAGGGTTCGCGGGGGATGGGTGGCACTCCGCCAGTTATCGTACCCGGGCTCAAAATCGACCTCGACGACATGACCCCGGAGCCCGATCACCTTTGTATCGCCGAATTCATAGAGATTCGCAGATCCGTCCTTTTTGGCGGATATCTTTGCTTTTCCTGCCAGTATCTCGGCAATACGCCGGGCGGCAATATTCTTCTCGGCTATGATCAGGTGCACTGCCATACGCTCCCACACTACTCTCTGAGGAGATCCTCAATGATCTCCCGGATCTCTTTTGGATCAGCCTTTCCTCTCGTCGCCTTCATCACCTGGCCGACGAGGAAGTTGATGGCCCCGTTCTTTCCGGCACGATGATCAGAGACGGCTGCATCATTATCGGCAAGGACCGACGCGACGACCTCCCGGAAGGATTCTCCGGACTCCTTTGCCAGTCCGAGACGGGAGATGATCGCTTTTGGACTCTCGGGATCTGATCCTTCCATCACCTGGTTGAGGATGAGCCGGAGGATTTCTACGGCTGAGGTATCGGTGATCCGCCCGCTTCCGGCTTCATCAAGGAGTTCCCGGTACTGCTGTACAGGAACGCCTTGGAAACCGGCATATCCCGGTAGTTCAGCTCACCAAGGAGGATATCCGCCGTCCATGGAGCGGCGATATCAGGACTGTCGCCGACGATCTCTTCGAAGAACTCGGCGAGCCGGAGATCACCGGTGAGCGTGCGGGCATGGTTTAGGGATATCCCGTACTGGTTCATGAACCGGTCACGGCGGGCATCGGGAAGTTCGGGAAGCTCGATCGCATCGAGCCAGGGGGTGACCCGCATCAGGGCAAGATCCGGCTCCGGGAAGTACCGGTAATCCTGCTCAAACTCCTTTGAACGGGCTGAGGTGGTAACACCCCGCGCCTCCTGGTAATGCCGGGTCTCCCTGACGATCCGGGCGTTTCTCCGGATCATCCCTTTCTGGCGGGTGATCTCAAAGGTGAGCGCTTTTTCGACTCCTTTGTAGCTGGTGATATTCTTCACCTCAACCCGTTCATACCCTTTGATCGAGATGTTCGCATCGACACGGAGCGATCCCTCCCGTTCTGAGTCATAGATCCCGAGGTACTCAAGCGTTGCCCTGAGTTTGTTCAGGAAACGGCGTGCCTCTTTCGGTGAGGAGAGCTGCGGTTCGGTGACGATCTCAATGAGCGGGATTCCGGATCGGTTGTAATCGACGAGGGTATAGCGGCCTCGATCCCCGCTCCCCATATGGACGAGCCGGCCGGGATCCTCTTCCATGTGAATCCGCGTCAGTTCAACCCGTTTCTCCCGGCCGTCCTCACCCTCGATATCGACATATCCGCCGAGGGCGAGTGGCTTGTCATACTGGGTGATCTGGTATGCCTTGGCAAGATCCGGATAGAAGTAATTCTTCCGGGCAAACTCCGAGACCTCCGGAACCTCACAGTGAAGAGCCTTTGCAACTTTGAGAGCATAGATGACCGCCTGCCGGTTTGTGACCGGCAGCGATCCGGGCAGGCCGAGGCAGACCGGGCAGACATGGGTATTTGGCCCGTCATCCCGGTAATCGGTGGAGCAGCCACAGAAGAGCTTTGTGGCAGTATTCAGCTGACAGTGGATCTCAAGGCCGATGATGACGGTCATGCTGATCCCTCCTCGTATGCAAGGGCGGCAGCAGGATCTCATCCTCGGCAAAGTGCCTGCCCATCAGCTGCAGACCGACGGGGAGACTGTGGGCCTCTCCGCAGGGAACCGAGATGGCCGGTATACCGGCAAGGTTTGCAGGGACGGTCAGGATATCGGCAAGGTACATCGAGAGGGGATCGGCCGCTTCACCGAGGCGGAAGGCGACGGTCGGCATCGTCGGCCCGGCGATGATATCAACCTCCGCAAAGAGCCGGGCAAAGTCGTCCCGGACCATCCGGCGTGCCGCCTGTGCCTTCGCATAGTACTTCCCCTGATACCCGGCAGAGAGGGCGAAGCTCCCAAGCAGAATCCTCCGCCGGACCTCTTCACCAAACCCTGCGCGGCGGATGGCAGAAAAAGCCTCATGCCAGGGCTGGACCATCTCCGGGGCGGTTCCGTACCTGACACCATCATACCGCCCCAGGTTTGAACTCGCCTCGCTCATCGAGGTGACATAGTATGAAGCAAGGGCATACTTCATCGAGGGCATGGTGCAGGGAACGATCTCGGCACCGAGATCGGCGAGCTTCTCAATCGCCTGTGTAACCGTTTCAGCAACTGCCGGGTCCACCCCCTCACCAAAGTACTCAGCAGGAACCCCGATCTTCTTTCCGGCGATCACCGGGGTGACGGGGGCCGGGGCAGGTTTGTCGATGCTTGTTCCATCCCGGGGATCGTAGCCTGCTATCACCGAATAGAGGAGTGCGCAGTCCCTGACATTGGCTGCCATCGGTCCGATCTGCTCCATCGAGTTGGCATAGGCGATCAGCCCGTACCTGGAGACACGGCCATAGGTCGGCTTCATCCCGACGATTCCGCAGAAGGAGGCGGGGCAGCGGACTGATCCGCCGGTATCTGTACCGAGCGCCATCCTCACCAGCCCGGATCCGACCGCCGCCGCAGATCCTCCTGAGGAGCCGCCCGGTGCACGGGTCGGATCGACCGGATTCTTCGTCGGGCCAAAGATAGATGATTCGGTGGTGGTTCCCATGCCAAATTCGTCCATATTCGTCTTTCCGACGATCGCCGCCCCGGCTGATTTGAGGAGGGTGATAACATGGGCGTTATATGGTGGAATATAGCCTTTGAGGATCTCTGAGCCGCAGGTCGTCTCAATCCCGGCGGTCGAGATATTGTCCTTGATACCGACAGGAATACCGGAGAGGGGGCCCTCACCATAGGTGATGTTCTCACAGATTTTGATGAAGGCGTTGCATGGGTCCGGGCGATCAAAGATGAAGGTCTTCTCCATCTCAGATCACCCGCGGGGCCCGGATAAACCCGTCTTCCGGATCGGTCGAGTTTCGGAGGACCTCCTCCTGGGACAGCGATTGGACGACAACATCCTCGCGGAATATGTTCGTCTGCCCGACGGGCTCGCCAGTACCACCCTCGACCGAGTCAAGGATATCAAAATATTCAAATATTGCATTGAACTGCCCTGTAAAGAGCTTCAGTTCGGATGCATCCACGCCGACATCTGAGATCACGGCGATATGTGCAACATCCTCTTCAGAAACCATGCTCTGCCTCACCTTCCTGCAACTGATTCATGTACCCTTGTACTGCCCTTTTAAAACCACTTTCCCGTGCGAGATCCCGGATGACCTTCCAGACACCGCTGCCATACTGCATCGCCTTCTTCTCATATGATGCGATATCAGCGGGAAGAAAGGCTCTGGCAGCCGAGCGGAGCGGACTTTTTCGCACCCCTGACTGGATCATCGCATCGATGGGGATCTCCCCGGCGGCGCGCATCACCCGCATATCCAGATACGGGAGGGAGATCCAGATTCCGAAGAGTCCGGCGACCCCCTGATCCCGTGCCATCTGTCGCGGGAGATCGGCGATATCTGCGGCACGGTCTCTCCCAAGGTCACTGCTCTCAAGATACCTGCTGTATCCGCAGAAGATCTCATCTGCCCCCTGGCCGGAGATGATCCGATCATAGCCGAGGTCCGATGCCGCCCTGCAGAGGAAGTATGCAGTCACCGCAATCGAGGCATCAACCGGGCTGGTCGAGGGGAGGAGAGGGAGGATGCGTCTGAGTGCGTCCTCCACCTCATCCGGATCGATTGGGATGGGGGTGAAATCTGCTCCGATCACGCTTGCGACATCCCGGGCGCGGGCGAGATCATGAGACCCCTCGATCCCAACCCCGATGCAGGGTCTCTCTGCGATGGCGGCGATGAGGGAGGAGTCGACACCCCCGGAGAGGGCGACAACACTCCCTGGACTGCTCCGTAGTCGGACGGCGGTCTCGATCGCCTTCGCAAGCGGGAGGGGTGATGGGTCCGGGGAGATCCGGCAGATCATCTTCCCATTCTCTTCGAAGATGCCGGGGGGGGAATCACCCGGGACGATGCCGAGGTGATCGCGGAGCCGGTATCTGCCCCAAGTGATGGAGAACTCTCCACCCAGACGGGAGATCCGATCACATCCGCCTGAGATGATCGATCTGATCTCATCCTCTATGAGGACTCTTCCATCATCCTCGACCCATCCACGAATCCGGAGTTCATCACCCATGGCAAATCTATCCGTACACTCTTCACCAGTCAGAGATAAACCTGTGGTTTCGTCTACCCGCGATAGACGACCGACTCGATCTCATCCCTGACCGCATTTCTGATCATCCGTTCGATCTCTTTTGGATCATTCGAGGAGGATCCCTTCCCCCGGAGTTCACGGATGAGGGCATCCATCACCCGTATCCCCTCGCTGAGAGTGGGGGCATACCCGGTTGCGATCTCATAGGCGTCGTCAGCGATTCTCACCACTCTGGACATGGATAGTATATCGGGGCTCATAGAATGTTAATGTTACATTTTGTAACAGGTGTGGGGGACCAATGTTACAATTTGTAACAAAAGGAGGTTGGGGCGTTACAAAATGTAACAGGTACCGATGCATGCTCCGGTATCTATTATTAATCAGGTTACGCATTGAGAATAAAGATGAATCGAATCGTTTCATGGGTGGCTCTCTTCGCCGTTGCAACCGGCATCCTTGCAGGGACATGGGTAGCAATCATGATGGAGAACCTGAGGCTCCTTACCTATCTGCTCCTTGCCCTGGCACTCCTCCTCTTCTGGATCTGGCGACAGATGAATATCATCATCGACGAGCGGCGTGTGCTGATGTACGAGAAGGCGGCGGTCCGGACACTGGAGGTCTCGATCCTGATCCTCTTCCTCTTCTCGGCCTTCCTCCTGGGTGGCGGGTACCTGCAGGACGCACCGGCCCTCATCGATCAGGGCTTTGCCATGATCCAGAATATTCTTCTGATCATCTTCGTCTTCATCATCTTCGGGCTCTATTATTCCCGGAAGTTTGGAGTCTTCGATGAATAACAGAATCAGGATCTATCGGACAGAGCATACCCTGACCCAGGAGGAGCTGGCTGCGGCTCTTGGCGTCACCAGGCAGACGATCCTCGCCATCGAGAAGGGGAAGTATGATCCCTCGCTCGAGCTGGCGTTTAAGATCAGCCGGTACTTCGGAGTTCCAATGGAGGAGATCTTCCTTTTTGAAGGAGAGGTATGATGGTACCCGCTGCACCCGAAGAACCTCCCCGTTCCGATACGACCAACAACCCATATATAACAAAATGTACAATGTACTTTACATTATCATGCTGTCCTGCACCATGAACGGAGAGAAGAATGGAGATCTGTATCCGGCTTGAAGATGTCAAAAGGATCTACCCGATGGAGGCGGGGGATGTCTATGCATTAAACGGTGTCACCCTCGATATCGGTGTGGGGGAATTTGTTGCGATCATGGGTGCATCAGGCTCCGGGAAGACGACCCTCCTCAACCAGATCGGCTGCCTTGATCAACCCACCTCTGGAAACCTCTATATTGAGGGGAAGAATACCCGCGAACTCTCGGATCATGAGCTGACAGATCTCAGGAGGGACGCAATCGGGTTCATCTTCCAGAAGTTCAACCTGATCCCCCTCCTCACCGCATTTGAGAATGTTGAGTATCCGCTCATCCTCAAGACCGGTGCACGGGATAGAACCGGCCGGCCGGCCGAGCTCCTCAGGCTCGTCGGCCTTGACGGAGGGCATATGAAGCATACGCCAAACCAGCTCTCCGGGGGCCAGCAGCAGAGGGTGGCCATCGCACGGGCACTTGCAAATGATCCACGAATCCTCCTCTGTGACGAGCCGACGGGGAACCTCGACTCAAAGACCGGGCAGCAGATTATGGATCTCCTGACCGATCTGAACAGGGAGGGGAAGACGATCGTCATGGTGACACATTCAGATGAGATTGCCGGGTATGCTGACCGGCTGATCACAATACGCGACGGGGTGATCCAGTGATCAACCTCGGAATGACATTTGAGCTTGCGCAGCGCAATGTCCGCCTCCATCTCTTCCGCTCGATCCTTGCAGCCATCGGGATCATCATCGGTGTTGTTGCAATCACCTCGATGGGCCTCCTCGGGGGGGCACTCGAACAGTCCGTCTCTGATGAACTGATGAATATGGGCAACACCATCATCATCACCCCGGCGGGCCCGTCGGTCGGGGACGAGAGGGCCGGGATCGATGAACGGGATATCAGGCAGATTAAGCTGATCGCGGGAAGAAATCCGACGATCGCCTTTTATAATACATTTGATCAGGTGAAGGTGGGAGACTCACAGGGGTACGCCTCGGTCTACGGCGTTGATCCCGGTGATCTCCCCCCGATCACAACGCTCATCTCCGGCCGGTATGTCTCAGGTACTGAGGGTGTGATGATCGGCCAGACCCTTGCCAGGAATTTTGGTATCAGGGAAGGCAACTTCATCACCGTCGGCATCGGCGCCAGAGAACAGCGGGTCAGGGTCGTCGGCATCCTCGAGAATACCGGGTTCTCAGGGGGAATCCAGACCGATAACGCCATCATCGGATCCGAGCGCTGGTATGAGGGGAAGTATGGGGGCAGAGGAAAATATGATCAGGTTGTTATCACAGTCAATAATCTGGATGATATCGATGGAATCAAGGATGCCATCGACGCCCGACTGAACAGGCGCGAGGATGTCGTCAATATTATGGACTTCCGGTCCCTCATCTCCTCGATCCAGGAGGCCATCGGACAGATCTCCCTCTTTGTGATGGCAATCGGGGGCATTTCGCTTCTCGTTGCGGCAGTCAGCATCCTCAATGTGATGCTCATCTCGGTGAACGAACGGATCAAGGAGATCGGCATTCTCCGGAGTATCGGGACGCAGAAGGTGGATATCAGCAAGATGTTCCTCTATGAGGCGGCGATCCTCGGCCTCATCGGATCGTTCTTTGGCGGCCTCCTCAGCCTTGTTGGAGGGGGCCTGCTGATTCTGTTGATCATGCAGGATATCAGCTACCTCCTGACGATGCATACCGTCGTCACGGTCATCTACGGCATGATCATCGGGACGGTCATCTGTATCGCGGCAGGGGTCTATCCTGCCCACCGGGCAGCGCAGCTGAACCCGATCGAAGCACTCTCAAACGACTGAATCTTCCACACCAGGGAAGACCCATCTCCCTTTTTCTGCTCGGACGATGATGATCTGCGATGCTCAGTACACAGACCAAAGACCAGATAGACGATCTCCTCGACCGGTTCACCGCTGCATGGGGGAGAAGGGATATCCCTGCCATCCTTGAACTCTCTGCCGACGATATCATGGGCTATGGTCCCGGGGAGGGAGAGGTGATCCNGGATAAGAGAGAATTTGACGCTCTTCTCAGGGAGAGGTATGCGGTGGCGNCGTCGTTCTCCCTCAGAAGGGGGGAGAGCACCATAAAAGCAGAGGGTACAATCGCATGGGTNATCGGGGATCTGGTCCTCACCATCGATGGANACGTCCTTCCATGCCNNTTCACCATGGTCCTCCGGGGCACCGGCCACCGGTGGGTGGTGGTGCAGTACCATATCTCCGGGTCTGCACCATCCAGCGATTGATATTATGAAGTAAGCGGGGCGAGTTTCTGGAGCACCAGCTCCACCTGCCGGACCGCAGTCCCGATGTACCGGTCAGGCAGGAGTGCATCCTCGATCTCCGCTTTGGATATGAGATTTGTCACCTCCGGGACGGCAGAGAGGATCCCGGCAAGCGGCCTCTTCTCCTCAAGTGCCTGCATACTCGTCGTCCGGATCACCTCATGGGCCTCCTGCCGGTCCATCCCCCGCCGGGTCAGCTCAATCATCACCGATTCAGCGAGGTTGACCCCATGCAGGATATCCAGATTCTTCCGGACATTCTCCTCCCTGATGATCAGCCCGATGAGTGCATCCGTCATCACCTTCAGGCAGTGGTCACAGAGGATCGTCGCCTCGGGGAAGATCACCCGTTCACAGGAGGAGTTGGTCAGATCCCGCTCATCCCAGAGGGTGTTGTTCTGAAGGGCAGGTTCGACGGCTGATCGGATCACCCGGGCAAGCCCCCCGACCTGCTCGCTCTTGATCGGGTTTCTCTTATGCGGCATCGTGCTCGATCCCACCTGCTTTTTGGCAAAAGCCTCCTCAACCTCAGCAATCTCCGTCCGCTGGAGGGAGCGGATCTCTATCCCGATCTTATCAAGGGTGGTTGCGATATTGGCGAGGAGGAAGAAGTACTCTGCATACCGGTCCCGGGCGATGACCTGGTTTGAGACATCCACAGAACCGATACCGAGGTGCCGCATCATCGCTGTCTGGACCTCGATTCCGTCCTCACCAAGGGCCGCCTGGGTCCCGACTGCGCCGGTCATCTGCCCGACGACGACACGGGGCCGGATCTCGCGGAGCCGTATGATATGCCTCCCGACTTCACTTGCCCAGATGGCAAACCGGAGTCCCCAGGTTGTCGGGACACCAATCTGGCCATGGGTTCTTGCCGCACAGACGAGCTCCTTTGTTTTCGCACTCCGTTCCATCAGGACAAGAAGGAGCCGCTGAAGCTTCTCCTCAATACAGTCGAGGGCATCCTTCAGCTGAAGGGCGGTCGCGGTATCGAGGATATCGTTTGAGGTTGCACCATAGTGTACCCAGCGGCCGGCGGGGCCGGCGACCTCGGCAAGCGCCTTGACAACAGCCATCATATCATGGTTGATCTCGGCCTCGATCTCGTTTGCGCGGCGGAGGGATGCCTTCGGAATCGCTGCCTGGATGGCTTCGGCCGCATCTGCAGGAATAAGGCCGATCTCGGCCTCCGCAACCGCAAGTGCTGCCTCGGCACGGATGATCGCGTTGAAGCGTGCCTCTTCACTCCAGATGCGGCGCATCTCCGGGGTGCCGTACCTGTAATCTATCGGATGGATCGCCATGGGTGTATATATGGGGGTGTGGTGGAATTAAACCGATCCATCCCCGGGAACCGGAGAAGAACTATCTCTTCCGGTTCCGATATATTCTCATGCATTCTTCGCATCTTCCGGTGAAAACCCTGAGAGTGAGCAGGGGCGGAGAGATCCATGCACCGGAGGGGGGAGGGATCCATGATCACCCCCTCTTCACCGGGATCAGCGATCAGATCCTAAGGACAGGAGAGGAAGTGTATCAGACCAGGAACCCGGCAGGGCTCTCCCTTCCATCCGGCCAGACCCTGCTGATCACACCCGGACAGGATGAGGATCTCATCTGGTATATCCTGCCAGCTGCAGATGCCTGTCCGGAGAGGGCAGAGCTGGAAGAGGCATATCAGCAGCTCCGGATCCTGCATGCGGTCGTCGAGTCGGCATCATCAAAACAGACATGCCAGGATATCCTGCATACCTGCCTCTGGGAGACGATCCGGCTCATCGATGTCGACTGCGGTGCGATCTACCTCCGGAGAGATCATTCTGAGAGCATGGAACGGCATGCGATGGCAGGATATATCGAATACTGCTTCGGGAATCAGCCCCGGATTGATGTATCAACACCGCCCTTCTCATCTGTCATGACCGGAAAGAAACCGATCTTCCTTGAAGAATATATGGACCTCGAACATGGAGACGGGGAGCTTGGGGTCTACTCGCTCGCAGTTCTTCCCATCCTCTCCCATGGGGAGGTGATCGGGGTGATCTGCTGTGCGCACAGCAAGCCGCGACGATACTCCCGGCAGGAGGAAGAGATCCTCACCTCCATCGGGCGATCGATCGGTGGGGCGGTGCGGCGTGCGATCCTCCAGCAGCAGTACCATGATGCCATGGAGGAGAATACCCTCCTCCTCGATATTATGGAGCATGATATCCGTAATGCCAATATGATCACCGAAGGATATCTCGAGATGCTCGCCGAGGCGCCTTCTGAAGAGTTCGTCCGGAGGGCCCAGGCGGGGATCCGGCAGTCAAACGGGATCATCAGGAATGTCAATACGATCCGGCTGATCGGATCATCCGGGACGCGGCTTGCCCCGGTATCCCTTGACGAGGTCATCAGGAGTGAGGTCTCCCTCTTTCCAAAAGCCGGGATCGCATGGGAGAAGAGCGGGATCAGCGTGTATGCCGACGATCTCCTCCCCCGGATCTTCAATAATCTCATCGGCAACAGCCTCAAGTTCGGGGGTGGGGATACCCGGATCACCATCACCGTCAGGCCGGATGATGATCGGGTCTGTATCACCGTCCGGGATGACGGGCCCGGCATCCCCCCGGATCTCAGGCCGATCCTCTTCTCACGATATACCCCCGGCGACGAGCGGCGGAGCGGATCGGGTCTTGGCCTCTATATCGTCCGCCAGCTGGTACGCCGGTATGGAGGGGAGATTGCGGTCATCGATCAGGAGGTCGGAGCGGGCATCTCGTTCTGGCTTCGGAGGGTGGAGTAACTTTCACCAGCCGGCCGCCATCCCTTTATAATCTCCGAATTAAATGATCCAGAGCCAACTAGTATTTTTTACTATTCATGACGAGGTCTCCAAATGAGTGATATTAACGACTGGTTTCCCTATCCGACGTACCGTCCCAATCAGGAGGAGATGCTCAGCGCCGCTGCGGGGACCGCACGCCAG
>SL_3KL_010_SEDDRAFT_10005801_pt1 | contig 11065 bp, 14 predicted proteins | sample SodLakKL_010_SED_2_FD_10381 | JGI IMG/M metagenome (IMG submission 10381)
TGGTCAAGGAGTGAGATGCTCGCAAGCCCGATGATGGAGAGGAAGAGCATCCACTCATGCCTGACCCTGGCGGGCAGGAGGGGGAGGATCAGTGCCCCGATAATATAGATGAGGAATGGTGGAAATGCTATCATGGATCCGGTCTCGTCTTTGTGGAAGATGTTTGGCCTGGCAGATGCAGGTTTCTCACCGTCCCGGGTCTACAGGTCGTCATATTCATTGCTATCGATCATGCTTCTTCATGAACGTCTTTTTCTCCCCTGAAAATCAGGGAGTGGTAATGTGTATTCGTGCCTGGTGCCGCCCTGAGACACCCGGCACTATCTATCTGAAAAGAGAGGATGCTGTGGTGATAGAAATACGTCTTTTCCGGCGTTATAATCTACCAATATGAAATTCATACTACTACATATCTCTCTGGGAATATAAGCGTTATTAACGAAGTAACGAAGGTATTATGACGAATTCCAATGCTCCCTTGAAAAAAAGTGACAGGTAAGATGGAGGGTTTGTTTTTTCGGCAACCCCCACTATTCCGCTCGCTTGTGTGCACCGGCTCTCTTTGGAAACCTTCCTTTCACAGAAGAACTGTTCTCCTCTGAGATGTGTACGGAGGCTTCCGGAGAGGGATCTCCCTGTGGCGCAGAAGAATAGGATTAAGGAGATGTATGGAAAATCTGTTGTACCATGAAGAATCCTTTCCATATCATGATCATCCCGACGCTTGGCTGCTGTTCAGACTGTGCATACTGCTGGAGTTCGGAAGAGGATTCCCCCATCATGAGTCTCCAGACCATTCATGACACGGTTGCCTGGCTGAAGGAGTACCGGGACGATCCCGTAACCATCACGTTCCATGGGGGAGAACCTCTCCTTGCCGGCCCGGAATTCTACCGGCAGGCCCTCCCCCTGCTTTCAGAGGGGCTTGCCTACCTCACCCCGGAATTTGCTCTTCAGTCTAATCTCTGGAAGATGACCGATGAGATTGCTGAAGCACTGGTTCCATATAATGTTCCGATAGGGTCCAGTATCGATGGCCCCAGGGAGGTTAATGATCCCCAGCGTGGGATCGGATACTATGAGAAGACGATGAGAGGGTACGAGATCGCCCGTTCCCATGGTCTTACAGTCCGTTTTATCTGTACTTTCACAAACAGGTCTGTACAGCACCGGGAAGAGATCTTCAATTACTTTATGGAGCAGGGATTTCCCATGAAGCTCCACCCGGCCCTTCCATCACTGCGGGATGACAGCCCTGAAGAGTGGGCCCTTCCCCCCGAAGAGTACGGGGAGCTCCTCGTCTATCTCCTTGACATGTACCTTGAGAACCTTGACCGGTCAGAGATCATGAATATCAACGATCTCGTCCGGTGCGTCTTCACCCGGCATGGCACCGTCTGCACCTATGTCGATTGTATGGGAAGCACCTATGCAATAGGGCCTGACGGCGGCATCTATCCATGCTACCGGTTTGTCGGGATGCCGGACTTTCTGATGGGTTATGTTAGCGATAATCCAACCATGGAAGAACTTGCCGAATCAAAGGGATGGAAGCTGATGGAGGAGTACCGATCCTATGTCGATACTGCATGTGGTGACTGCTCCCATATCAGATACTGCCGGGGAGGCTGCCCCTATAATGCAATTGCACGGACCGGCGGGAGTATTAAAGGGGTTGATCCCCATTGTCCGGCATATACACGAATCTTTGATGAGATCAATGACCGGCTCAACCGGGAGATGTATGAGGAGAACCCGATCTCAGGAAGGAGTTCCCGCCTCCGGCGTAAAAAGAAGATGAAACCGGGTATCTTCTCCCTGGTTCATAAGATCATATCCGATTGAAGTCTTCTCTCACCTGATGAGATCGAAGAGGAAGTAGAGGAAGGCGACGATGGCGATGTAGATGATACCATACCCGCCGGCCCAGATGGTCGTCTCTCCATCCGGATAGCTTCTCCGTAACTCTGTCAAAGATTCTTGGTACCTCTGTATCGCTGCTGGATCCGAGAATGCCCTGATATAGGAGGGCAGAAGTCTTCCATGCTATACGGCATGCAACAGCCGGATTGGCGGATACCATTCTCAGAAGCGTGACGAGCGAGTTGGTTCTCCTGCTGATCCCTTTGGGCCCCATGAGAGAGCGGGTCTGCCGAGATCCAGGTTATTACCCGCCCCATTGCACTATAGAGGCGATCAACATCTGCCTCCCATCCCTGCCCCGGCATCCGAAGTGGCCGCAGGAGGAGGATGGGGAGAGCGGCTGTAATGAGAATGCCGCCCGACTCAATCAGCTGGCGCAGGGCAAACGGGTGGCCCATGGTCCCCCCCCGCGAGGAGATCTGCTGGTCGATCCCCGCGCCCGTCTGTTGGGAGACCCATGGTCCCCCCCCCGCGAGGAGATCTGTGAGGAGTGACGGAAAGATCCCGATTTCGATGGTGGTGAGAGCCGCACTCCCCATTGCAACAAGCATCGGCAGCGGTGCATCATCACCGGACGAGCATCCCTTGGGTACAGCCCGGAAGAAGATGAGGTAGAGGAACCGGAAGACATAGATTGCTGTTATGACAGCTGATGCAAGGAGAATAGGGGTGAGGAGCGGGACTGCTGAAGCGGCCTCCAGCACCATCACTTTTGGTGCTCCTCCCGATAGTCCCGGCACACCTGCCAGCGCAAGCCCTCCAATGATGGCAAAGAGTGCAGTAACCGGCATCACCCTCGCCAGACCGCCAAGCGCTCTGAGAGGCGCCCTCGTCCTGTCCAGTAGATGACCGCTCCCGCTGCCATGAAGAGGAGCGATTTGAAGAGGATATCGCTTGCCATATGGGCAATACCTGTATCCAGCCCTGCAACGGTCACCGCCCCGAAGGCAGCCGTCCCTGTGGTGATGATGGTATGGACAATGCCGCCGAGGAGGCGCATGCTCCCCCGAAGATATGGAAGAGGAGGTAGCGGTACCCTGCACCCATGGAGCGTATATCATCTGAAGCCCAAATGATGCAGAGTGACGCAAGGGCGAGGAGCTCCCAGAAGATGAAGACGGTGATGAAGTCGCCGGCGTAGACAATCCCTGTTGCGGCTGCAATGGAAGCAAGGATCCCTATCATCCGGACCTTCTTCAGATCCCGGTATGAGGAATAGATGATCGCCATCAGCCCTGCCAGAGAGAAGATGATCCCGGCAAGATAACGGGATGGATCCATCGTCAGGATGATCGTCTCTATCCCGGGCAGGATCTGGAGGGTAATCCCCCCGATGTCTCCGGAATCAGGAGGGCAGCCAGAAGAGCGAGGGACCCGATGATCAGAGCCCACAGATTCCGCACCCTCCCCTTCAGGAACGGGATGAGGAGGAGTCCCCCAGGTAGATGAAGGCAGGGGGCATCTCGTTCATGGCATCACCCCGCCGATGATCTCACCGATCGCAATCTCGATGAGATCGAGAAACGGCATCGTCGGGAAGAAGAAGATGAGCAGGGAAATAGTTGCGGTAAGTATGATCGGGACGAGCATTGTCAATGGAGGTTCTGATACGCCGTTGAGTGCATCCTCTCTCTCCGGCTTCTCAACGATCATCGTGTAGATGATCGGTAAGAAATACGCGGCATTTAAGACCGCACTGACGATGATCACGATGAGCAGACTCGACATCCCGCCTTCAACCGCCCCGATTGCAAGGTAGATCTTGCTGATGATCCCGGCGAGTGGGGGCAATCCGCAGATCCCAATAGCCGCTGCTGAAAACATCAGCACCGTCACCGGCATCTTCTGGAAGAGCCCCTTCATATCGGATATCGACTCTATCCCAGCAGAGACGATGATCGCCCCTGCGACAAAGAAGAGGGTAATCTTCAGGAACGCATGGATTGGGATATGTGCCATCGCCCCGGTCATCCCGGCGATGGAGAGCATCGAGACACCGAGGAGGATGTAGGAGAGCTGGCTCACCGTCGAGTAGGCAAGCCTCCGCTTGAGATTATCCTCTGTGAGGGCGAAGAGCGAGGCGACGATGATTGTAAAGGATGCGATGACCGCAAGCAGGACCCCAAGACCGAGTGCCGCCATCAGATCCATCCCATAGACCCAGCCAGCGATTCTGACGATTCCAAAGACACCCGCCGTCACGACCGCGACGGCATGGAGAAATGCTGAGACCGGCGTGGGGGCGATCATCGCCGCCGGGAGCCATGCATGGAGCGGCATCCATGCTGCCTTCACAAACCCGACCATGAAGAGGAGGAAGAGGATCTGAAGGACGAGTGGAGATCCTGCCCCCTCAAGGAATCCGCCTGGAACAAACGCCGTTGTTCCGGTGAGCAGGTACGTCAGGATGACGGCTGCAAGGAGGAATATCCCTCCGACAAGGAGATAAGCAAGATATTTTCTGCCTGCCTTCATCGCCTCGGGCGTCTCAATATGGACGACGAGCGGATAGGTGATGATCGTCAGGATCTCATAGAATATGAAGAGGGTCAGCAGGTTGGCGGAGAATGCAATCCCTATGGCGGCAGCGATTGCAACTGCCATACAGAAGAAGAATCTCGTCTGTGCATGCTCTTTGAGTCCTCTCATATAGCCGATGGCATAAAAAGAATTTAAGAGCCAGAGGACTGCTGCTGTCAGGGCAAAGACCATCCCGAAGGCATCGACTTTCAGGGCGAAGTCCCCCCCCGGAACCATCGGTATGATCGAGAGGGTGATCCGGTTCCCCTGAAGGACTGATGGGAGCATCGCAAGGACCGATCCGAGCATAGCTACAGCAGCCACGATCGTGACGCTCTCCCTGAGATTCTCGTACCGCCCGGTTATCAGGATCAGAACCGATGCAAGTAGTGGGATTGCGATCGTCACTGCCGGAAGGATGCCGATGATATCTGTCATATCAGGCACCTCCAAGGAGGATCATTGCAGCAGGACCGATGATCTCCATCGGTATCTCCACAAAGATGCCGAGGATGAGACAGAGGAGTGCAAGGCAGACCATCGGGGCGATCATCGAGAGGGGGCCCTCGGGAGAGGCGCATTGGTGCCCATCTCCATGATGATCCCCAAAGTATGCAATCTCGATGAACCGCCAGATATACCCGACAGCAAGCAGGCTCCCGATTAAAAGGACTGCTGCATAGAGCCAGTACCCTGCTTCAAATGCACCGAGGACAAGGTAGTATTTGCTCATGAACCCGATCGTCGGTGGAATCCCGATCATCGAGGCACCAGCAAGGGCAAATGCCGCACAGGAGATCGGCATCGTCTGTGCAACACCCCGCAGCTCAAGCAGATTCGATGTCCCCATCCGGTAGATGATCAACCCGGCGACCATGAAGAGGCATCCTTTCATCATCGCATGGCCGAGGATATGGAGAAGACCCCCTTCGAGTGCGATCTGGTTGGCGACACCGACGGCGAACATGATGTACCCGATCTGGCTGATGCTTGAGTATGCGAGCATCCGTTTGAGATCATTCTGTGCAATTGCCAGGATAGCCCCGGCGACGATTGCAATCGTTGCGATCAGGAGGATGAACCCGGTCACCGGGAAACTTTCGATGATATAGGCTGTTGTAAAGATCGTAAAAAGGATCCGGATCATCGCATACACACTCACCTTCGCCATCACGGTTGAGATGATCACCGTCACTGCGGATGGTGATTCGGTATATGCATCAGGGAGCCAGAGGTGGAGCGGGAAGAAGGCTGCCTTGATTGAGAACCCGATCATCATGAAGAGAAATGCCGCATGGACCGTCGAGAGTTCATAGGATGCAGGAAGGAGCATCGCAATCTCTGCCATATTCAGCGTTCCGGTCGCGACATAGAGATAGCCGATGCCGAGCAGGATGAATCCTGCCGCGATCGATCCCATGATGAGGTAGTTGAAGCCTGCGACATATGATCTCGGGCTTCGTGTCCCTGCGATCAGGGTATATGCTGCAATTGAGGAGATCTCAAGGAAGACATAGAGGTTAAAGACATCTCCTGTGATCGTCATCCCGACGAGGCCGATAAGGAGGAGCTGGATCAGCACATAGAATGATACAATTTTCTCTGCCGGAACCTCTGCCTCCACACTTCTTCGTGCATAGACGATCGCAAGCAGGGCGAGCAGCATGATGGTCGAGAGGATAAAGCCGCTGAAGCTGTCGATGACAAGCTCGATGCCAAGCGGTGGAGCCCAGCCCCCAAGATAGTACCGGATGGTTCCGTCCTGTATCACCTGCAGGAGCATAATGAGCGATGCAATGAACTGGCCGGTGATCGAGAGGAGCATAACCGGGTAACAGAGCCTCCGGTCATGCCATCCAACTGCCAGGATGATGAGTGCGGCGATGATCGGGCCGATGATCAGAAGAACCGGGAGATGGTCGATGATGCTCATCGCTCCCTCACCACCTTCATCAGCTCGTCTTCATCCATGACACCATATTCTTCATAGATTCGCACGATCAGCGAGAGGGCAACCGCGGTGATACTCACGCCGACAACGATGGCGGTCAGGATCAGGACATGGGGAAGTGGATTGACATAGAGTGCCTCCGGTCCCTCCGGCAGGTAGATTGGCGCTGTTCCTCCGGTAACCTCTGAAAAAGAGATATAGAAGAGAAATATTGCCGTCTGGAAGATATTCAGCCCGATGATCTTCTTGACCAGGTTCTGCTTTGCTATCAGCGCATAGAGACCGATGAGCATCAGGATTATTGCCATCCAGTAGTTGTACCGTGAGGTGACGAGATCAAAGATGACTTCGATCACGCCGAACCACCTCCTGTATCTGCCATATCATAAATGATCGAGATCATAATCGCCATGACGGTGATTCCGATACCTGCTTCTGCAATATCGATCAGGATTCCATGAAGGTGGGGTATCCCAAGTGCCGCCTCGATCACATTCAGCTGGAGAAAGTTGCCTGCAAAGAGGATGGAGAGAAGTCCGACAGCAGCATAGAGGGCGATTCCGAAGATCGAGAATATCATTATCCCTCTGTTATTGATCCTCTTTCTGACATCCGCGACCCCAAAGGCGATGATCATCAGGATGAAGGCTGCAGCAAAGGCCACTCCGCCCTGAAAACCGCCGCCCGGTCCTGATGCCCCATGGGCGATGACATAGAGGCCGAAGAGCTGGATGAACGGAACCGCAAGCCGGCTCACCGTCCTGATAACGACATTCTCCCTCATAATCTGCCTCCACGACGGAGGAGGAGGGCAACAGAGATGCCGGCTGTGAAGATGACCACCACCTCTCCGAGTGTATCAAACCCACGATAGCTGACGAGAATCGCAGTGACGATGTTTGCAATTCCGGTATCCTTCTGCGTCTCCTGGATGTACATCTCCCCGGTATAGCTGGTTGCGGGGGATTCGGGGTCTCCAAATGCCGGCATATCCTCAACTGCCCAGAAGAGGATGATGCCGATGAAGATGACTGCGATTAAGGCCTTGGTCTTCAATCTGATGAACTCCTTCTGGTTCGTGATATTGCTGCTATAAAGAGGACAGTCGTGATCCCGGCTCCGACTGCTGCTTCGGTGAATGCAACGTCAACAGCATTCATCTCCGCCCAGAGCGCGGTCATGATCAGGGAGTATGCAGCGAGGATGATGGTTGCATGGAGGAGATCCCGGACGGTGATCGCCGCAATGGCGCAACAGATCATAAAGAGGAGAAGGGCAAAGTCAAGCTCCCAGATCATCGTCGTTCCTCCCCTTTCATCCATGGCTTGATCCCGCGTGCATGTGCGGCGTTGACGAGGGCATGTACCGCCGTTGGTGAGGAGATGAAGATGAAGATTGCCAGGAGCAGCAGTTTCACTGCGATCAGCGTCATTCCTTCGTAGAGAATAAATCCAATCAGCATCATCCCTTCTCCAAGGGTATCGCACTTACCGCTCGCATGGGCACGGGTATAGAAGTCAGGGAGCCTGATCAGGCCCACGGCACCAACGACCATGAAGAAGAGGCCGATGAAGATGAAGATGAGGGCTACCGTATTTAACATAGACATCCTCTCCTGAGATATTTTGCGATAGCAAGTGCTGCAATAAAGTTGATCATCGCATAGATGATCGAGATATCAATGAATAATGGGCGCCCGTAGATGAATCCGATGATCACAAGGAGGATGATCGTCTTTGTTCCGACGGTATTGACCGCGATCAGCCGGTTTTCCACCCCTGGTCCTGCAATGACACGATAGAGGCAGAGGAAGATCGTCAGAACCAGGATGATTGCGCTTGCATGGAAGATGTCGATCATAACCCTTCACCGAATATCCTCGCCAGATTTTTCTGGATATCGCGCTCCTCAAGCAGATCCTTCTCTGATACATCCCTGACGATGGCATGTACCAGAAATGTCCCCTCGGCGACGTCTATGGTGACGGTTCCCGGTGTTAGGGTCAGTGCATTGGCGAATGCAGTTCTGAGTACATCACCTGTAAATGGTGTCTCGACCGTGATGAACCCCGGGTCGATCGGCATCGCAGGATGGAGGATCCGGTATGCAACATCGATATTGGCATAGAGGATGGCGACCATCAGCCGAGGGATATACAGGATAAATCGAAGAAATCTCCCGGCAGATCTGGTGAGGTGAACGTCGGATCTGAAGAAGAGATCCCCTGAGATGAGGGTTACGATCCCACAACAGATGATTCCGGCTGTGATATGAAAGAGATCCAGGTATCCTGAGAGGATGAGCCAGAAGATCATCAGTATCATGAATGTCAGGACCTGTCCGGTTCGCGATGGTCTTCCTGTTTCTGTTGCTATTTTGAACCCTCCGGTATCTCCTTTCTTCTAAATTGGAGAGTGTCATTTATAAATCTGTGTCTCCAGAGTATCATCCGGAGATTACCATGAGTACAGTTTCCACATTAACCGGAGTTCCGGGGATGCTCCGTCCCTTTAAGGAGTATCTTGCAGGAAAAAAGCTTCCTGAAGGCTCTCAGATTGTCTATTATGGGTGTTCCGGGACATGCACGCCGTTTGTTGAACTACTTTCATATGCCACGCGGGATCTCGGCCTTACCAATGTCTTCGTCCCGCTCCTCAATGAGGCAGAAGCTCACAGTCTTCACCCTGTATCCGGCATTGGGATGCAGGTTGGAGAGGAGATAGAGGTCGATCCCGGAATCATCATTATGATGGGGGGTCTTGCCATGCCCGGTGTTCCGGTGACTGCAGAAGAGGCGGCCGCTGTCATATCCCGTCATGGTGTGCCCGCTGCCGGTGTCTGTTTCATGAGCATGTTTGAGAAGTCGGGATGGCTCGATCAGGTAGACTTTGAGCTTCTCATCGATGCCACCATCAATCCTGTAACGATTACAAAAAAGGTATAGCTGCCTGCCGGAAATGTTGAGGGGGCTTTCCCCTCATCAGGCATATCCGGGTGGTGCGCCATCATCTCTTTTCACTGAAAAACGACTTTCAAAGGCGGCAATTTCATCAGCGTACCGTGTGATGAGGTTGGGATCGATAGCATCCGCCGGGAGCTTTCTTGCTTCACTCATCATAATCATCGTCAGCTGAAAGAGTGACTCCGGGGTCATCTTCAGGTGTGTTGTTTTTCCGTTGTACTGGCTGAGAAAGAGGTCGATCATCCAGTACTGTTCACCTTCCCGCCGATAGGTATTGATATCTGCGGTGAACCAGTCCTCATCAAGTGTTCCTACGGAGAGGGCATATGCCTCCTGTACACGGTTCCCATAGAGGGCGGTCAGATGCTGAAGAACTGAGACTGCTGCCCGTTCATCCTCATCGTCTCCGATATGTTTGAGGATATCTTCAAAGAATGGTGCGGCATTGATATGACAGGCCGTTGCAACAATCATCGTCGAACTGTGCCCAAGCACCATCGTCATGGCATTGACGATCCTTGAGAACATCCGCCGGTCGGTCTGATCGACGAGATGATACTCAAGGACATCGCGAATCTGATCAACAACTGCCGGATTCTTTCGTATCGTCTCTCCAAATACTTTGAGATCGCGGATGAAGGCATCAGGTACCGTCGGCGGTATACTCTCCTCGGATGCCTCCACGTTCCCGACAGAATCTTTTGCATCTGCATCTTCGCTCACGTCAGGTGCAGGCGGGATATCCAGGGATGGTTCTCCGGTGAGAAGAGGCTCTTCTTCGATTATATCATCTGCCATCCTTGATATGTGGATGGAGTAAGTTATACCCCTTTTCGTCTGTTCCCGGGATCAGGCCCGGGGGTATGAGAAATGTTCAGAAAAAAAAGATTAGATGTATGGGTTCCGGAGTGCCTTTCCAACACCGTACTCAGTTGCACGGGATTCAAGGTACTTCTGGTTCTTTGTGATCTTGTCGGTTGCAAGCTTTGTGACAAGGTCGATTCCGGGTTTCACGGATTCGATCGGCTTTGTCTCAAATGCACCGGCTGCGATCGCCTTTGCCCAGATATCGTCACCCTTTGCGGATCGCACAAAGATCGTTGACCAGCCGTCAGGCGTTCCAACCGATCCCGTCGAGATGTCGGCAAGATTTGCGACATAGTCGAGGCAGACGTGGCAGCCTGGCTGCTCGTATTTGTGGGTGATCTTCAGTGGGAGATCGACGGTTGCGCCGCGCTCGGTGTGGATCCAGAACTTGCCCTTTCCGATGTCGAGTTTCCTGACGTTGTCGATCTTGGTTGCGCCGTGATCTTCAACGAGCTGGACGATACCCTGGTAGGGGAAGTTCTCCATGCAGAAGATTCCGACTGCAAGTGCAATCTTGTCAGGGACATCACGAAGGCCGACCGGGTAGAGCTGGCCCTTCCGGAGTGCCTGCATCTGGCATGGTGTTCCGACGATACCGACCTTGTCAAGTCCGTAGCTCCGGGTAGCCTCTTTGATCAGCTTCATGTTTGGCGAGATCGAGTACCGGGTGCCGCGGGATGCCATAAGCTCCTCACGGGTGGTTGCGACCATCGGCTCGGGCTTGAAGGGTTCGTCACTTGGTCCGGCAACGATTGCACCGTCGATGATACCCGCATCAAGCGCGTATGCAAAGAGCTGGGTGACAATACCGCCGTCCTGTGCTCCACGAAGGATCTCGGGGT
>SL_3KL_010_SEDDRAFT_10005802_pt1 | contig 11065 bp, 10 predicted proteins | sample SodLakKL_010_SED_2_FD_10381 | JGI IMG/M metagenome (IMG submission 10381)
GGCGGCGAGCCGACGCTCGTCGAGCGGCTCGTCGTTGACCATGACCACGTCGGGGTAGCGGCCGAGGTGCTCATGGAGGGCCGCGACGTGCTCCCAAGCGTCCAAACCGGTCGTCTCGCCGTCTTCCGTCATGATGTTGCACACGTAGGTCAGCGGTGCCCTGGTCTGCAGCAGTGCCGCCCGCACCGCGGGCACGAGCAGCGGCGGCACCGTCGAGGTGAAGAGGCTTCCCGGCCCGAGCACCACCAGGTCGGCGGCCTCGAGCGCCTCGAGCACCTCGGGCAGCGCCTCGGGTTCGGCTGGCTGCAGCCGCACCGTGGTGATGGCGCCGCCGCCTTCGTGCGCGCGGCGTTCGCCGACCAACTCGCGCCCGTCGCGCTTGCGCACCGACAGCTCGACCGGATGGGCGGTCACGGGGTAGACCGCGCCCCACAGGTCGAGCATGCGGTTGGCGGTCCGCAACGCGTCGCCGAAGTCCTGCTCGACTTCGGTCAGGGTGGTCAGGAAGAGGTTGCCGAAGGTGTGCCCGCGCAGCTCGTCGCCGCGCGAGAAGCGGTACCCGAGGAGCCGCCCGAGCGCCGCTTCGTCGCTCGACAGGGCGGCCAGGCAATCGACCAGGTCACCGGGTGCGGGCATCCCGAACGCCGCGCGCAGCCGGCCGGAGGAGCCGCCGTCGTCGCTCACGGCAACGACCGCGGTCAGGTTCGAGGTCGACCGGCGCAGGCCGCGCAGGAGACGCGAGAGCCCGGTCCCGCCACCCAAGGCCACGATCCGGGGGCCGCGCGCGCATCGCAGTCGCTCGTGCAGCAGGGCCCCGGCGGCGCTCGGCTCCGACAGCCAGTGCGACAGCAGCGAGCGGTTCAGTCGCTTCACCGCGTAGCTGACCACCCAGACGCCCAGCAGCACCAACGCCAACGCCAACCAACCCCCCAGGAGCGACCAGGATGGCGCCGCGAGCACGTCCTCGATCGGCTCGGCAACCGTCTGCCGCGCCTCGCCCAGGAGCCACACCACCCCGGCGGCGGCTCCCAGGGCGAACACGAGACCACCTGCCACCGCCAGCGCCACGTGGCGCTTGACGCCCATCCCCGGCGTCAACCAGTAGCGCCAGGTCCGCAGCCCGGCGGCCCGTCCGCGACGGCTCACGGTGCGGTGCCGGCCGGTGGGCGGCATGCCACGACGGCGTCCTCCCAGACGACGATCACCACGTCGGCGACCTGGCCGATCAGCCTCCCTGGACAGAGCACCACGGGCACGCCGTCGCTCTCGTCGAAGACCACGGGTCCGCCGGCGATCGCACCGCTGCGGTAGCGCCAGCTCAGCGCCGACGTCGCCAGCGGCTCGGGTTCGCCGTCGCCCTGCAGCACCTGCCAGCGCACGCCGTCGTGGCGCAGGTGGCCGACGTGGCCGGCCAACTCGACCCTGAAGGTCGGTTTGTGGCCCACGTCGTGCAGCGCCGTCCACGAGGCCGGGGTCAGGAAGCCGACGTCGACGTGGACGCAGGCCCGCTCGGATGCGGGGTCGTGCGGCACCACCACGGCCTCGCGCGCGTGGCCCTCGAGGAGGAGCGCCGCGATGCCGACGGCCGCATCACGTGAGGTCCAGCAGCCGACCCGGACCCGCACGAACTGCAGCCCGTCGGCCATGGTGAACTCGGTGAAGGCCGGGAAGCCGGCGAAGCGCAGCGTTGCGGCCGAGCGCTCGGCCTCACGCAGGTCGCGCAGCGCCACGGTCTGGACCGCCCAGCCGACGGCCTCGTCCTGCGCCTTGGCGAACGTCAGCAGCGCGAACAGGGTCAGGGCCACGCCCAGACTGCCGGTCAGGCCGCGCCGCCAGGCCAGCGCCCGCCGCCCCGGACGCGCGGCGTCGCCGGCGATCGCCTGGGGCGCGGCGTCGATGACGACCGTGTTCATGGGGCGTCGCCACGCACGACGTCGCCGAAGTTGCGCAGCACCTGCAAGCCGACCGCCTGGCTCTTCTCGGGGTGGAACTGGGTGGCGTGCAGGCGCCCGAGCGAGACGGCGCTCAGGAAGCGTGTGGCGCCGTAGATCGTCTCGGCGCCCTCCGGCACGGCACCGGCAGGGAAGGTCACGTAGTAGGAGTTGGCGAAGTACACGAAGGCGCCCGCGGGCACGCCGCGCAGCAGCGCCGGTGCGCCGAGCGGCCACAGCTGGTTCCAGCCCATCTGCGGCACGCTCGCGGCGCCCGCCGGGAAGCGTCGCACCTCGGCGTCGAGGACGCCGAGGCCGGGCACGCCCGGCGCCTCCTCGGAGCCTCGCGTGAGCAGTTGCAGGCCCACGCAGATGCCCAGGAAGGGGGCGTCGGAGGCCAGGTGGTCGGCCACGACCGGCGCGAAACCGGAGCGCTCGAAGGAACGCATGACCTGCCCGAAATGGCCCTGCCCGGGTAGGACCAGCGCTCGTGCCTCGCGCGCCTCCTCGGGGTCGGCACTGCGGCGCACGGGTACGCCCGCCGCCAGCAGCGCCTTCTCGACGCTGTGCAGGTTCCCGGCACCGTAGTCGATCAGGACCACGTTCACGGTGCGAGCAGCGTCCCCTTGGTCGAGGGGAGTTCGTCGTGGGTGGTGCGCGTCGCGCTGCGCAGCGCTCGCGCCAGGGCCTTGACGGCCGCTTCGCAGACGTGGTGTGCCTCGCCGGGCGCGAGGATGCGGACGTGGAGGCTGACGCGGGCATGGTTCACGAAGCCGCGCAACAGCTCCCGCAGGTGGTACGCGGAGAAGCCGTTGGCGCTGCCGGGCACGCCGGCGGGCTCGAACGCCAGGAAGGGACGCCCGGACAGGTCGAGCACCACCTGAACGAGCGTCTCGTCCATCGGCACGATCGCGTCGGCGTAACGCTCGATCCCATGGGCGTCGCCAACCGCCGCTTGCAGCGCCTGGCCCAGGGTGATGCCGACGTCCTCGGCCAGGTGGTGCACGTCGACGTGGAGGTCGCCGCTGGCCTCTACCTCCAACCCCATGCGACCGTGCCGCAGCAGCTGCTCCAGCAGGTGCGCCACGAAGCCGTGGTCGCAGCGGATCGTGCCGCCCTGCCCGTCCACGTCGAGCACGATGCGGATGTCGGTCTCCTTGGTGACGCGGTGGACCTCGGCGCGGCGGGCCTCAGACGTTGGCATGGTGCGCTCCTTCCGGGCTCGCGGCGTCAGCGAGCGCCTCGTCCAAGGCTGCCACGAAGGCGTCGTTCTCGGCGCGGGTACCGACGCTGACGCGCAAGCACCCCTCCAGTCCCGGCAGGTGGTCCTGGCGGCGCACGAGCACCCCGCGCGCCGCCAGGCCCGCGAAGGTGGCCTCTGCGTCCGCCACGCGCAGCAGCAGGAAGTTCGTCACCGAGGGGAAGATGGTGAGCGCTGGGCGTGCACGCAGCAACGCCGCGAGGCGATCGCGCTCGGCGCGCAACGTCGCCACGCGCTCGGCGACGTAGGCCGGTGCTTCGAGCACGGTCTCGAGCACCGCCGCCTGCAACGACGACACCGCGAAGGGGAGCACCACCTTCTGCAGCTGTTCCGCCAGGGCCTCGTCGGCCAGCGCGTAGCCGAGGCGCACGCCGGCCAGGCCGAAGGCTTTGGAGAAGGTGCGCAACGACACCACCGTGTCGTGCTCGCGCACGACCGCCGCGTGGTCGCTGCCGGCGAAGGCGCCGTAGGCCTCGTCGACCACGGTGAGCCAGCGGCGTTCGCCGGCCCGTACCAGGGCCTCGACGTCGGCCGCCTCGACCGCGTTGCCGGTGGGTGCCATGGGGGCGGCCAGGAAGTGCACGCCCTCACCGTGCGCCAGCTCGCCTAGGAGGGCCGCACGCGGCAGCTCGAAGCCGGGATCGAGCGGCACCAGCCGCAGGTCGGCACCCACCAGCTGGGCCTGCAGCGCGTAGAGCGAGAACGAGGGTGTCACGCTGAGCACGCGTCGGCCGAGGCCAGCGGCGATGGCGGCAGCCTGGATGAGCACGTTCGAGCCCGGCGCCACGACCACGCCCGCTTCGGGCCAGTCCTCGAAGCTGGCGATGCGCTCGCGCAGGCGCTCGGCATGCAGCTCCGGGTAGCGGTGCGACGGCAGCTCGGCCAGACGCTCGAGCGACCGTTCTCGCAAGGCCTCGGGCAGGTCCCAGGGGCTCTCGTTCTGGTCGAGCTTGACCGGTTGATCGTGGTGGCGGAAGTGGTACGCCGGCAACGCCGTGACGGCGGAGCGGATGGGCATGGCCGTCATGCTACCGCACCCCCTGACCGCCACGGCGCGAGGGGGCCGGGATCACCGTTGGCTACGACGACGCGCCTCGGCCAGGAACGGTTCGACGCTGGCTGCCAGTTCCGGCGCCAGCGCCACGGTGCGCTCGAACGAGGCGGCCGCCTCGACGAAGCGCGCCACGCCGAGTTGCGCCATGCCGAGGTTGAAGTGCGCCTGCGGGTTCTCGGGGTTGCTCGCGACCGCCGCCTGCAGCGCGTCGAGCGCCAGGTCGAAGCGGCCCAGCTGCAGGTGGGCGAAACCGAGGTTCGACAACAGCACGTCGTTGTCGCCCAGCAGGTCGCGCGCGTCGCCGTAGGCCGCGATGGCGGCTCGCTGGTCACCCGAACGCTGCAGCGCGTACGCCTGGTAGAAGGCCAGCAGCCCCGCGTCGCCGTGCGTACGCGCGCGGGCGAAGCCGTCGGCGGCCGTGACCCAGTCACCGGACTCCAGCGCCGAGAGCCCCTGCTCGAACGCGACCGCGGCGTCGCCTTCGAGCGCCAACGCGTCGTCGTCGCCGACGATGCGCCGCTGCTGCTCCAGGACGTTGAGCGCGCGCGCGGCGAGCGTCACGTCGGGCGCCTCGGCGCGCACCGCTTCGAGCACGGTCTGCGCCTCGGCGACGCGACCGACGCGCCCCAGGGCGATGCCGTAGTAGGTGCGCAGCAGCGGGTCGCTCTCGCCCGCTTCGATGAGCGGCTCGAGGCGCGCGAGGGCGGTCCGGGCGCGGCCCGAGCTCAACTGCATCTCGATGATGCGGCGCTCGAGCGCGTCACTCGGTCCGAGCGCCTCGGTGAGGAGCGTCTCGGCTTCGTCCAGGCGGCCGGCGCGGCCCAGCACCGTGGCCAGCGCGTCGATCGCCACGACCGCGTCGGGCTCCATGGCCACGACCGCGCGCAGCGCCGCCTCGGCGGCCTCCAGGTCGCCCGAGGCGACCAACAGGTCAGCCTCCGCGATGGCCAGGCTGACGTTCTCCGGGAAGGCCGCGCGGCCGTCGCGCACGAACGCCAAGGCTTCGCTCCCGACCACGTCCGGGAGCTGTGCCGCCAGCGCGTACACGGCTGCCGACCGGCCGATCGGGTCGGCGACGGCCTGTTGCAGCAGCGCCAGGGCGCCGCGCGGGTCGCCTGCCGCCAGCACGGTTTCCTGCAGCGCGCGTTGGATGGCGAGCGAATCGGGCACCCGTTCGGCCGCCCTGCGCAGCGCCTGCAGGCGGCGCTGGGGGGCGGTCTGCAGGGCAGCGAGCGACAGGTGGGCGTCCACCAAGCGCGGCGCGGCCGCCACCGCGCGCTCGAGCAGCGCCTGACGTTCGTCGGGGTCTTGGCGCGTGTCGGCCAGGCCGGCCAACGCCAGCGCATGTGCGGGGTTGATCGCGAGCGCGCTCTCGAAGGCGGTCGTAGCCGCCGCGTCGTCACCCACGGTGGCCAGCACGATGCCCTCGAGGACGCGCACGTCGGCGATGTCGGGCGCAGCCGCAGCCGCCTCGCGCACGAGCCTCTCGGCCCGCTCGGCGTGCCCCTGGAGAACGGCCACGCGGCCGGTCTCGGCGAGCAACCAGGCGCTGTCGCCGTCGAGCTCGAGCGCGGTCTCGAGGTCGTCCAAGCGGGCCCCGGGCAAGCGCGACGCGGCCACGCCGAGCGGCCCGAGGGTCGGCACCGAGGGGGCGCGCTCGAGGGCACCGCGCAGCTGTGCCAGGTCGGCCGGTGCCAGGGCGATGCCGGCGCTCTGCAGACTGGTCTCGGCGAGCTGCCGCCACAGCCGTGCCAGCTCGCCGAGTGAACCGGTCACGTTCGACTCGCGGTCCTCGCCGTCCACGACCACGACCAGATCGACGCTGAGCTGGCTTTGCCCGCTGATGCGCGCCAGCACGATCGCATCGGCCTGGAACAGGCGCTCGATGGCGGCGATGCCGTCGACGCCGGCCTGGTCGGCGCGTTGGAGCACGAGCAGCGCGTCGCCGACCGGCGGCGCGTAGAGGCCCTCGACCTGGTTGAAGGCCCGCTGGACGGCGGCGGCGCTCACGAGCCCGAGCGCGCCCAACGAGCGACTGGCGTCGAAGGGCAGCACCACCACGCGGGTCGGTACCGCCTGGGCGAAGGCGCTGGGCACGAGCAAGAGCAGCGTCAGCAGCGCTGTGGCGGCGGCGAGGATCGGGGTACGTTGCATCGCCGGAGTCTACACCGGAGGCAGTGAGAACACTGAGGCGCGTGCTGGTCGTGCTCTCAGCCCGGTTCGTCGGGGCCGCTGCGGGCGTCTGCGGTGTGGCTGTCGTGCAGGTCGAAGGCCCCCGGCAGGAGCGCGTCGACGCTCGTGCGCAGCTGCGCCTCGCCGCCGAGGCGCACGAGCCACACCTCCGCCTGCGGTGCGAACTCGTGCAGCACCTGCCGGCAGGCGCCGCAGGGGCTTGCGGGGGGATCGGTGTCGGTGACGACGACGAGCGACTCGAAGCCGCGCGCGCCGGCGCTGGCCATGGCCTGAACGGCCGATTGCTCGGCGCAGCGCGACAACCCGTACGAGGCGTTCTCGACGTTCGCGCCCGCGTAGATGCGCCCGTCGTCCGCCAGCAGCGCCGCGCCGACGCGGAACCCTGAGTAGGGGGCGTAGGCCTGCTGCCACGCGCGGGTGGCGGCCGCGACGAGGGCGGCGGGCGGCGCGTCTCGGTTCACGACAGCCACCCGGCCAGGCGCTGGAGGAGCGCCGGCCCCAGGCTCACCAAGCCGACCAGCGCGGCGGCCACGGCACTCACCAGCACGGCGCCGGCGGCCGCGTCCTTGGCCGCCCCCACCAGCGGGTGCGGGGCTGGGTGCAGGGCGTCCGCCAGGCGTTCGAACGCCGCGTTCAGCAGTTCGCTGGCGATGACCAGACCGCAGCACAGGAGCACCACGGCGGTGCCGGTGCCNAGCCACAGCGACACGGCTACGGCTGCGGCCCCGATGACGCCCTGGATGCGCAGGTTGGGTTCGCTCCGAAAAGCCTCGTGAAGCCCGCGTCCGGCGCTCCGGAGGGCCGCGAGGAAGCCGCGCGGCGAGGGCCGTCGCGTGGCGCGGTTCACGTGCCGGCCACCCGGCGAGCCTCGTCGGGCGCCGGGGGCGCCTCGAGCAGTGCGAGCACGCGCGCCTGCGCCGTCTCGAACGGTCGCCAGCCCGCCTCGTCGACGTGGTCGAAGCCGAGCAGGTGCACCAGGCCGTGGGCGGCGAGGATGGCCACCTCGCGCCATGGGGCATGCCCATGGCGGTGCGCCTGGACCGCCGCGGTGTCGAGGCTCACGATCACGTCGCCCAGTGCCTGCACCTGCGGCATGCCGGTGTCGTCGGGCTCGTGCAGGGGGAAGGAGAGCACGTCGGTGGGGCCTGGTTCGCCCAGGTGGCGCTCGTGCAGCTCGGCCATGGCAGCGTCATCGACGAGTACCAGCGTCATCTCGCGCTCCGCGGCGCCGAGCTCGTCACCCAACCTCGCCAGCGCCCGTGCCAGCACCTCATGCCGCCGGAAGCGGCCGGTCTCGTCGAGGATCTCGACTCTCACGACGCAACCCCTTGATCTCCTCGGCGCTCGGGTAGCTGATGCGGCGGTGCAGCACGGCCGTCAACATGCGCTCGAAGGTGGTGGTGATCACCTCCAGGTCGTGGAGGTTGAGCGGGCTCTGGGACAACTGCTCGTCCTGCAGCCGCTGCTCGACCAGTCGGTCGATGAGGGCGCGGATACTCCCCTGGGTGGGGTCGGTGAGGGTCCGCGAGGCCGACTCGACGGCATCCGCGAGCAGCAGCACGGCCGTCTCCTTCGAGCGCGGGCGGGGTCCCGGATAGCGGAAGTTGAGTTCGCTCAGGCTGCCCGTGTCCTCGAGCGCGCGCTTGTAGAAGTAGGCCAGCACCGTCGTGCCGTGGTGCTCGAGCACGTACGGATCGAGTTCGCGCGGCAGCTTGTACTCGCGCAGCAGGTCGATGCCGTCACGGACGTGGCTGGTGATGATGAGGTAGGAGAGGTGCGGGCTGATGCTGTCGTGCGGGTTGTCACCGCTGAACTGGTTCTCCACGAAGAAGTGCGGCCGCCGCAGCTTGCCGACGTCGTGGTAGAGCGAGCCGACGCGCGCCATCAAGGCGTTGCCGCCGATGGCGGCCACGGCCTGCTCGACCAAGTTGGCGATGATCTGCGAGTGCTGGTACGAGCCAGGCGCCTCGAGCAGCAGGCGCTGCAGCAGCGGGTGGCTGGGACTGGACAGCTCCAGGAGTCGGAAGTCGGTCAGGAAGCCGAACACGCTCTCGGCAAGCGGCAGCAGGCCGAGAGCCACCACGCCCGCGAGCACGCCCCCGGCGACGAACAACGCGAAGGCGGTCGCCGTGCCGATCGGTGACAGGCCGCCGCCGACGAGCACCATCACGGTGAGCGCCGTGCCTCCGGCAGTGCCGCCGAGCACGCCCGCCAGGAACACCCCGCTGCGGTTGGTCACGTAGCGCACGCCGAGCACCGCGGCCAGCGACCCCGTCGCCGCTGCCAGCAGCGTCACCACCGGCGTTCCAGGCACCAAGACGGCTGTGGCTACGGCCATCCAGACGCCCCATAGGACCGCGCTGGCCTCGTCCACGAGCACCGCCACCACCAGCGGGAGCGCCAACACGAACACGAAGCTCGGCGAGAGCATCAGCGCGAAGCGCTGGAGCGCCAGCAGCGCCAGCGTGAGGCCGATCAGGAACGCGATTTGGCGCGACGAGAGGCGCACCGCCAGCCGTTCGCTGGCGTACATGGCGGGGAGGGTCAGCAGCAGCCCCAGCAGCAGGCTGCCGAACACGACCAGCACTGCCCGGCTCAACGCGTCGACCTGCGGTGAGTAGAGCCCAGCGGCTTCCAGGGTGCGGAGGTGCTCGTCGGTGATCGTCTCGCCCTCGCGCAGCACGACCTGGCCCGCCTCCAGCGCCTGGGTGCGCAGCGGCACGGCCGCCGCCGCGCCGGCACGCGCCGCCTCGGTCAGCCGTTCGTTGGGTACGGCGGTGGCGACCAGCCGCCGCTCGAGCAGGACGCGCACCTCGCGTTGCCTGTCCGCGGGCGCCGCCGCGACCGCCTCGTCGATCAGGCCGGCGAGCTCCTGCTCGCGCACACCCGAGGGGCTGCCGTAGCGGCGCGCCAGAACGTCGAAGCTGGCGTCGGGTAGCCCGATCCCCGCCAACGAACCCAGCACGACCTGCTGCAGTGTCGGGTCCATCGTGTAGATGGTGGGCACCTGCTCCCGGGCGGCTTGCCGCTCGCGTTCGGTGGCGATGCGGTCGGGCACCAGGAGATCGACCGGCGTCACGTACGACTGGGGGCTGGGATCGCCGATGGCGAGCAGCGCCGTACGCCGCTCGGCGTACACCGAGTACACCAGTCCCGCCAACGTCGCCACGACCAACGCCCAAGGCAGGACACGACGCAGCGGCATGCGACGGCGGCGGCTGGTGTCAGCCATCACGCTCGTACGCGCGGATGATGCGCGCGACCAGCGGGTGCCGAACCACGTCGGCGTCGTCGAAGTTGACGAAGGTGAGACCCTCGATGCCGGCCAGGATCCGCTCGGCCACGTGCAAGCCGCTCTCGACGTTGCCGGGAAGGTCCACCTGGGTGCGGTCGCCGGTGACGACCACGCGGCTGTTGAAGCCCATGCGGGTCAGGAACATCTTCATCTGCTCGGGCGTGGTGTTCTGGGCCTCGTCCAGGATGATGAAGGCGTCGTTCAGCGTGCGCCCGCGCATGAACGCCAGCGGTGCCACCTCGATGGTCCGGGTCTCGAGCAACTGATCGACGCGATCGGGCGGCATCATGTCGTAGAGGGCGTCGTAGAGCGGGCGTAGGTAGGGGTCGATCTTGGCCTGGAGGTCGCCCGGCAGGAAGCCGAGGTGCTCGCCGGCCTCGACCGCAGGGCGCGTCAGGATGACGCGCTTCACCTGCCGCGAGGTGAGCGCCTGGACCGACATGGCCACCGCCAGGTAGGTCTTGCCGGTCCCGGCGGGTCCGATGCCGAAGGTGATCGGGTGCTCACGGATGGCGTTGACGTAGTGACGCTGGTTGACCGTCTTGGGGCGCGTACGCCCCGGCAGGCCGAGGCTGGGACCGTCGCGCTCCTCGGGCTCGGGTTGCTCGAACCGCCCGAGGTCGGCGTGCGCGATCTCGGTGCCATGCACCTCGCCGCCGGCGCGGACCGTGGCCAGCAGCGAGCGGAAGGTCCGCTCGGCCTCGGCCACCGCCTCAGGCGAGCCGCTCAGGCGCACCTCGTCGCCGCGCGCGACGACCTTCGCGGCAAGACGACCGCGCAAGGCGCGCAGATGCTCGTCGTTGCGTCCGAACAGCCGGAGCGCCTCGCTGGGGCTCCGCAGCTTCAGCGTGACGCTGGTGGCGATGGCTTCCTCCGGTTCCGGTACGCCACCGGATCGCTCAACACCAGGTGCCACAGCATCCCCTTCCGGAACGAGCTGGGATCCACGGTGACCAGGTCGTCGGCGCGCAACCGCGCGACCTCACGCGCGCGCCGCTCCGATCCGCTCGACAACCTGGTCCGGGACGGACGCTCCACTTCGAGCGCCGGCGCGTCGTCAGATAGGGAGGCGCGCCGCGCCGACGTGCCTCGGTTCCACGGGGCGGGCGGCCGCTCGCTCGCCTTCGGGAAGGGGTCGCGCGCCGCTCGTGGGCGTCGAGGTTGGTCGGCGCGGGCATCCGGGATGGGTTTGCTGGGGGGTGCCGGCGTGGCGATCGTGCGTTGCGCAGGAGGGCTGGCCGACTGGCTCGAGGCCTGGGCACGAGCCTGGCCCGCGCGCTGGCTGCTGTCCTGGCTCGCGCTCGCGCCGGCCCCACCAGCACCGCTGGCCT
>SL_3KL_010_SEDDRAFT_10005803_pt1 | contig 11064 bp, 11 predicted proteins | sample SodLakKL_010_SED_2_FD_10381 | JGI IMG/M metagenome (IMG submission 10381)
GGCCACCCCAGGCGTAATCGGTCATGCACGAGACTCGTTCGAAGGGGGCGGCATTATCTCAGAGTTACGCCGCTGGCTGCTTCAGGAATCGGGGTCGGCATGTTCCGGGTCGACGATCAGGAAGAACTCCTCACCTTCGCGGATCAGCCCCAGCTCGGACCGGGCGCGCTCCTCGATGGCCTCCAGGCCGGCACGCAGATCCTCGACCTCGGCGGCCAGTGCCTCGTTGCGCGCTTCCAGGCGCTCGTTCTCCTCGAGCTGTTCCTCGACCATGGCGCGCAGCGAGCGCACCTCGCGCACTTCCTGCCAGAACCGGATTTGCACCAGCACCAGCATCACGGCCAGCACGATCAGGATGATGCGCATTTCTATCGTTCAGGGTTCGGAGACCAGCATGCCGGCGATGATAGCGCGATACACCGCCGGCAGGCGATCGAGGTCGTCGATGCGGATACACTCGTCGACCTGATGAATGCTGGCATTGACCGGCCCGAGCTCGACCACGGGCACGCCGCGCGGCCCCAGGAAACGCCCGTCGGAGGTGCCGCCGCCGGTGTTGGCGACCGGTTCGATGCCCAGCAGCTCCCGACAGGCCGAGGTGACCACCGCCGGCAAGGGGCCGGTGGCCGGACCAAAGGGCTCGCCGGACACGCGCCAGTCCAGCGACCATTCGCCCGGATCGTGCTCGTCGATCAGGCGGCGCAGCCGCTGCTCGAGCACCTCGGCTGGACTATTGGGGTTGTTGCGCAGGTTGAACCAGATCTCGATCTCACCGGGGGTGACGTTGTCGGCACCGGTGCCGGCGTTGATGTTGGAAATCTGCAGCCGGGTCGACGGGAAGTACTCATCGCCATCGTCGAAATCCATCCGGCCCAGCGCCGCGATCAACGGCCCGGCCCGATGCACGGGATTGTCGGCCGGGTCGGCGTAAGCCGTATGCCCCTGGATGCCACGCACCTTCAGCTTGGCCTGGATGCTGCCGCGCCGGCCGATGCGGATGGTATCGCCCAGCCGTTCGCGGCTGGACGGTTCACCCACCAGACAGGCATCCGGCAACAGCCCGCGCCGCTCCAGCTCCGGCACGACCGCCCGTACGCCATCGCGCGCCGGGCCTTCCTCGTCGGAGGTCAGCAACAGCGACACCGTGCCGGCATGACCCGGATGCTCGGCGAGGAATTCTTCCAGCGCCACCACGAACGCCGCGTCGGACGACTTCATGTCGGCCGCACCGCGCCCATAGAGCACCCCGTCGCGCACCTTCGGCGCAAATGGCGGCGAAGTCCAGTGCTCCGGCGGCCCCGACGGCACCACGTCGGTATGGCCCAGCAACATCAGGTGCGGCCCACCCTCGCCATGCCGGGCAAATAGGTTGCACACCTCGCCCACATCGATGCGCTCCACGACCATGCCGACCGCCTCCAGACGGGCGCCAATCAACTCCATGCAACCGGCATCGGCCGGCGTCACCGACTCGCGCCGCATCAACTCGACGGCCAGTTCGAATACGGGGGAACGCTTCATGAGCACAGCTTAGCGGAAAACTTGTTCTGGCTTTCCGGTTTACGCTCTACGGGTTTCGAGGTCGGAGGTCCGAAGTCCGAGATCCGACCTCCGTCTTCCGTCCCCATGACACACTCGCCCGGCAAGGCCATAATTCCCCAACGAATCGACAAAACGACCCAACGAAATCCCTATGCTTTCCGCCCTCCGCCAACACCTGCGCCGGCGCAAGCTGGCCCGACATGCGCCTGATCCGAACCTGTTCACGCGGGTGGTGAATTTCTTTCCGGCGCTGGACGGGATCGACATGGCGACGCGAGAGCGCCTCTACCAGCGCACCACCGAGATCCTGGCCGACAAGGAGTTTCATGGCGCGGCCGGGCTGGAGCTTGCGCCCGAGGAGCACCTGGCGGTTGCCGTGCTGGCCGCGCTGCCCGTGCTCGATCTGGGTTCGCAGTGGTACCGGCACTTCCATACCTTCATCGTCTACCCATCCGGCTTTTTCGCCGACTACGAGGAGGCCGACGAGGCCGGGGTGGTGCATCGCGGGCGGGACCTACGCGCCGGCGAGGCCTGGGCGCATGGGCCGGTGGTGCTGTCGCTGGAAGATATCGAGGCCTCGGGCCAGGGCCAGGGCTACAACGTGGTGGTGCACGAACTGGCCCACCAGCTCGACCAGCTCAACGGCGACATGGACGGCTTCCCGCCCCTGCACCGCGACATGGATGCCAGCGAGTGGGCCAGNACCTTCGCCGACGCCTTCCGGCGACTGGAGCAGCANCTCGACGCCGGCATCGAACCGGCCATCGATCCCTACGCCGCCGAATCACCGGCCGAATACTTCGCCGTGACCAGCGAGTATTTTTTTGATGCGCCGGGGTGGCTGCTGGAGCATGAGCCGGCGGTTTATCGGATGCTGGAGGGGTTTTACCGGCCTTCGGTGCGGACGGAGGATCGTCGGTAGTTCGGTTTCCGGTTTTCGGTTTCCGGGTTACGGAGGTCTGAGGTCCGTGCGTCTGTGCGTCTGTGCGTCTATGCGTCAGTAGGCCATGCACATCGCCCGCCGACGTACCGACTTCCGACTTTATCTTCCCTCGTCCGTCGGGGACGTGGCCCCGACCTACCATTGTTATTGTTCCGCTCCTTCGGGGCCCCAGAGCATGCGGTCTATGGCGCGTTCGGGGCTGAAGCGGTCGAGGTCGATGGCGTCGTCGACGAATTCCACGCCCTCGGCTTCGAGGAGTTCGCGCTGGCGCGTACCCTTGCTGCTGTCGTCGGGAAAACTGATCTGGCCCTGGGCATTGACCACCCGGTGCCAGGGCAACTGCATGCGTCTCGGTGCACGTCCCAGGGCGCGACCGACCAGCCGGGCCTTGCCGGGCAGGCGGGCCAGTCGGGCGACCTCGCCGTAGTTCAGCACGCAACCTTCCGGGATGCCGGCAACGACTTCCCAGATGCGCTGGTAACGGTCTTCATCGGACAGCTCAGTCTTTTGCTTCGGATCGCTCACGGGCCGTCTCCAGCATCGCCGAGACGATGCCGTTGAGAATATTGAGTTCGTTCTCGTCGGGCCGGGCACGCAGGTAAAGGCGGCGCAGGCGCTGCATCAGCCGTTTGGGCTGGGCCGGGTTGAGAAAACGGATGGCGAGCAACGCTTCTTCCAGTCGCTGGAAATAGAACTCCAGACGCTCGGGCGGCTGCGGTTCCCAATCAGGAGGCAGGGTTTCGCCCGGGCCGCCGCCGATGGCGGCCAGGTGCAACTCGTAGGCCAGAATCTGCACCGCCTGGGCCAGGTTGAGCGAAGAATAGGCCTCCGAGGTGGGGACATTCACCAGCCAGTTGCAGTGACGCACTTCCTCGTTGTTCAGCCCGCTCTTCTCGCGCCCGAATACCAGTGCAACCTCGTGGGCGTCGGCCTCGACAACGGCCTTTTCAGCCGCCGTGCGCGGGTCGAACAGCGGCTGCGGCAGCGAACGCAGCCGCGCGGTCGTGCCCAGTACCAGTCCACAGCCGGCAATCGCGTCCATGAAATCATCCACCACCAGCGCGTTGGCAAGCACATCGTCGGCGCTGGAAGCCATGGCCGTGGCCTCGCCGCTGGGATAGCGCTCCGGCGAGACCAGCACCAGGCGTTCCAGCCCCATCACCTTCATCGCCCGTGCCGTCGCCCCGATGTTGCCCGGGTGCGTGGTGCCAACGAGAACGATGCGGATGTTGGATAGGGGAGATGTCATGGTGCAATTATAGAGGTTCCCGGCATCCCGAAGCATGAAGCCGACCTGGAAGGGTGCGGGAAAAGGTGATAGGTGAAAGGTGAAAGGGAAAAGCGGGGATACCGCAAGCAGCCACCGTGTATCATGCTCTCTGTCGCTCGGATTACGCCCTTTTGTACCTTTTACCTTTCACCTTTTACCTTTCACCTTTTTCCCCATGACCAACCCCTATATCAATCTCGCCACCGAAGCCGCCCGCAGGGCCGGCGACCTGATGATGAAGTACCGTTCGCGGCTGGAGGGGATTCCCGTCGAGCGCAAGGCGCGCCACGACTATGTCAGCGACGTTGACCGTGCCTGCGAGCAGATCATCTCGGACTATATCCTCAAGCATCACCGCGACCACGCCATCCTGGGCGAGGAGAACGGTCAGCGCGGTGACAGTGATTTCGTCTGGGTCCTCGATCCCATCGACGGCACCAGCAACTACCTGCGCGGCATTCCGCACTTTGCGGTATCCATCGCCTTCATGGCACACGGGCGCATCGAGCACGGGGTGGTGTACGATCCGGTACGCGATGAACTGTTCACTGCCAGTCGCGGCGAGGGCGCCTTCCTCAACAGCCAGCGCATGCGCGTGTCCGGCCGCAAGGATCTTTCCGGCGCCGTACTCGGCACTGCCTTCCCGTTTCGCAAGCGCCGGCTGATGGACGGCTACCAGGGCATGTTCAATGCCCTGTTCGAGAAAATCGAGGATATCCGCCGTGCCGGCACCGCCTCGCTGGACCTGGCCTACGTCGCCTGCGGCCGGCTCGATGGCTACTGGGAACTGGGTCTGCAGCCCTGGGACACGGCGGCCGGTGCACTGATGGTCAAGGAAGCCGGTGGCGTGGTCATGGACATCGCCGGCGGCGATAACTGGCTGAATTCCGGCCACGTCATTGCCGCGCCATACAAGCTGATCACACCGATGCGTGCCGCGATCGATCCGCATGTGACCGAGGCCATGCGTGCACGGGTGGCAAAGCGAGACTAAGCAGTTCGCTGACCGATTTGGAAATCACCGACATCGGCATGCCGGTCTCAAGCGGGAGGATTCGCTGAAGGCCTCGCCACCGCGTCGAACTGAAGCGAATCCTCCCGCTTGAGACCGGCTTCGAAGCCACCCGCGCCACGAATTTATCCAGGGCTAATCGATCATGGCGGAAATCAATCCGGGGCCAGCAAGCGCTTCGGCCGCAGGCGCCCCTGCCCGTCCATTTCGCCGATGCCGACAAAGGCATCGTCACCGTAAATCCGCACCAGCCCTTCTTGGGTTTCAGTCAAGCCGGCGATGGTCTGACCNTGACGTGCGCGTCGGGTCTGTTCGCCATCCAGATGCACTTCGGGCAGGTGTTCCAGCGCCCGGTCGGGGCGCAGCAGCAGGGAGCGGGCCGGACCGCGTTCGAGCTTATCCAGCGCCTCCAGTGAAATGGCGGCATCGACGTTGAACGGAGCGCTCGATGTGCGCCGCAGGCCGCTGAGGTGCGCGCCGCAGCCCAGCTTCTGCCCGATATCACGCGCCAGCGAACGAATGTAGGTTCCCTTGGAACACCTGACGGCAATCCGGACCTTCGGCAAATCGATGTCCAGCAGCCTGAGCTGGTAGATGGTGACTGCTCGTGGCGGCCGCTCGACTGTCTCGCCCCGGCGCGCCAGGTCATACAGGCGCTGCCCCTTGTGCTTGAGGGCCGAGTGCATCGGCGGCACCTGCTCGATGTCTCCCCTGAATGCCTGTAGCACGCTCTCGATCGACACCTCGGTCAGTGGTGGCACCTCGCGCTCGGCAATGACCTCACCCTCGGCATCTTCACTGTCGGTTTCCACCCCGAGATGCAGTTCGCCCTCGTAGGCCTTGTCGGCATCGAGCAGAAAGGCCGACACCTTGGTGGCCTCGCCGAAGCACAGCACCAGAAGCCCCGATGCCATGGGATCGAGCGTACCCGTGTGCCCCGCCTTCTTGATGCCCAGAATACGCTTGGCGCGCGCCAGCGCGGCATTGGAAGTGATGCCGGAGGGCTTGTCGAGCAGAAGGATTCCGTTTGCAGGCATCATCAAAAAGGAGTTCAACACGAAGGGCACGAAGAGGGTACGAAGCTCACGAAGGACTGATCATTTCTATTCTTCGTGTACTTCGTGCCTTCTTCGTGCGTCTTCGTGTTCCATCTTTTGTTTCAGGACTTGCGCTTGGCAGCCGCGAGGAGTTGTTCGATTCGGTCGCCCGATTCCGACGAGGTGTCGTGAATGAACTTCAAGCTGGGGGTCAGGCGCAGGCGCACGCGCTTGCCGAGTTCGTGGCGAACCTGGCCGGCGTGCTCGTTGAGAAACCGCAGAATGTCCGGCGCCTGGTCGATCTCTAGCACCGCCACATAGACCTTCGCATGCGATAGGTCGCGCGCAACCTCGACATCGGTCACCGTGATCAGACCGGTGGGGAGTTCGTATTCGAACTCCCCGTGCAGGATCTCGGCCACTTCGCGCCGGAGCAGCCCGGAGACGCGTTCGGAGCGTGGGATGTTCATACTCAGTCGTCGAGCGAGCGCTGCACTTCGATGCGCTCGAAACACTCGATCTGATCGCCCGCCTTGACGTCGTTGTACTGCTTTACGCCAATGCCGCACTCGGTACCGGCCTGAACCTCGCTGACATCGTCCTTGAAGCGCCGCAGCGATTCGAGCTCACCTTCGAAGACCACCACGTTGTCGCGCAGCACGCGGATCGGGTTGGCACGCTTGACCACGCCCTCGACCACCAGGCAACCGGCGACGGCACCCAGCTTGGAGGAACGGAATACGTCCTTGACTTCGGCCAGGCCGATGATCTGTTCCTTGGTCTCGGTCCCCAGCAGACCACTGATCGCTTTCTTGACGTCGTCAATGGCGTCGTAGATGACACTGTAGTAATTCAGGTCCAGATCGGCTTCCTGGATGATCTTGCGCGCCGCGGCATCGGCACGGACATTGAAGCCGATGATGATGGCGCCGGAGGCCTGCGCCAGGCTGGCGTCGGACTCGGTGATGCCACCGACACCCGAAGCAACGACGTTGACCTTGATCTCGTCGTTCGACAGGCGGGTGAGTGCATCTTTGAGCGCTTCGACAGAACCCTGCACGTCGGCCTTGATGACCAGGTTGACGGTCTGCTGCTCCTCAGAAGCACCCTCGCCCATCTGGTCGAACAGGCTCTGCAGCTTGGCGGCCTGCTTCTCGGCCAGGCGCCCCTCGCGGGCTGCCTGCTTGCGCTGATCGGCGGCTTCGCGCGCCTTGCGCTCGTCGGCCACGGCCAACACGTCGTCACCGGCATTCGGCACGCCGGACAGGCCCAGCACCTCGGCCGGAATGGACGGACCAGCTTCATCAATGGCATTGCCGGCCTCGTCGAACATGGCTCGTACGCGGCCGAACTCTTCACCGGCCAGGATGGTATCGCCGCGCTTGAGCGTGCCGTCCTGCACCAGGATGGTTGCCACCGGGCCACGGCCCTTGTCGAGCGACGACTCCACCACCACGCCACGGCAGCGGCGCGAGGGCACGGCCTTGAGCTCGAGTACTTCCGATTGCAGCAGGATGGATTCAAGCAGGTCGTCAATCCCGTCCCCGGTGATCGCCGAGACCGGCACGAAAATTTCCTCGCCACCCCAATCCTCGGGCACGACTTCCTCGGCGGCCAGTTCGGACTTGACGCGGTCGGGATCGGCTTCGGGCTTGTCCATCTTGTTGACCGCCACGATCAGCGGCACGCCGGCAGCACGTGCATGCTGGATGGCTTCCTTGGTCTGCGGCATGACGCCGTCGTCGGCGGCAACGACCAGGATGACGATATCCGTGGCCTTGGCACCGCGAGCGCGCATGGCGGTAAACGCGGCATGGCCCGGGGTATCGAGGAAGGTCACGACGCCGTTGTCGGTCTCGACGTGATAGGCGCCGATGTGCTGGGTAATGCCACCCTCTTCGCCCGTGGCGACCTTGGCACGACGGATGTAGTCGAGCAACGAGGTCTTGCCGTGATCGACATGCCCCATGACCGTGACCACCGGCGGACGCGTGACCTCGTCGCCTTCGGCGACTTCTTCCTCGGCCACCAGCTCCTGCTCGATATCCTTGTCCTCGGCCACTTTAGCCTCGTGGCCCATTTCCTCGACCACCAGAATGGCCGTTTCCTGGTCCAGCGGCTGGTTGATGGTGACCATCGTGCCCATGTTCATCAGTGCCTTGATCACTTCGCCGGCCTTGACCGCCATCTCGCGTGCCAGGTCGCCCACGGTGATGGTCTCGGGCACTTCCACAACACGCTTGACCGGCGCGGTGGGCTTCTGGAAACCGTGCTCGGTGGAAACACCGGCCACCTTGCCAGCGCGGCGCTGCTTGCCCTTGGGCTTGCGGCGCTTGGACTTCGGCCCGATGTGCAATTCTTCGCGACCGTAACGAGTGCCGGCATCCTTGCCGGGCTTTTCCTTGCCCTTGGCGGCCTTGCGTTCGGCTTCCTTGCGGGCTGCCTCGCGCGCCACCTTCTCCTCGACGCGACGCTGGGCCTCGAGCTCGGCCTGCGCGCGCTCGGCTTCCTTGCGGCGCTCTTCCTCTTCGGCTTCGCGCTTCTGGCGTTCCTCGGTCTCGAGACGCTCCCGCTCTTCCTGCTCGGCCTGCCGCCGTTCGGCCTCTTCGCGCTCGGCACGTTCGGCTTCCTCGCGCTGACGGCGAGCATCCTCCAGCGCCTTGGCCGCTGCCTCGCGCTCGGGATCGGTCTGCTCCTGCTCGGCAATCTCGCGCCGCTTGACGTAAGTGCGACGCTTGCGCACCTCGACGTTGACCGTGCGCGACGGGGCCGCACCGCGTCCACGTGTGCGCCCGGCGCCGCCCGACGGAACCTTGAGTTCACTGACAGACTTGCGCTTGAGGGTGACCTTGCGCGGCGCGCTGGCCTCATCGACTTCGCCTTTGCCGTGGCTCGAACGAAGGTGAGTCAGCAGCTTCTTCTTGTCTTCATTGGTCACCGAAGCGGCCGGGTCATCCACCTTGATGCCGGCTTCGTTGAGCTGGGTAATCAGGCGATCGACTTCGATCCCCAATACCTCAGCCAGTTGTGAAACAGTGACCTGGGACATGCAGTATTCCTTGCAATCTATCTTGTAGTTACTCTTCCGCGAACCAATGCTCACGCGCCTTCATGATCAGGGCGGCGGCGGTTTCGGGATCGAGATCCTTGACCTCTTCAAGCTCATCGACCGAGCATTCTGCCAGATCGTCGCGCGTTCGGATGCCATTCTCGGCCAGACGGAAGGCGATGGTGTCGGTCATACCCTCGAGATCGAGAAGGTCCTGTTCCGGACGATGCTCTTCGAGTTCCTCTTCCGACGCGATCATCTGCGTCAGCAAGGCGTCGCGGGCACGCTGCCTGAGCTCGCCGACCACACCCTCGTCGAACTCCTCGATGGCGAGCAACTCGGACTCGGGCACGTAGGCGACTTCCTCGACGTTGGTAAAGCCTTCCTGCACCAGGATCGATGCCACTTCCTCGTCGACGTCGAGCTTTTCCTTGAACATCTCCAGAACGGTGCGCGACTCGGTCTCGCTTTTCTGTTCGGCCTCCTCAACGGTCATCACGTTGAGGTTCCAGCCGGTCAGCTCCGAGGCCAGGCGCACGTTCTGGCCGCCACGGCCGATGGCCTGCGACAGGTTGTCTTCCTCGACGGCGATATCCATGGTCTTCGAATCCTCATCGACGACAATGGAATGCACTTCCGCCGGTGCCATCGCGTTGATCACGAACTGAGCCGGGTTCTCATCCCACAGGATGATGTCGATGCGCTCGCCGGCCAACTCGTTGGAGACGGCCTGCACGCGCGAACCGCGCATGCCGACACAGGCGCCGATCGGATCCGTGCGGTCATCCAGCGCATGAACGGCAATCTTGGCACGCCGCCCCGGATCACGGGCCGCACCCTTGATGTCGATGAGCTCCTGCCCGAACTCGGGCACCTCGAGCTTGAACAGCTCGATCAGGAATTCCTTGCAGGTCCGGCTGACGAACAACTGCGGGCCGCGCTGCTCGGGGCGCACCTCGTAGAGGTAACCGCGCAGGCGATCATTGATGCGGGCCGTTTCGCCGGGAATCGTGTGGCGCGAAGGAATGAAGGCCTCGGCATTTTCGCCCAGGTCGAGCATGATGCCGCCCTTTTCCATGCGCTTGATCTGACCGCTGACCAGTTCGCCGACACGATCCTCGTAGGCTTCAACCACCTGGACACGCTCGGCCTGGCGCACGCGTTGCACGATCACCTGCTTGGCGGCCTGGGCCGCGATGCGCCCGAACTCGGGCGGCTCCATCGGCTCCTCGATATGGTCGCCGACTTCAAGATCCGGATCATGCTCGCGCGCATCCGTCAGGCGGATCTGGCGATCCTCCGACTCGAGCTCGGCTTCCTCCTCATCATCGGAGATCACTTCCCAGCGGCGAAAGGCCTCGTAATCGCCCGTGTCGCGATCAATGGCGACTCGCACCTCGATATCTTCGGGGTGACGACGGCGCGCGGCCGAGGCCAATGCAGCCTCGATCGCTTCGAAAATCGTTTCGCGCGTCAGGCCCTTCTCGTTGGAGACGACCTCGACGACCTGCAGGATTTCCTTGCCCTTATTCATGACCAAGCTTTCCGAGTCAACTGTAAATTCATGTCATTCAACCTGATTCACCGGCAAACAGCGTATCGAGATCCGGCGCCAGCTCCGCACGATGGACATCGGCGAGCGGCAACTCCCATTCGTCACCATCAACCAGCAGTACCACGACCGAGTCGTCAACCCGCACGATCGTGCCCTTGAACTTCCGTCGCCCGTCAATCGGGGTATGCATTGTCACGCGTGCAGTCTCGCCAACAAACCGGCGGTAGTGATCGACCTCGAACAAAGGCCGCTCGACGCCGGGAGATGAAACCTCCAGCGTGTAATGGCCGCTGACAGGCTCTTCCACGTCCATCAGCGCCGAAACTTCGCGACTGACGTGCTCGCAGTCCTCGACCCCGACGCCCGTTTCATCACGATCGATGTAGATACGCACCAGCCGATTCTTCGGATTGGGCACGTACTCGACACCGACGAACTCGTAGCCGAGATCCTCGACCAGCGGCTTGAGCAACGCCTTCAACTTGTCCGATGCGGCCATCGCCCACTTCTCCCGACTAAGGAAGCCCTAAACGAAAAAAGCCCCTATGACCAGGGGCTTTTTTCTTCGTCCAAAAACCTGGTAGCGGGGGCAGGATTCGAACCTGCGACCTTCGGGTTATGAGCCCGACGAGCTGCCAGACTGCTCCACCCCGCAA
>SL_3KL_010_SEDDRAFT_10005805_pt1 | contig 11058 bp, 8 predicted proteins | sample SodLakKL_010_SED_2_FD_10381 | JGI IMG/M metagenome (IMG submission 10381)
GGTGGAGCCCCTGATCTTCCAGGCACAATAAACTATGCCGGGGAGAGCATGCACATTGCATACTTAAATAACCTGCCACTTGTCGTTGACGGAGAAAAAGGACCCCAGCCCCCCCTGGAAATTAAACTTATTCCAGCGCGTATCCCCTTTTTTACTGATCAAATTTAAAAGTGTGTCACAGTTACCCGCTTTTTCAGCTTAACTTTGCTGATGCTTGTTGAGCCAATCAAGCAGGTAGTCATAAACCTGATCTTTTTCAGGTTCGTTGTGCAGCTCGTGGAATAAGCCGTCCCAGATTTTTAATGTGCATTCAGAATTTATCTTTTCTGCAATTTCTTCAGACCCCTGATGATATGTAATTCTATCACTACTGCCGTGCATTAGTAAAAGCGGTATATCTATTTTTGAAGCATTTGAAAATATATAGTCTATTGTGTCAATCATGCCTTTACCCATACGCAGAGAAACGCGGTCGTGAACCAGGGGATCATTGCGATATTTATCAACAACATCTGTATCCTTCGATAAACCTTCCAGTTCAAGGCCATTTGGCATTGTTACCTTTGGTATTATTGGTTCTAATATCCGAAGGGCAGTAACTTTTCCTTTTTGCTGATCCAGCATTGTACGCAAGCCGGGGCTGGTTACCACGGCTCCTTTGATATCCGGTTTATTTTTAATCAGGTAATAGAGTACGAGCATGCCTCCCAAGCTGTGACCATACAGGAAGGCCGGGGTGCCAGGGAATTCTTTTGCTGCCTGATCGAGCATGATATAAATGTCTTCAGCAAAGTGATTATAAGATGGAGTATCTCCCCGCTTCCCGCCTGAGCGGCCATGACCTCTTAAGTCAAAGGCAAGCAATGCAAACCCGGCGCTGGTTAGTTTGCCTGCCCAGTGTTCATAGCGGCTGCTGTGTTCACCTAAACCATGAACCAGGCAGATAACTCCTTCAACCTTTGTTTGTGGTTCCCAGGCCTGGGCAAATAGCGGTAGTCCGTCTTTTGTTTGCCATTGTATTTCACGATGAGTCATTGGTTTTGATTCCCCTTTTAGTCAATAACAAAGTTAATGTATTTATTGCTGCTGCTGGTATAGCTGGTTAGCCTCAAAAAGTGCATCTTCCACGGAGCACTTATGACCCAGATCGTTTAAAATCTCTGCCAGTGCTTTTAATAGTTTTTCTACGTTTGTTCTGTTTGATCCATTGCCCATTAAACCAATTCTCCAGGCTTTGCCTTTAAAAGGGCCGAGACCTCCGCCAATTTCAATTAAATTATCTTTGCGCAGGCGTGAGCGAACTGAGAAATCATCTATATCGCCGGGAATCCATACGGTAATCAAGCTGGGCAGGCGGTATTGATCTTCTACTACAGACTCAATTCCCAGGGCTTTTAATCCTGCCACCATAGCGCCGCTGTTTAAACGATGACGGTCATATCGTTCCTCGAGGCCCTCTTCTTTAATCATGGTTAGGGCTTCATATAAGGCATAAATCATGTTAATTGGTGCGGTATGGTGATAAAATCTTTCTTCGCCCCAGTAACGGGTTAAAAATGAAAGATCAAGGTACCAGCTTTGCACCTTGCTTTTTCTCTGCTTAAACTTTTCCATAGCTTTTTCCCCAAAAGTAATCGGAGCCAGGCCTGGGGGAGCGCCAAGGCATTTCTGGTTTCCACTGTATGCTATATCCAGGTTTCTGCGGTCAACTTCAACCGGTAAGCCGCCCAGTGATGTTACCGCATCAACGACGATTAATGCTTCGTGGTCATGTGTCATTTCCACTATAGGTTCTAAAGGTTGATGTACTCCTGTAGATGTTTCTGCGTGAACAATACCAACCAGTTTAACTCCGGGATTGGCTTCCAGCTTATTTTCAATGTCTTCCGGATCTATGGGGCAACCCCATTCGGCATTGACCTCAATAACCTCTGCCCCACAGCGCGAGGCAACATCAACCATTCGCTGGCCAAAAACACCATTTACACCAACTATCATTTTGTCTCCTGGTTCAATCATGTTAACCAGGGCAGCTTCCATACCGGCGCTTCCGGTTCCCGAGACAGGAAAGGTGATCTGGTTTTCAGTTTCAAAGACAAAGCGCAGTAAATCCATAGCTTCATTCATGATGGAAAGAAAATCAGGGTCTAAATGGCCCAGGGTATGCTGGCCCATTGCTTCAAGGACTCTTTCATGGACCGGACTCGGACCGGGGCCCATAAGTAAAACTTCAACCGGTTTTTCGAGATGCATAGATAATCCTCTCCCTGCTATCGATTGGTGTACTTAAAGTTGTACTTGTTGAGTCAAAATTCCTGCAAAAAGTAATAATAAATCTTTAAGCCAATAATGAGTAAACTTAGAAAAGATAAATTTAGTAAATTAAATTTAATGGATGTAATAGNTGAAATTATTGTTGGAGTGATTTTTCCTGCATCTTTAATTTGCAGNCGGNGCTTTGAGGATTCCGGGCCGGTTCACTACCTTGGCACCGAATGGCAGGAGGGCCAGCAGGGCCAGTTTCAAATGTTGAATTCCAAAGGGAATGCCGATGATAGTCAGGAATAAAAATGCACCGAAAGCAAGATGAGTCAGGAATAGCTCCCACCCCAGCAGAAGAATCCAGAGGATATTACCAATAAAACTGCCTACACCAAAGCTGCCAATTTCCACATCTCTGCCGAAAGGCCAGAGAACAAAGCCGGCAAACTTGAAGCACTGAAGGCCAAAGGGGATGCCAATGATGGTCAGGCAGACCAGGAGGCCGGCAATAGTCCATAAAATTGCTCCGATAAGGCCTCCGAAAATAAGCCATAAGATATTTCCGAGAAAGCGAAAAACTGACATGTATGTTTATACCTCCATCGCTGTGATTATACCATAATAATAGTTGAAAATATTATTTATGACTGCACAATTATGACGAAAAGGTTTTGTCACCCTGAGAAAAGTAGTGAATTTTTCCCTTTGGGTAAAAGTGTGTCATAAAAATCGTCCCCGTGAGCGCCCTCTTGACTCAGTCTCCCGGGTAATTGTGACCATATCATAAAGAATGTGCCTGTTGGTTATTGTCTTTAGCTAAAGGATTTAAGTGTTTATAGAAGAATTAATAGCAAAAATACTGTTAGGGTTAAGGAGTATCCAGCCATGACCACCCCGGAAAAAATTTGCTACATGCCGGCCCATAAGCTTGCCAGGTCGATCAGAACTAAAGATCTATCACCGGTTGAATTAGTTAAAACATTTCTAAATCGCATAGAGAAGGTTAACCCAAAAATTAATGCCTACTGTACTGTTGCTGCTGATTATGCTATGGAAGAAGCGGAAAAGGCTGAAAAGAAGCTAATGTCAGATCTACCTGTTGGTTCTTTGCACGGGGTTCCTGTTGCAATAAAAGATGTTACCTTAACAAAAGGGATTCGCACAACTTTTGGTTCTAAGTTATACAAAGATTATGTGCCGGCAGTTGATTCCCTGGTAGTTGAAAGGTTGAAGGATGCAGGTGCAATTATCCTCGGTAAGACCAATACTCCTGAATTTGCTGCCGGAGGGTCTACTTACAATGATCTGTTCGGCGCGACCCGGACGCCCTGGAATGCAGACTACAACAGCGGTGGTTCAAGCGGTGGTTCGGCGGCAGCGATAGCGGCAGGACTCTGTCCTATCGCCGAAGGTAACGATCTGGGCGGATCGCTTAGAATTCCGGCCAGCTTTTGTGGAATTGTCGGTTTAAGACCGTCGCCCGGCAGGGTTCCCCTTTATCCAAACGATTTATACTGGGATGATATGTCGGTGGAAGGGCCGATGGCCCGCACGGTAAGCGACGTGGCTTTAATGCTTGATGTAATATCAGGCATGGATAAGCGCACGCCAATGGCAATGCTGCCCAAGGAGGAAAGTTTTTATGATAGCACTACCGGTAAAATAGATTGCAACTTCAAGATTGCCTGGGCTGGAAACCTTGATTTGACCCCGGTAGATAATGAAGTTATGGAAATAGCACGGGGTGCAATTGATGTTTTCAAAATGCTGGGATGCTCGGTGGACGAGGATCATCCCGACTTCAGCGGACTTCAGGAAACAGCCGCTGTTTTAAGGGGAGTTCGCTTTGCTGCTCTTTATCAAGATCAGCTTAATAAGCCCGAATTCATTGAAAAAGTAAATTCCAACATAATCGGTAACATCAAGCAGGGTCTGAGCTTAAGAGGCGAAGCTGTGGCCAAAGCGAAAAAACATCGCTCCGAGCTGTGGCGTAAGATGCTTGATTTCTTTGCCGGTTATGATCTCCTAATTCTTCCGACAGTGCCGGTCAAACCTTTCCCTGCAGAGACAGCATATCCGACAGAGATTAACGGCAAAGCCATGGAAAGCTATATTGACTGGATTATGCTGACCTATGCGTTTTCAGTTACCGGACTACCTGCAGTAAGTATCCCCTGCGGCTGGACTGAGGATGGTTTTCCGGTTGGCCTGCAGATTGCGGGCAGGCCCGGCGCAGAAAGGGAAGTTTTACTGGCTGCTGCCTGCTTTGAGCAGGCCAGACCCTGGCAGGAGAGAAAGCCTGAGTTGTAAAACGGGTAAGCATATTGACAGGCTTATCAGTCTGGTTTAGAATTATGTTGTAAGACAAGAAAATATTAGCAGTCCTGCTGCTCATAGTTATTAGACATGAGAGAGCACCGGGGAATAAGCCCTTGTGCTCTTTTTTATGTTTTCTGCCGGGAGGAGATTGATGATGAGTTTTGTGAAGAGCATTAAAAGTGTTGAGCCGCTTACTATAAATGGCGGTGGTTTTAACGTGCAGGATGTAGTTAATGTTGCAAGGAACAAGGCATTGGTTAATATATCACCTGAAGCTTTTAAAAGGATCGAGAGATCCAGAGCCATGCTGGAAAAGCTGGTTGAAGAGGATGCCGTGGTTTACGGAATTACCACCGGTTTTGGCCGCTTCAGCGATGTAAATATATCTAGAAAAGATGCAATTCAGCTGCAGAAAAATTTAATTGCCAGTCATGCAACTGCGGTAGGAGAACCGCTGCCTGAAGAGGCTGTCCGGGCAGCACTTTTGCTGCGTTTAAATGCCCTGGCCCGCGGCTATTCGGGTGTTCGTCCCCTACTGGTAGAACAGCTGGCCGAGGTTTTAAATAGAGGTGTTGTGCCGGTCATTCCCGAACAGGGTTCTCTTGGTGCCAGTGGTGATCTTGCACCTCTATCTCACCTGGCCCTGGTATTGACCGGTCAAGGTGAAGCTTTTTACAACAACGAAAGGATGACCGGGGCGGAAGCCCTGGCTGCAGCAGGGCTTGAGCCTGTTACCCTGGTTGAAAAAGAAGGCCTGGCCCTGATTAATGGAACTCAGATCATGACTGCTATCGGGACGCTGGCATATCACGATGCTGTAAATGTCCTGAAAGCAGCCCTGATAACAGCAGCTTTAACCCTGGAAGCCCAGCTTGCCGTGCCCGATGCCTTTGATCCGCTGATAGCGAGTGTCCGCACTTACAGCGGACATGAATATACATCAGATGCCATTTTGCGCCTGATTGAGGGCAGCAGCCTGATTGGCAGCGATCGCCGCAAGGTTCAGGATGCATACAGCCTGCGCTGTGTTCCCCAGGTTCATGGAGCCACTACCAATGCCCTTGATTACGTGAACAGCATCCTTGAAGTTGAAATAAATTCTGTCAATGATAATCCTATGCTTTTCCCTGAAGAAAATCGGGTGCTTTCGGGAGGCAATTTCCACGGACAGCCTGTTGCCCAGGCCATGGATTTTATGGCCATAGCCGTAGCCGAGCTGGCAAATATTTCCGAAAGACGGATTGAACGCCTGGTAAACCCGGCTTTAAGCGGCCTTCCGCCATTCCTGGTCAAAGAGGGTGGTCTTAATTCGGGTATGATGATTGCCCAGTATACAGCGGCTTCACTGGTCAGTGAAAATAAGGTGTTCTGCCACCCGGCCAGCGTTGATTCTATCCCGTCCTCTGCCAACCAGGAAGACCACGTCAGCATGGGCACGACGGCAGCCCGCAAAGCACGCACTGTAATTGACAACACGGCCAGAGTTATTGGCATAGAACTTTTAACTGCGGCCCAGGCTGTCGATTTTCGGGGAGCTAAAAATTTGGGACACGGCACTGCTGCTGCTTACAAGCTGCTGCGTGAAGAAGTCGATTTTCTTGAAAAAGACCAGATTCTCCATCCCATGATTGAAAAGGCAATTGACCTGGTTAACAGCGGACAGCTGGTGGAAGCAGTGGAGGGGGAAGTTGATCTTTCCGCTAGCAGCAAATCTTTGTCAGATTATTAATGCTTAAGAACCGTCTTAGTGATAAAATATCTAGGCTGGAATTAATGAAAAGGCGGGAATGCAAATGGAACAAATTGGTAAAACCGCAATCATGTATGCCCTGGCTGACGGTGAACTTGAAAAACAGGTTAAAACAACAGCTGAAGCAAACGGATTTAAACTGATCAAGGGCAGGGTTGGCTCAATGAGTACAGAAAAAATATTTGCTGCCGTGGAAACGGCTGCTCAACGTGAAGGGCTGATCAGCAAGGATTATTACCGGGATACACATGCTCTTTATCATACTATCCTGGAGGCTTTTACCGGTATCTGCAGGGGGCAGCTCGGGCTAGGTGACATTATGCGCACGGTCGGGTTAATGTTTACGGTGGTTAGGGGACCGCGCACGGTTCATGACAGCCAGGATGGTGAGTGGCTGGCCGTGGTTCTTTACGGGACCATCGGTGCCCCGGTTAAAGGTTATGAGCATGAAACTATTGGCCTGGGTATGAATCACCTGTAATCGGTTCACTTAAATTTATAGCTCTACCTGGAAGCCTGCTAAGCAGGCGGCCGTTAAAACTTGGAGGTGTTTAAAATAAGCACGTATCGTTCAAACTACAGCCAGCAGTTATCGCCACAGTTAAGATGGTTCAGCACGGGCCAGCTGGAAGAAATCCACAGCGCCACAATCGATGTTCTCGAGCAGGCCGGGGTCCGGGTTGACCATGATGAGGCATTAAATCTTCTAAAGGATGCCGGGTGTGTTGTTAAGGATCGAGTTGCAAAAATACCAGGATGGCTAATCGATGAGGCAATCAGGATGGCCCCCTCGAAGATTAATATTTATGATCGCGAAGGCAATCCGGCAATGAACCTGGAAGCAAACTACACGTATTACGGGGCCGGTTCCGACCTGCCTTTCCACCTTGATTTTGAAACGGGTAAGAGAAGAAACTCGGTTAAGCAGGATGTGATCAATGCAGCCAGGCTGATCGATAAACTGCCAAATTTTGATTTTTCCATGAGCTACGGTATCCCAACCGATGTTCCTGCAGCAAAAGGGGACCTTCACCAGTTTGCTGCCCAGGTGCTGCACTGCTCCAAACCTATAATTTTCACCTCCTTTAACAGGGAGAACCTGAAAACTATCATCGATATGGCTGCAGCAGTCACCGGTTCTCATGAGGACCTGCGTGATCGTCCTTTTATAATTCTCTATGATGAGCCGATTTCGCCGCTTATTCATACCGGTGAAGGTATGGATAAGATGTTAACCTGCGTTGAATACGGGGTTCCTGTTATTTACACCCCCGGTGTTGTAGCCGGTGGAACCTGCCCGGTAACTAAAGCAGGAACCATTGTCCAGATGAATGCGGAAAGTATTTCCGGCCTGGTTATTGCCCAGCTGAAGAAAAAAGGGTCGCCGGTAATTATCGGTGGTGGAGCTACCCCGATGGAAATGAGTACTACTGCCACCCTCTACGGTTCGCCTGATGCAGCCATGAATTATTGTGCCATGACCGAGTTGGCCAAGTTCTACGGCCTGCCCAATTTCACCGAAGCCGGCTGCTCCAATGCACCGGTGCCTGATGCCCAGGCCGGGATGGAGGCGTCCACAGGCCTGCTTTTAAACCAGCTGGCCGGGGCCAACCTGGTCCACGACGTGGGCTATCTTGACGGTGGTAAAACGGGATCACTTCCCTTCCTGGTTATGAATGATGACTTTATAAGCGCTGCAAAATATATTGGAGCGGGAACGGTGGTTAATAAAGATACCATTGGCACTGAAACTATAGTAAAAGTTGGTCCTTCCGGGCATTACCTGGGCGAGGAACATACCATGAAGTATTTCCGCAACGAAATATGGTCACCTACCGTATTTAACAGGACCATGTACCAGAGCTGGGAAAAGGATGGCAGCAAAGATATTGTGGAACTGGCCAGGGATAAAGCGAGGGATATTTTAGAGAATGAGCCGGTTAACGCACCTGCACCGGGAGCTGTGGAAAAAATTAATAACCTGCTATAAGGTTATATAAATATCGAACTTCAAAAGGTGAAACTTAATCTTATATCGAATATTATTATTGCTCGTTAAATATCATGCTATGCAAGGAGTTGATGTTTGGAATCTTTAAAGAATTTGTAAGCACTTTACGAGTTTTTATAAGAGGGATTAATGAGATTTAAAGGAGGAGTTAAAATTGTATAAAAAGATGATGTTTTTAATGGCCCTGCTGCTGGCAGCGACCATGATCGTGGTATCCTGTGCACCTGACGAGGATATTGCTGTTGATGATCCAGTAGATGAGCCGGTCGATGAACCGGCAGTGGGTGACAACATTCTGCGCAGTGCTTACTATGCACCGACCAACATGGACCCGGCATTTTTAAGCACTGTTGCCGATGACCAGATAGCCCGCCAGTGGTCGGACTTTCTGGTTTATATTGATGAAGAAAATGAGCCCGATGAAAGCCGCAGTGTGGCTGAAAGCTGGGAAGCTGATGAAACAGGCACTGTCTGGACCTTTAACCTGCGTGAGGGTATCCTTTTCCACGACGGCAAAGAGATGACTTCCCGCGATGTTAAGTTTACTTTTGATCGCCTGCGCGATCCGGACATCGGGTCGGCAACAGTTGGTTTGTATTCAAACATCACTGATATTACTGCGCCCGATGACTATACAGTGGTATTTGAGCTGGAAGACCCCAACCCCGACTTCCTGAGGGATTTGGGTGACTATCACGCCTTGATCATGGATGCCGACAATGAAGATTTTGCTACCAACTTCAATGGAACCGGCCCTTTCATGGTGGAGCGCTATGAACCGGAAGATCGCATTGTTTTTACCCGTAACCCTGATTACTGGATGACTGATGATGAAGGCAATCAACTGCCCTATCTTGACGGAATTGAGGTTATATTCCTTGGCGAATCTTCAGCCCAGGTTGAAGCTTTGCGCGGAGGGCAAATTGACTACCTGATTTACCTGCCGACTGAATTTATAGCCATGCTGGAAGATGATCCCAATATTAATGTATTGCAGGCACCTTCCAATACTGCTTACGTCCTGCGGATGCGCTCCGACCGGGCTCCGGCTGACGATGTTCGGGTGCGTCAGGCTCTGAAAGCGGGAACCAACCGCAGTGACATTATTGACGGCGCTCTTGATGGTTACGGCTTCCCCGGCCGTGATACACCAATCGGACCGGCTTATGATGAATTCTATCTTGATGTTCCCGAGCCGGAACGTGATGTAGAGAAAGCAATGGAGTTACTGGCTGAGGCCGGATATGAAGACGGCCTGGAGATAACCATTCATACCCAGGAATCTTCCCCGATCCCTGCCATAGCAACTATCTGGCAGGATCAGATGGCAGAGATTGGTGTGGATGTTGATATCCAGCTGGTACCTTCCGATGTTTACTACGGCGGAGATGATATGTGGCTGGAAGTAGACTTCGGTATTACCGACTGGGGTTCACGTCCTTACCCGCAGCCTTACCTTGACTTAGCCTATGTCTGCGATGCCCAGTGGAATGAAAGTCACTGGTGCGATCCCGAGTTGGACGAACTTGCTGCTGCTGCAGCAAAAGAAATGGATCATGATGAGCGGGTTCGACTCTACCATGAAATCCAGGAGATTTTCATGGAGCGCGGTCCGATCCTCGTGTTCTTTGTTAACAACCTGTGGGGGGCGAGTGATCGCCTGCAGGGTTTAGAGCCAACTATGGGTCTTGGTACAGCACTGGACCTGCGTACCGTATACATTGAAGAGTAATCCAGTTTTTTGCTGCTTGCCGGCTTAAAACCGAACATAGAAGTAAGACCTGCCCCTGCGACGCCCGGGGGGATAGGTTAATTGAGAGAAGAAATGCGGCGGGCGTTAATGCCCGCCGCATTTATAAAAAATATCTCCTGCAAGGAGGTAACCTATGGCATCTTCGAATCTTTCATTTTTTGCAAACTTTTGGCGTCGCTTCAGGCGCTATCCTACTACGTACATTGGTTTTGCAATTGTAATTATGTTTTTATTCATCGCTGCTTTTGGACCTTTTATCGCACCATATTCATTTACGGAACAAAACCTGGTAAACCGTCTTGAACCCCCCTCTGATGAGCATATTTTTGGCACAGATAATTTTGGTCGTGATATATACAGCCGGGTTTTGGTAGGCAGCCGTGATGTTTTAATAGTAGCCGGCTCCGGGACATTGCTGGCAGTGTTTTTTGGCCTGCTCCTCGGCCTGTTTTCCGGCTATCGGGGCGGATTGTTTGACGAATTGATCATGAGAGCAATGGACGTTATTTTGTCTATACCTCCCCTGCTTTTGGCCATGGTAATTTTGTTTTCCCTGGGGCCATCACGGGTTAATGTTATTATTGTTGTCGGTTTTCTCTATATCCCGATGGTAGCCAGGGTTGTGCGCAGCGTGGTGCTGGAACTAAAGACCCGCCAGTTTGTTGAAGCGGCCCGCCTGCGGGGAGAAAGCGGTCTTTATATTTTATACAAAGAAATATTACCCAATGTGTTACCCAGCCTGGCAGTGGAAGCTTCCATGCGTTTTTCCTATTCAATTTTCCTGGTTGCCTCACTTGGTTTTCTTGGCCTCGGTGTGCAGCCACCTTCGCCCGACTGGGGTCTGATGGTTGGTGATGCCAGAACCTGGTTTTACCAGGCCCGCTGGATGTTGTACTTCCCGGCCGGAGCTATTGCCATCCTGGTCGTGGGTGTCGGTTTTATGAGCGACGGCCTGCGGCGAAT
>SL_3KL_010_SEDDRAFT_10005806_pt1 | contig 11056 bp, 10 predicted proteins | sample SodLakKL_010_SED_2_FD_10381 | JGI IMG/M metagenome (IMG submission 10381)
CGAGCGGCTCGCTGGCCAGCACCGGCCGCAGCTCGGTGAGCGCCACGCGCCCGTCGACCTTCACCACCTCGTCCCAGGCCAACAGGCGATCGGGCACGATGCCGGCGATGCCGACCGGCACGCCCTCTTCCTCGACCACCACCTGCCGGTGCTCGGCCATGGTCTGCACCAGCGCGCTCGCATCCACCGACGGGACGGGTCGAGCCGCGACGACGGCCGCCGGCGGCACCGCCAGCCCGAACGACAACAGCGTCGAGGAGGGCAAACGCAGCAGCGCCCGCAGCGCTCGCATGGCGCTGACGAACACGAGCACGAACGCAGCGCCCTCGACCAGACCAGCGAGGTTCGCCACCCGGAAGCCGAGCAGTCCCTGCCGCCCCAACGCAACGTGTACGAGGTACGCCGCTGCCAGCGCAACGGCGAGCGCCACCAGCACCCCCAGCAAGGCGCGTGCGCGCAGCTGCTCTGGGCGCCTCACGCGTCGCTCCGGAGCGGCGTGAGCGGCAGGCCCTGCCGCGCGGACGACTCGAGTTGATGCGGCCCGTCGACGTCGGCCGCGATGCCCGCGTCGTCGCTCACGGACACGTGTCCCCGCACGCCCAGCAAGCGGCTCACTCGGGCCTCCAGCTGCGCCAGGCTCGCGCGGCCCGTCAGCAGACCCACGACGACGTCGAGGCCCACCAGCGCCGCCAAGCGCCAGGGTGCCTTACGCGCCGCGAAGGCGTGCTCGATCACCGGCAGCAGTGCCAGCAGCGCCACCGGCGTCGCCAGCACCGCGTTCCCGCCGGTGAAGCGCCCCTCGCGCAGCCGCGCGAACGTGCGCCGCTGGTTCGGGAAGGCGGCCAGCGCCGTGGCTGCCGCGACGATCGGGTAGACGAGGTCGACGTCTGGCGACTCCGTCACGAAACGCCGAACGCCCTCAGCCTGCCACCAGGGGAGGTCGGCGGTCGCCACCAGCAGGCGTCCCTCGCCGCGACCCAACGCCAGGGCGGCGCCGGCGCCGAGCGCGAGCGAATCGACCATGCGGCGCCCGGCCGGGACCACGTGATCGACGAGCGCCCGCACCCGCTCGTCGGTCGGACCGACGTAGACCACGTGCTCGATCACGCCGCTCGTCCGCAACGCCGAGAGGACGTAGGCGGCCATCGGGGCGCCGTCGATGGGTGCCAGCGCCTTGCTCGCCACGCCCGCGGCGCGCGCCAGACGGTCGTCGGCGCCGCCACCGGCGAGGATCACGGCGTTGACACGGGCGTCGTGACTCGTCATGCCGACCTATCGTACGACGCCGCCCCGGCGCGCAGGCTCCATGCGCACCGGGGCGGTGACGTCGCAGACGCGTCGCTAGCGACGCGTCTGCGACACGCGTTGGGTGGTGGTCCGGCCAGCCTCGATCCGCACGACGTCCACGTACGTGTTGTAGCCGGGCGCCAGGACGACCAGTTCGACGCGACCCGGCTCGATGTCGTCGATCACGAGGCGGCCGGTGCCGGAGGCGAGCCGACCGACCTCGCGCCCGTCGACGAAGACACGGGCGTTGCCGACGTTGCCCAGCACCTCCAGCGTGCCGGTCTCGGCCCGCAGGTCCTGGCTGACGTTGGTGGTCCTGCCCTCGCGCACGGTGAAACGAACGCTCTCGCTGCGGTAGCCGGGCAGCTCGAAGCGGGCCGTGTACGTGCCGGGCGAGAAGTCGATCGCACCGGTCGGGGTCCGGCCCAGGAAGCGCCCCTCGACGTAGACATCGGCACCGCGGGGCGTGCTGGTGAAGCTGGCGCTGCCGTCGCGGACCACCGGCCGCAGGTCGAAGCGCACCTCGGTGGTGGTGCCGGGGCGCACCTGGACGCGGCGGCTCTCGGTCTCGTAGCCCTGCGCCCGCGCCTCGACCGTCACGTTGCCGGGCCGCTCACCCCAGCGCACCGGGGCGAAGCCGGCGAACTCGCCACCCACGTAGATCTCGGCGCCGCGCGGGTTCGAGGTGATGTCGAGCGTGCCGTAGGCGGGTTGAGCCGGCGCTCGACCGACGTAGTAGAGCGCGGTCGAGGTGACCCAGTCCTGCTGGGGCAGCGGCCGCACGACGATGGAGAGCGCCCGCGCGAAGCCCTCCTCGCCGATGTCCGACGTCGCCTGGAAGTCCCGCTCGGTCTCGAAGCGCGCCAGCGTGCGGGTGTCCAGCTCGCGCTTCGAGGCCACCGCGATCACCTTGGCCAAGCCGGTCGGCGGATCCACCACGTAGGTGTAGCGGGCGTCGCGGGGCGGGAAGTAGGCGGTTTGATTAGCGCGCAGGTAGTTGTTGCGGCCGGCCTCGTCGAAGCGGTTGGGCAGGATCTGGACCACTTCGCCACCAGCGCTGATGCTGAACAGGTAGACGTAGGCGTCCTCGCTGACACGCACGCCGATCTCGATCGACTCGCCGACGGCGTAGCTCGGCGCGCTGCGGCCGCTCGGGTCACGATCGACGAAGACCTCGACCTCGAACTCCGGCAGCGGGTTGACGACGATCGCCCGCGGGCTGATGACGATGCGCTGCGCCATGGCCCCGGCGAGCGCGGCGAAGAGCACGGTGAATGCAAGCACGATGCGCAAGCGGTGCATGCGGCACCTCCTCGCCACCTACGCTAGCAGCGCACCCCCCTGCTCCGCCGTGTGAAACTCCTGAACCGACGTTCATGCCGCCGACGCTGGCGCTCACCTGGCCGGGCGATACTGGACGGCATGAGCGACGCACATCGCACCCCGAGCCGTACCGCTTCCTGCCATGCGCCCAGGGTCGCCGCGCTGCGGTCGCCACCCAGGGGCCCGGCCGAGATCGCCGCAGGCATCGCCGGCGCCCTCCTGGCGGTGGCCGCCGCCATGACGGTGGCCCTGCTACTGATCGCCAGCACCGCGAGGGCCGAGTCGCTCGACGCCGAGGCCGTCCTCGGCGAACTCGAGGCGCGCCTGGAGCGCCTGCAGGACATCAGTTTCGTGCTCGAGGGCGAACTCCTGGACGAGGCCGGACAACGGATCGCCGTCGAGATCGAGGTGCTGGCGATCCCGTCGCTGCCGGCCGCCAGCCTCTACATCGTCCAGCCCGACGCGCTCGCCGACAACATGATCGTGCTCGCCGACGACGAGATCCGCAACTACACCTTCCTGACCAACCAGGTGGCCGTGTACGACGCCGACGACCCGCAAGCCTTCGGCGGTCTCTTCCCAGAGGGCGAAGCCTTCGTGCTGGACCTCGACCTTGGAAGCGTGTTCGCGGGCTGGGAGGCCAGCGTGGACGGGGTCGAAGCAGGTGCGCAGGGCGAGCGGTACACGCTGCGCTTCACCAACCTCGACCCCGCCGCCAACGTCCAGGTGGCGATCGCGATGATCGATGCCAGTGACTGGTTGCCGCTCCGGCTGGTCTTCTACGCCAGCGAGGACGAGCACTTCGCCGACGTGCGCCTCGTGATGATCGAGGTGGACACCGGCCTCGACGCAGCCGAGGTCACCTGGCTGCCGGACGACGCCGAGGTCCTCGACCGGCGCCGCTGAAGCGAGCCGCGCGTCAGCGCCCGAGCATCCGCTCGGGTACCACCACCCGGTCGAAGGTCGCTTCGTCGAGATGGCCCAGCGCCAGCGCCGCGGCCTTCAACGTCGTCCCCTCGCGATGGGCCTTCTGCGCGATCTGGGCCGCCTTCTCGTAGCCGATCACGCTGTTGAGCGCCGTCACCAGCATCAGCGACTCGTCGAGGTGCTTGCGGGCGCGCGGGATGTCGGCCTCGGCGCCCATCACGCAGTGGTCCGTGAACGAGCCAGCGGCGTCGCCGAGGAGCCGCGCGCTGCGCAGCAAGTTGAAGGCCATGACCGGCTTGAACACGTTCAGCTGGAAGTGCCCGTGGGTGCCGGCGAGGCTGATGGCGGCGTCGTTGCCGATCACTTCGGCGCACACCATCGTCAGGGCCTCGGCCTGCGTGGGGTTCACCTTGCCAGGCATGATCGAGGACCCTGGTTCGTTCTCGGGCAGGCGCAGCTCGCCGATGCCACAGCGCGGGCCCGAGGCCAGCAGCCGCACGTTGTTGGCGACGTGCATGAGCGACACCGCCACGCGCTTGAGCGCGCCCGAGGCCTCCACCACGGCGTCGTGCGCCGAGAGCGCCTCGAAGGTGTTGTCGGCGTGCCGGAACGGCAGGCCGGTCAGCTCAGCGATCACCGCAGCCACCCGCACGCCGAAGCCTGCCGGGGCGTTCAGGCCGGTTCCGACGGCGGTGCCGCCGAGCGCCAGCTCGTACAGGTGATCGAGGCTGCGCTCCACCACCTCGATGCCTTTCGCCACCTGGGTCGCGTAGCCCGAGAACTCCTGCCCCAAGGTCACGGGCGTGGCGTCCATGAGGTGGGTGCGGCCGATCTTGACCACGTTGTCCCACGCCGCCGCCTTGGCCTCCAGCGCAGCCTGCAAGCGGCGCAACTCGGGCAGGGTGTGACCCTCGAACGCCCGCACCGCGGCGATGTGCATCGCCGTCGGGAAGGTGTCGTTGGACGACTGCGAGCGGTTGACGTCGTCGTTCGGGTGGATGGGGGTCTTGCTGCCGAGGTCGCCGCCCAAGCGCTCGATCGCGCGGTTGGCGATCACCTCGTTGACGTTCATGTTCGACTGCGTGCCCGAGCCGGTCTGCCACACCACCAGCGGGAAGTGGTCGTCGAGCGCGCCGGCCTCGATCTCGTCGCACACCGCCGCGATCGCCTCGGCCTTCCCGGGCGCGAAGTCGGTCAGCTCGGCGTTCGTGCGCGCGGCGGCCTTCTTCAGCACGGCGAAGGCGTGAATCAGCTCGAGCGGCATGCGCTCGTCGCCGATGCGGAAGTTGCGCAGCGACCGCTGCGTCTGGGCCCCCCAGTACCTGTCGGCCGGGACCTGCACCTCGCCCATCGTGTCCTTCTCGATGCGGAACTCGCTCATGCCGCCGATGCTATCGCGCGGCCGACCCAGACGGCACCTCAGGGGCCGGGGGACGACGCCTCAGGGACCGGGGGACGGCACCTCTCGCTCGAGCCCCGCGCGCGCCGTCCCGGGCGCCGGCAGGCTGAGCGCATGCGTACCGTCGGCCGGCAAGGCTGCCGCCAGAGCGCCGGCGACGCCGTCGCGCCAGCAGCCCCAGTTGTGTCCGGCCGAGCGCTCGCTGTACGTGACCGGCACGCCATGCGAGGCGAGCGCGTCGCGTACCCGATGGTTGACGTCGTGGAGCCAATCGAGCGTGCCGACGTCGAGCACCCAGTGCTGCGCCGGCGAGGCGGCGCCGGCACGCAGCCGATCCAACAGCCAGGCGTGCTTCACGCCGTGATGGCGTCGCTCCTCGGGCACGCCCAGGAAGGCGCCGCCCTGCGCCACCACGACCGTCCAGGCCTCGGGGTCGTGCAGCGCCAGCGTGGCCGACGCCAAGCCTCCGAGACTGGCGCCCATCGCGATCCAGGTACCGTCCACGGCCAACTCGGCCTCGATCCGCGGCCGCAGCACGCGCCGCACGAACCCCAGGTGGCGCTCGTCCCAGGCGTACTCGACCAAACGCTCGCTGGGCTCGCTGAACACCAGGTGGGCGGGCCGTGCGCGCCCTTCGGCCACCAAGACCGCCAGCACGTCGGCGGCGCGCACCAGGCGCTGGTAGGCGATACCGTCGTGGAGGACCACCACCGGCAGCGGGCCCGGCTGGTCCGGCGGCGAGAGCACCTGCACGCGACGCGGCGTGTCGAAGCCGGGCGCCTCGAGCCGCCAGCGCAAGGCGCGCCAGGCCGGCGTGGCGACCGGCGGATCGGCCAGCGGGTGCGGCGCGTAGCCGGGGCCGCGCACCTCGGTGAGCTCGGGATACCAGGGGTTGGCGCCGCTGGCACCGTAGTCGGGGTCGGCCCGCACGCGTCCGCCCCGGTCGACGAAGGCGTACTCGAAGCGCACGTCGTCCGGCAGCGCCAGCGTGAAGCGGGGCACGCGGGCGGCCGACACGGGTCGCGGAGCGCGGTGCATGTCGGTGAAGTCGCTGATGATCGAGACCGCCCACTCGGGCACGCGCACCGAATGTCGCATGGCGCGACGCTACCAGGACCGTCCAGGACGCGTGGTCGGGTAGCATGCCGGCATGGAGCAGCCTGCCGTCGCGATCGACCCGGTCGAGGCCTTCGACGTCGCCAGCGAAGCGCGCTCGCGCGCCCTGGCGTGCGCCAAGTGGACGCGCTACGAACCCGACGCCTTGCCCTTGTGGGTCGCCGACATGGACTTCCCCGTGGCCGAGGTGATCCGCGCCGCCGTGCACGAGCACCTGGAACGGGGCAGCCTCGGGTACCCGCCCTCGCCGGGCCTGCCCGACCTGGTGCCGGCGCTGGTCGACCGCCTGGCGGGACGCTTCGGCTGGCAGGTCCCGGCCGAGGCGGTGCAGCCCCTGCCGGGCGTGATCCCGGGGCTCTTCGTGGGGACCGAGGCGACCGCGGCACCCGGCGACGAGGTGATCACGCAGCCGCCGGTCTACCCGCCCTTCTTCAGCGTGATCGCGCAGGCCGGTCGGGCGCTGCTCGCCGACCAGCTGATCGACGACGGCGACGGCTACCGCATGGACGTGGTCGGCTTGCGCGCCAGCATCACCCCGGCCACCCGAACCCTCATGTTCTGCAACCCGCACAACCCCACCGGCCGCGTGTTCACGCGGGCCGAACTCGAGGCGCTCGCCGAGGTCGTCCTCGAGCACCGCCTGTGGGTGCTCTCGGACGAGCTGCACGCCGACCTGGTCTTCGACGGCCGGCACGTCCCCTTCGCCTCGCTCTCGCCCGAGGTGGCGCAACGCACCCTTACGCTCTACGGCCCCACCAAGGCCTTCAACCTGGCCGGCCTGAAGATCGCCTTCATGGTGTCCGAGAACCCGGCGCTGCTGGCGCGGGTCAAGGCGGTGGCGAGGTACCGCATGCCGGGCGTGAACGTGCTGGCGCAAGCAGCCACCATCGCGGCCTACCGCCGGGGGGACGCCTGGCTGGACGCCGCCATGGCCTACCTGCGGGCCAACCGCGACCACGTGTCGACGCGGCTGCGCGCCGAGGCTCCCGAGGTGCGCATGCACGCGCCGGAGGGCACCTACCTGGCGTGGCTCGACCTGCGCGCGGCGGGTCTGGGGGAGGATCCCTGCGGCGCCCTGCTCGAGCGTGGCCGGCTGGCGCTCAACCCTGGCCCAGACTACGGTCCTGGCGGCGAGGGCTTCGCGCGCCTCAACTTCGCCACCTCGCGCGCGGTCCTGGACGACGCGCTCGAACGCCTCTGCGCAACGGTGCGAGGCGAACGCTGAGCGCCGACCGGTTCGATCCCTACCCGGCCGCCTTGGCCAGCTGCCGCCGCTGCCCGCGGCTGGTCGAACAGCGCGAGGCCGTGGCGGCGCGCAAGCGGCGCGCCTATGCCCAGGAGACATACTGGGGGGCGCCCGTGCCGGGCTTCGGCGATCGCGCTGCGCGCCTGATCGTGGTGGGCTTGGCGCCAGGGGCGCACGGCAGCAACCGCACCGGCCGCATGTTCACCGGCGACGCCTCGGGCGACTTCCTGTACCCGGCGCTGCACCGCGCCGGCCTGGCGTCGCAGCCGCTGAGCCGCGCCCGCGGCGACGGCCTGCACCTGCGCGGTGCGTGGATCACGGCCGTCGTTCGCTGCGTGCCGCCCGGCAACGCACCCAGCCTGGCCGAGATCGAGCGCTGCCGATCCTGGCTCGCCCACGACCTCGACGCGCTGGTCGAGGCGCGCGCGCTGCTGGCCCTTGGCAAGCTGGCGCACGACGGCGTGCTGCGTCACTACCGCGAGCGCGGTCTGGAGGTGCGGCTCGCGCACCACCCCTTCGGGCACGGGGCGCTGCACCGCCTGGAGCGGCTGCCGGGCGCAGACAGGGCCCGCGCGTTGCCGCTCCTCGACAGCTATCACGTCAGCTTTCAGAACACGAACACCGGCCGCTTGAGCGCGGCGATGTTCGACGCCGTCCTCATCGATGCGAAGCGCCTGGCAGGATGCCTGTGAGCCTGCCCACGCTGGCGCTACCGGCCTCGCTGGCGGCACCCCTCGCCGCAGGGCATCCGTGGGTGTACCGCGACCACGTGCCGGCGGGTACGGCGCTGCCCGAGGGCGCTTGGGTGCGGGCCGAGGCAGGTCGCGTGGCGGCGCTGGGATCGTGGTCGCGTGAGGGCGCGATCGCGCTGCGGGTGTTCCGGCGGGCACCGAGCGGCGGCCCGCTGACGCCCCCCGACCGCGCCTGGGTGGAGGCGACCGTGGCGCGGGCGCTGGCCTTGCGGGCGCCGCTCGCGCAGGGCGACAGCGACACCTACCGCCTGCTCTACGGCGAGGGCGACGGCCTGCCCGGCATCAGCGTCGATCGTTACGCGCGCTTCGCCGTGGTGCGCACCTACGCCAGCGGCTACCGTCAGCCGGGCAGCGACGCCGCCGAACTGCTGCGGCAGGTGGTGCGGGCGCTGGCGCGGGCCGTGGGGCTGCGGGGCGTGCTCGCGGCCGACGGCGACGGCACCTCGCCGCAGGTGCTGTGGGGCACCGCGCCGCCGCCGGAGCTGGACGTGCGCGAGCACGGTCTGCGCTTCCTGGCGAACCTCTACCAGGGCCAGAAGACCGGGCTGTTCCTGGACCACCGGGAGCATCGCGCCTTGGTACGCGACCACGCGCGCGGGCGGCGCGTGGCGAACCTGTTCGCCTACAGCGGCGCCTTCTCCGTCTACGCGCTGGTCGGCGGGGCAACGCGCGCCGTGGACGTCGACGTGGCGGCCGGGCCGCTGCGCGACGCTGCCCGCAACGTCGCCGCCAACGCCGCGCGCATCGGCCCCGATCACGCCGCGCGCCACGCCACGCTGCAGCTCGACCTGCTCAGCGATCCGCGCGCCGCGCTGGCGCGCCCCGAACTGCGCGGCAGCGACTTGATCGTGCTCGATCCGCCCTCCTTGGCGCGGCGCAAGCAGCAGCGCCAGGCGGCACTGAGGACGTATCGCCGTCTGAACGCCGCCGCCATGGCGGCGCTTCCCGACGGCGGCCTGCTGGCCACCGCTTCGTGCACCGCCCAGGTGGCGCCCGAGGCCTTCAGGGCGGCGCTTGCCGAGGCCGCCGCCGAGACCGGGGTCGACGCCCACCTGCTGCACGAGTCGGGCCACGCCCTCGACCATCCGGTGCCGCTGGCGTTCCCGGAGGGGCGCTACCTGAAGTTCGCCCTGCTACGGATCACCCGGCCGGCCTGACGCAGCGATCGGCGCTCGGGCGTCGCTCCAACGCCAGGCGCACCAGCAACCAGCGAACCAACAGGTCGGTGACGAAGGCGCGGCAGGTGTCGTGGAAGAGCGCGTGGCGGCCGTCGTGCTCCACGTGGTGCGTGATGCCCGGGTTGCCCGCCGCCAGTTCCGCGCTCGCCGCCGGGTCGCAGATGGCGTCGTCGCTCCCGTGCAGCACCAGCGTCGGCAGCGCCAGCGGCGCCGCGTTCGGCGTCAGGGCCGCCGCCCCGGCCGTGGCCATGGCGGCGGCGGTACCAACGTCCAAGGGGCGATGCGCCACCGAGGGGTCGTCGCGGTACGCGGCGACTTCGACCGGATCGCGCGACATCGTCGCGGGGTCGAGCAGCGTGAAGGGAAGCCACGGCACCACACGTGCGAGCAGGGCGAGCGGTCGCGTCAGCGCCGGCGGAGGGCCGTGCCGCGGCCGGAGGAAGGGCGCGGCCAGGATCAGCGCGTCGGGCGCGGGAACGAGCGCATCCGTCTGCACCGCGCGCAGCGCCACCAGCGCGCCCAGCCCCTGACCGACGAGGGCCCACGAGCCACGCCTCAGCGCCTCGTCGCGCTCGACCACCAGGGCCAGGTCGTCGACCAGACGCCCCACGCTGCGGACGCGAGCGCGTCGTCCACCGGAGGCACCGTGCCCGCGCTGGTCGTAACCGTGCACCCGCAGGTCCGCCCGCGCCAGCGCCGCCGCCAGGCGCTCGTACCGACCGACGTGCTCGCCGACGTCGTGGAGCAGCAGCACGCTACCGCGCGGCGTGGTCTCGGGCAGCCAGGTACGGCCGGCGAGACGAAGGCCGTCGCACGTCTGCGTGTCGGCGACGTGTGGCACGTCTGGCGGCCCCTCAGGCGGGGGCGGGATCGACCTCGACCAGCTCGGTCTGGACCTCCTCCATCACCGGGTTGGACAGGACGCTGGTGGCGATGCGATCCAGTTGCGCCTCGACGGCGGCGCGTTCCCCGCGCAGGCGCAGCTCGATGCGCTTGCCCACGCGCAGGTCGCTCACGTTGTCGTGCCCGAGGCGCGCCAGCGTAGCCTGCACCGCCCGGCCTTGGGGGTCGAGGATGGCGCGCCGCAGCATCACGTGCACGACGGCGTGGAACTCGCGGGTGTCGGTCTCAGGCATGGGGGTCTCCCGGTCGCGGCAGCGCTGCGTCGAGAGCGTCGGCAGCGGTCTCGTCGAGGCGGCCGTGGTCGCGCTCGTAGTCGTCGTCCTCGGGCAGGTCGAGCGGTTGCCCTTGGGTCTCGCGCAGCCGCCGCCAGACCTCCTGGTACGCCTCCTCCACCCCGCCCAGGTCACGGCGGAAGCGGTCCTTGTCCATGCGCTCACCGCTGGCCTCGTCCCACAGGCGGCAGGTATCGGGGCTGATCTCGTCCGCCAGCCGCAACTCGCCCGCGGCGTCGATGCCGAACTCCAGCTTGAAGTCGATCAGCTCGAGGTCGGCACATGCGAAGCGGGCGCGCAGGTAGTCGTTCACCTCGGCGGCGTAGTCGAACATCAACTCGAGTTGGGCCTCGGTGGCCAGACCCAACGCGACGGCCGTGGCCGTGTTCATGGGCGGGTCGCTCAGCTCGTCGGACTTGTAGCACCACTCGACCACGATCGGGTCGAGGTCGAAGCCCTCGTCGACGCCGTAGCGGCGGGAGAAGGTGCCTGCGGCGCGGTTGCGGACGATCACCTCGACCGGCACGATGCTGACGCGCCGCACCAGTTGGTCGCGCGGCGACAGCTGTTCCAGGAAGTGCGTCGGGATCCCGTACGCCTCGAGCTCGGCGTAGAGCATGGCCGAAACGGCGTTGTTGACCACGCCCTTGTCG
>SL_3KL_010_SEDDRAFT_10005807_pt1 | contig 11051 bp, 9 predicted proteins | sample SodLakKL_010_SED_2_FD_10381 | JGI IMG/M metagenome (IMG submission 10381)
CGGGTCGGCGTCCCGCTGATCGACGGCGGGACCGCCCGCCTGCCACGCATCGTCGGGCTCGGGATCGCCCTCGACCTCGTGCTCACCGGGCGGGCCGTCGACGCCGCCGAAGCCGCACGCATCGGGCTGGCCAACCGCGTCGTGGCCCCCGGCACCGCCGAGGCCGCGGCCGTCGCGCTCGGCAACGAGCTGGCCCGCTGGCCACGCCGGACGCTGCTCAGCGACCTGGCGGCGACCCGGGCGGCCTTCGACCGTCCCCTGCCCGACGCGCTGCTGCACGAGCACGACCTCGGGGTCGCCAGCCTGGCCGCGGGAGGCGCCGAGGTCGGGGTCCGCGCCTTCCGTGCCGGCGCCGGCCGACACGGCCGCGACGACGACCTGCCGGGCGCGCCCTGACGCCACCGTGCGGGGGGAGCCCGGGCGGGGGGCGACCGCCCGCCGGTCACCGCTGCCTGGGGTCGAGACCCGGCGGCCACGACGGGATCCAGCCCAGGGTCCTGAGCCCCCACACGCCGATCAGCACCGCCTCCGCCGCGTCGTGACGCAGCGTCGGCGGTGCGGTGCCACCGAGGTGGAGGACGGCGGCCCGGGCCAGCTCCCCAGCCGCCGCCTTCGCGGTGGCGGCATCCCGCCGTTCCCGGGGATGGAGCAGGGCCCGTCGCCACCGCTCCGCCTCGACCAGCACCACCTCGGTGCCCCGGGGGCCGAACTCTCGCTGCCAGGCACCTGCCAGGGTCCGGTCGCCCTCCAGCACCAGGACGTCCACCCGCCCGAGCTCCCGGCGCAGTCCCGCCGCCGTGGCCCGCAGCCGCCCCCGGGAGCCGAGGTTGCGTGACCCGACCCTGAGCAGCCGCCCAGAGGCGTCGAAGGCCGCGAACCCCGTGCGGACCCCGAGGTCGACCGCCAGCAGCCGGGCGTCGTCGCTCGGCGCCGCTCCCCGCCCCTCGGGCACCGCTCGCCTCCTCTGCGCTCTACCATCCCCGCGCGACCCGGCGCAGCGAACCCGACCGGGTCGGTCCCGCCCCGTCCTGACGACCGCTCCCGCCGAGGCACCATGTCCCATCACGCCGTCACCACGTCGACGCAGCAGAGCATCCGCGAGAACCTGACGCGAGCCGAGGCCGAGGAACGCGCGCGCCGGATCGCGGACGTCGACACCCGGGTCCACCTCGACCTGACCGCCGGCCCGGAGCGGTTCCGCAGCCGCACCGAGCTGCGGTTCAGCGTCGTCGTGGCCGGTCCGGTCTTCGTCGACCTCACGGCATCGTCGGTGGAGCGGGTCCTGCTCGACGGCGAGGTGCTCGGTCCCGAGGTGATCTCGCCGACCCGGCTCGGGCTCCCCCACCTCGAGGTCGGTGTCCACCACCTCGAGGTCGAGGCCACGATGGCCTACCAGCACGAGGGCAAGGGGCTCCACCGCTTCGTGGATCCCACCGACGACCGGGTCTACCTGCACAGCCAGTTCGAGCCCTTCGATGCCCACCTGGTCTACGCCTGCTTCGACCAGCCCGATCTGAAGACCACCTTCGCCTTGGACGTCGTGGCGCCGGAGGAGTGGGTGGTGGTCTCGAACGCGCGGGCCCTGGAGCGGCCGGCCCCTGGCTTCGGTGGCACCTGGCGGTTCGCCACCACCCCGCGGCTGAGCACCTACGTCACCGCCGTGGTCGCCGGATCCTACGTCGAGGTGGAGGACCGCTACGAGCGCGCCGACGGCTCCGGGATCGACCTGGCCTGGTGGTCGCGTCGGTCGTTGGCCGACCACGTCGACGCCGGTGAGCTGTTCGAGGTCACCAAGCAGAGCTTCGCGGCCTTCGAGGACCTGTTCGCCATGCGCTACCCCTTCGGGGACCGCTACGACCAGCTGTTCGTGCCGGAGTTCTCCGCCGGCGCCATGGAGAACCCCGGCTGCGTCACCTTCAGCGAGTCCTACGTCTTCCGCTCCAAGGTCACCGACGCCGCCCGGGAGCGCCGTGCCGAGACGATCATCCACGAGATGGCCCACATGTGGTTCGGTGACCTGGTCACCATGCGGTGGTGGGACGACCTGTGGCTCAACGAGTCCTTCGCCACCTTCATGGCCGTCCTGGTCCAGGCCACCGCCACCCGTTTCACCGACGCCTGGGTCACCTTCCACGACGCCGAGAAGGCGTGGGCCCGCTTCCAGGACCAGCTGCCCTCCACCCACCCGGTCGCCGACCAGATGCCCGACGTGGAGAGCGTCCACCAGAACTTCGACGGCATCACCTACGCCAAGGGCGCCTCGGTGCTCCGCCAGCTGGTGGCGTGGGTGGGACAGGAGGAGTTCCTCGCCGGCTGCCGCGAGTACTTCGACCGGCACGCCTGGGGCAACACCACCCTGGCGGACTTCCTGGGGGCATTGGAGCGAGCGTCGGGCCGCGAGCTCGACAGCTGGTGTGACGCCTGGCTGCTGACCACCGGGATGAACCAACTGGAGCTGGACATCGAGGTGGCCGACGACGGCACCTACGCCGAGGTGGCCGTGCTCCAGCGCTCGCCGACGCCGGCCTGGGTGGGGGTCGCTGGCCTGGATGCCCCGCCCGAGGTGCTGCGCCCCCACCGCCTGGCGATCGGGGTCTACGCGGACGAGGACGGGAGGCTGACCCGGCGGCAGCGCACGGAACTGGACGTCACCGACGCCCGCACCCCCGTGCCGGAGCTGACCGGCAGCGCCACCGCCCCCCTGCTGGTGGTCAACGACGACGACCTCAGCTTCGCCAAGGTCACCCTCGACGACGCCTCCACCGCCACGGTCACCGACCGGCTCGCCGACGTCGCCGATCCGCTCGCCCGGGCGCAGCTGTGGGGTACCAGCTGGGAGATGGTGCGCGACGGTCAGCTGCAGGCCAGCCGCTTCCTCGACCTGGTGATCGCCAACGTGGCCGCGGAGGACCGCATCGGCACCCTGCAGCGGCTCCTGCAGCGCAGCCTCGGTGCGGTGGAGCGCTACCTCGACCCGACGGCGCGCGCGGAGCAGCTGGCCCGCATGGGCACCCACGCCCGCGGCGAGCTGGAACACGCGGCACCGGGCAGCGACCGGCAGCTGGCGTGGGTCCGCCACTGGGCCGTCACCGCCCGGGCCGACGACGCGCAGCTGGCGGCGGTGGCCGATCTGCTGACCGGCGAGCTGTCCGTCCCGGGTCTGGAGGTGGACGCCGACCTGCGCTGGCACGTGGCGACCTGCCTGGCCCGGGCAGGTGCGCTGGACGACGCGGGTATCGACGCCGAGCTCGAGCGTGACCCCACCGACCTCGGAGAGCGGTCCGCCGCCACGGCCCGGGCTTCCCGCCCGGCCGCGGAGGCCAAGGCGTGGGCCTGGGACCGCCTGCTGTCCGACACCTCGTTGTCGCACACCATGTCACGGCAGCTGTGGGGTGGGTTCGCACGGCTCGACCAGGAGGCGGTGCTCGCCCCCTACACCGACCGCTACTTCGACACCCTGGACGAGGTGTGGGCCACCCGGTCGCTGGACTGGTCCATCGACTTCTCCGCGGCGATGTTCCCCCACTGGGGCGCCTCGGCCACGCTGCTGGCGCGTACCGACGACCGTCTGGCCGACACCGAGGTGTCGCGTCCCCTCCGCCGCGTGCTGCTGGAGCAGCGTGACACGCTGGTCCGCACCCTGGCGGCCAGAGCCCGCGACAGGGCGGTCCGGTGACCAGCCCACCGCCTCAGCGGCTGAGGATCACGGTGGACGACACCCGCGGCCACCCCGCGCTGGACACCGCGATCTCCCGGGTGTTGCTCGAGCGGGTCGACCGGGGGGAGCTCCCGGCGACCCTCCGGCTGTCGCGGCCGGCTGCCATCGTCGCCTTCAGTTCCCGCGATGCCCGGACGCCGGGGTTCGACGCCGCGGTGCTCGCCAGCGAGGCGGAGGGGTTCACCCCGGTGCTTCGCCTGGCGGGCGGCCGCCCGGCGGTGTTCACCCCCGCCACGATCGCGTTCTCCTGGTCGGTGCCCTCCGACGACCCCACCAGCGCGATAGCGGAGCGCTTCACGACCCTGTCCGGTTGCCTCGTCGACGCCTTCCGTTCCCTGGGGGTGGACGCCGAGGTGGGCGAGATCGCGGGCGAGTACTGCCCGGGCGAGTACTCGGTCAACGCCGGAGGGCGGCACAAGGTCGCGGGCGTCGGGCAGCGTCTCCTGCGCCGCGCCGCCCACACCGGAGGCGTGGTGGTCGTCGACGACGCCCAGCGCATCAACCGTGCCCTGGTGCCCGTCTACCGGGCCATGGGCGTCGCCTTCGATCCCGCAGCCACCGGTGCGCTGGCCGACCATGCTGAGCTCACCTACGAGGATGTCCGCCACGCCATCGTGGACGCCTTCGCGGAGCGCTTCGACGTGGAGCCGTGGACCCTGGACGAGCGCACGCTCGCCCCGGCTCGACGGGCCGCGCCGGAGCACGTCGCGGTGGCCCGCGCGGCGGCCAGCTGAGGTGGTGTCCCGGCGATCACGTTTCGAGGTCAGCGGCCCTGGCGTGCTGAGCTCGGGCTCCGGGCGCCGCGCGATCCCGGTCCGGACGGCCGTGCCGGGGCTGCTGGTGGAGGTGGTCAGCGACGGCTTCGTCGGCGCGGTCGTGGCCTGCGACCCACGTCGCGTGACCCTGGAGGATCGTCGCGGACGGCAGCGGACGTTCACGCTGTCGCCCGGGGCGTTCATGGTGGACGAGGTGGCGGTGGAGCTGCGCCCGGCGGCGAGCCCGACGCCACCCGGCACACCGGTCGGGGGCACCGACCCGCTCGGGCGGACGGCGAGCGGTTCGGTGCCGGCGGCCGACCAGGGTGCCCGCACGGCGCGCGGGAGCCGTCTGTGGGTCGAGGGGATCCATGACGCCGAACTGCTGGAGACGGTGTGGGGGGACGACCTCCGCGCTGCCGCGGTGGTCGTCGAGCCGCTCCACGGTGCCGACGATCTGGCAGCCGCGGTGCGTGTGTTCCGGCCGGCACCACACCGCCGGCTCGGCATCCTGCTCGACCACCTGGTTCCGGGCTCCAAGGAGTCCCGGCTCGCAGCCGCCGTCGACCACCCCGACGTGCTGGTGGTCGGCCACCCCTTCGTCGACGTGTGGGCGGCGATCGATCCAGCGGTGCTGGGCCGCACGTCCTGGCCCGAGGTCCCCCGTGACGAGGCCTACAAGGACGGCTTCGCGCGCCGCGTGGGCTTCGCGGACCGGTACGAGGCGTGGCGCACCCTCGCCGGCCTGGTGCGGACCTGGGACGACCTCGACCGGTCATTGATCCAGGCGGTGGAACGGCTCCTCGACCACGTGACCGCGGAGGATCAGCCGAGGTAGACGGCGACCAGGGTGGAGCGGTCGCGCACCCCGAGCTGCCACCCCTCCCCCGGCTCGAGCCATCCCGCGAGGCTGCCCGGCGCGAGATCCAGCGTGGCGGGCTGTTCGGCTGCGACCAGCTGCGCGACCAACCGGCCTTTGGCGACCTTGGTGCGGGCGGCGTTCGCCGCCCGGCCGGCGGGGGTCTCGAACCGGACCTCCACCACCTCGGCGGCCGCCCGTACCGCCGGTGCGACCGCGCGAGCGTGAGCGCCGGGGAGCAGGTCCAGGACCTGACGTCCCTGCAGCTGGAGGGCGAGGTGGTCGGCCAGCGCGTCCCGCCAGAAGCTCGCCAGTCCCCCCACAGGAGCCAGGCTGGCCGCCAGCTCCAAGCGGTAGGCCGGCACCGGCTCGTCCAGCGTCACTGCGCCCAGCAGGGCGGAGAGTACGAGGACCTCGACACCGGCGGTTGCGGTGTCGACCTCGGCCAGACCCGCGTTGCCGTGGACCACGCCGGTGTACCGCTGCTGCGCCGGGCGGGTCGGGGCGAGATGCAGGGCACCCAGGTCGGCTCGGGTCGTGTCCACGTCGCGGGCGGCGACGCCGGCGATGCGCGCCAGCGCGGTGGCGTCGACCTCGGTGGCGGCGGCCCGGGCAGCGTCCAGCACGCGGCGGCGTGCCGCACCCAGGGGCCCGAGCGCCACCACCTCGCCGTAGGCAGGGCCGTCGCCGCCGGCAGCCTTGCCCTTGGACGCGGGGAGCAGGACGACGGGCCGGCGGTCCGGCGATGCGGGGCTCACGCCCGGGGCCGGGAGGTCGCGCGGTCCAGGAGCAGGAGCACCGCGACGACCAGCCAGGCCACCACCGGTACCCGCTCCGCGGGGTGTGCCGCGGTCCGCCCGGTGGGCGTGGGTGTCGCCATGGGGAGCTCCTCGTGGCTGGTCGCTGGCGGGCGGCTCAGCTGGTGACCAGCTCACCGCCGAGGTCGAAGGTCACGTGGCAACTCTCCCCCGCCGGTACCACGACCCGCTGACCGTGGACGGCGACCTCGACGTCGGCAGGGTTCTCGGGGTCGGCGGTGAGCACGACACCGTCGTTGCAGGCGTCGACCTCCAACCAGCAGCCCCGCCACGCCAGCCCGAACTGGAGCCGCTCCCACCCCTCGGGGAGTCGGGGGGCCACCTCGACGTGGTCGGTGCGCAGGTGGACGCCGCCGAAGCCCAGCACGGCGACCTGCCAGGTGGCACCGCACGCCGCGACGTGGATGCCGCCGATGAAGGTGCCGCCGGGGGCGGGGTGGGAGTCGGCGAGCAGGTCGACCGTCGCGCCCCGCAGGAACAGCTCCTCGGCCTCGGCGACCCGGCCGAGCCGGGCCGCCACCAGGGCGTACATGGGCCGCGACAGCGAGGATCCGTGCTGGGTCCGTGGCAGGTAGTAGTCGTAGTTGGCCTCCACCGTGGCCCGGTCGTAGTGCTCGGGCTGGCTCACGAACAGCTGCACCACGTCGGGTTGCTTGGTCACCTGGGTGTGGACGGCGATGCCGTTCGGCCAGCCCCAGTACTCGTCGGGGTGCTGGAGACGCTGCCGGAGCTCGTCGGGTGGGATGTCCTCGAGCTCGAAGTAGCCCTCGAACTGCTCGAGCAGGCGGGTGTCGGGGTCGGGTTCGATCACCACCAGGCGTTCGAGGATGTCCCCCCACAGCGCGCGCTCGTCGTCGCCGAGACCGAGCTCGTCACGGAGCCGGGCGAGGACCTCGGGCCGCTCGGCATCGAGCAGGTCCCACAGTTGGCAGGCCTCGGCCAGGGCGATCCGGGACTGCTCGACGGAGAACAGGTTGTCGTCGACGTTCTCGTGGTACTCGTCGGGGCCGAGCAGCCGCAGCAGGTGGTAGTGGTCGTCCGCCGGCCTGAGGTAGACGAAGGACGCCAGGAACCGGGCCACCTCGAACACGATCTCCGCGCCCCGTTCGGCCAGGAAGGTCGTGTCACCGGTGGCGCGGAGGTAGCCGTCGATCGTGACGGCGACGTCGGGCGAGATGTGCATCTGCCAGTCGTTGAAGTGGTTGCGGATCGGCCGCCCGGTCAGCACGTCGACGAAGAAGAAGTCGGGACACAGCTCGTCCCCGGTGTCGCCGGAGATCCAGGCGTAGAACGCGCCGGCGTAGCCGAGGTCCGCGGCCTTGCGGCGGGCCCCGTCCAGCGTCTTGTGGCGGTAGACGAGCAGGTTGCGGGCGACCTCGGGGAAGGTGTGCACCCACATCGGGAGGTTGAAGACCTCCTGGTCCCAGAACGCCGCGCCCTGGTAGGCCTGGCAGGACAGCCCGCGGGCCCCAACCGGGAGGTGATCGGCGTGCATCGGGGTCGCGATCACGTTGTGGTAGAGGTTGTACCGCAGCACGGTCTGGGTCACCGGGTCGCCGGTGACGCGCACGTCGATGCGGTTCCACCGCGCCTCCCAGGCCAGGGCGTGGCGGGCGAGCAGGACCTCGTAGCCGTCGGCGACTCCCGATCGGGCCAGCTCCAGGGAGGCGACCAGGGGGTAGTCCACGTCGTTGCCCGAGTGGACCGTCATGACCTGCTCGATGACGAGCAGGCCGTCGGCGCCCACCTCGATGTCGAGCACGCGGTACAGCTCGCGGTCGTCCTGTTCGATCCGCTCGGCCTGGACCGTGCCACCGTGGACGCCCACCGCGTGGGCGACCGCGATGGGCAGGCCCCGCTCGGTGGTGTTCATGCGCATCGCGAGGGCGTCGTCGTGGAGGTGGGGCTCGACGAAGGCGAAGTGGTCCCCGTTCAGGCTCCAGACCTCCCCGTCGATCCCGGTGGTGAGCGTCAGCCGGGTCCCCGGTGTGGCGAAGACGCGCTGTCGCTGGGCGATGAGGTGGCGCTGGTCCATCGACGCGAAGCGTTCGTCGACCAGCCGGTGGACCGGGCCCGAGGCCGGGCCGTAGATGCGGTGTTGCCGTCCGTACCGCACGTCGAGCCGACGCTCCAGGAGGTCACGGTCGGAGAGCACCTGCTCGGCGTCGATGGCCACCGGCTGCCCGAGATGTGCGAGCTCGGCGAACAGTGCGTTGGGCACGTTGCACAGCTCCGCCCACTTGCCGTCGGCGTTGTCCCAGGTGTCGGAGACGGTGCAGCCCACGGTGGCCGACGCGCGCCACTCCGGCACCGTGCCCCGGTAGCCGAGGTAGCCGTTGCCCGTGAGGTGGCTGGTCGCCACGTTGATGACCTGGTCCGGGTCGTGGTGATCGTCGATCACCACCCACCCGTCGGCCACCATCGGTCCGTTGCCGAGCCGGGCCTCCGCCGGGGGACAGACCACCGTGAGATCGACGTCGCGGGTGGCGTCGAAGCGGTGGTGGGCGTGGCCGACCCGCTCCTCGGGGCCCGTGCCGACGGCGGTCATCCCGGCGGCCAGGGCGGCGTCGATGCCGGCCGCTGCGTCCTCGATCACCACGCAATGAGCGGGGCTGACGCCGAGCAGGTCGGCCGCGGCGAGGAACAGGTCGGGAGCGGGCTTGGCGTTGTCGACCGTGTCGCCGTCGGCGATCGCATCGAACAGCCCCGTGATCTCCAGCTTGTCCAGCACGAAGCGGGCGTTCTTCGACGACGAGCCGATGGCCACCAGCATCCCACGGCGTTTGGCGTCGACCACCAACGAGATCGCCCCCGGCAGGAGGTCCTTCGGGCTCATCCCCTGGAGCGAGTCGACGTAGTAGCTGTTCTTCCGCTCCATCATCTCGTCGAAGGTGGCCGGGTCGACCTGACGATCGCCCAGCAGCAGCTCCAGCGACGCTGCGCGCGACACACCTCGCAGCGCCTCGTTCGCCGCGCGATCGAAGGGCAGGCCCTCCTCATCGGCCAGGCGCTGCCAGCCGAGGGAGTGGTACTCCGCCGAGTGGTACTCCGCCGTCTCGGTGAGGACGCCGTCGAGGTCGAAGATCACGGCGCGTTGCGGGGCCACGGGCATGACGGGAGCGCTCCGGTCCGACGGACAACGGGACACGTTCGACCCTAGTTGTCGGGTCCGGGCCCGGTGGACCGTTCGATCAGCTGCCGAAGGAGCCCGCGATCCGGTCGGCGACGAGCTCAGCGCAGGTGGGACACATCGGGAACCGCGAGGGGTCACCGTCGGGCTTCCACCGCTTCCCACACAGCGCCGTCACCGGCGTGCCCTTGCGGCGGAACCGTTCCAGGTCGCGCTTGCTGACGTAGTGCGCGAACCGGTCGTGGTCACCGTCACCGTCCCCGGGCTTGGGCCGCGCGTCCGGTTGCACCGGCGCGGGGGCCTGGGTCGGTGACCTGGTCGGCAGGTGTGTGTCAGTGGCCATGGCGCCCACGCTACCGCGCCCGCGGCGCGGATGCCGGCCACCGTCGCCAGCGGCCCCGCTCGCTCGTCGGTCAGTGGCCGGGATGGACCTCGAACCACAACGGGGCGCCCTCGCTGCCCTCCTCAGCGCGGTAGGACACGGTGATCTCCTCACCCTCGGCGATGTCGCGCAGCGCGAACAGCTGGGCCGTGAGGCGGTCGGGGAGCAACCACAGGAAGGCGTTCGGGTCGTCGTCGTGGTTGCACATCGAGGAGACGCCGAGCACCAGTGCCGCGGTGCCATGCTCGTCCCACTCGTAGACGTAGTCGTCGANGATCGTGGCCTGCAGGGCGGTGCGCTCCGAGCCCGGTACCAGCAGCAGCGGCGCCTCCATGATCAGGGTCTCCGAGGCGATCGGCGCGGTCGCGAACAGCCCACGTCCTTCCCGCGGGGAGGGCCGCACCTCGTAGGTGTCCTGCATGTCGGGCTCCTGTCCTGGCATCGGTGCCCTCACGCTACGCCGGCCGCCCGCCGCAGGCGGTCCATGACCGCCCGCCCGACCCCCTCCTCGGCGACGGCCTCCACCAACAGCAGCTCCACGCCCGCGCGTTCCGCCTCCCGGAACCCCGTGTACAGGCGTCGCGCCAGGTCCGGCGCGTCCGTGAAGGTGTCGATGACGGTGGCTGTCGGCGGGAGGTGGTCGGCGTGGTCCCGGTGGACCACGGCGCCGAAGTGGACGCCAGCCGTCACGGCGCGGGCNACCTCGACGTCGACCTGCCCGGCGGGCGCGATCCGGACCCTGCAACCTGGCGCGTAGTGGCGGTAGCGGGTTCCCGGGGAGCGTTGCAGCTCGCCCGCCGCCTCCTCCCCCGATACGCCGAGCTGCTCCCGGGTCACCCCGCCCTCACGCAGCACGACCGGCCGCGACCCTCGGGCGTCCACCACGGTCGACTCGACCCCGACGACGCAGGGTCCACCGTCGAGCACCAGCGCCAGCTCGCTGCCGAACTCGCCGAGCACGTCTCTCGCCGTGGTCGGTGACGGCCGCCCCGAACGGTTCGCCGACGGCGCCGCCAACGGGGAACGGCATCGCTGGAGCACCGCGGTGGCGACGGGGTGGTCGGGGACGCGGACCGCCACGCTCGACAGCCCCGCCCGGGTGATGGCGGGGACGCTGGCCGCAGCGGTCACGACCAGGGTCAGCGGTCCGGGCCAGTGGGCGGCCGCCAGCGAGCGGGCCAGCGGTGTGACCTGCTCGGTGACCCGGGGCAGCTCTTCCTCGTCGGCGAGGTGGACGATCAGCGGGTTGTCCGCGGGACGGGCTTTCGCGGCGAAGATCGCGGCGACGGTGTCGGTCGCGAAGGCGTCACCGGCGAGGCCGTAGACCGTCTCGGTCGGCAGCCCGATGAGGCGTCCGGCGTCCAGCGCCGCCACCGCGGCAGCCAGGCC
>SL_3KL_010_SEDDRAFT_10005808_pt1 | contig 11050 bp, 10 predicted proteins | sample SodLakKL_010_SED_2_FD_10381 | JGI IMG/M metagenome (IMG submission 10381)
CCACTCCCCTTCCCTGCACCCGCATGCCCGGCTCGTTCAGGGTCCAGTCGAAGACGAGCCGATAGGGGGAATCCAGAGCCGAAAGCCGCTCCGCGTTCTGGGCGAGTTGTCCCGCGTCCAGGGGACGGGCCTCTTCGGGGGGAGTCCCCCCGGCGCAGCCCGACATGAACACGAAGGTACCTGCCAGGAGAATGGCTCCCAGGTGCCGTTTGGAGATGAAGTTCATTCCAGCCCTGTTTCGGTGGTGGTCTGCCGTCCCGGTCCGAGGCCGGCCCGGCAAGGGGCCTCATGGCACTGAGACACCGGGAGTGGGGCGGTGGATCCCTTCTTCGAGCCCCTTAAAGCGCCACGGGGCCCGGCCCGATGAAGATAACGGCCCCGAATGGAAGGACCAGACCGACGGTCGGGCTCTCCTTCCCCGATTCTGCCAGGGCTCCTACCTTCAGCGTCTATGGACAATGCGCCAGTGTTCGTCACGAGCGATGTGCACCTCGGAGCCGTACCTGACACCACGGCCCGATCCTTCCACCGTTGGCTCCGATGGGCGACCCCACAGGCTTCGGCATTTCTCATCAATGGGGATCTCTTCGATTTCTGGTTTGAATATGGCAGCGTGATCCCCAGAGGGTACACTCGCACCCTCGGGCTTCTGGCCGAGATCGTGGACAGCGGCGTGCCGGTCCACCTCGTGGGAGGCAACCATGATTGGTGGGGTGGATCCTACCTCACCGACGAGATCGGCCTGCACTTCCACCAGGAGCCTTTCACCGGGGAGTTCGCGGGCCGCCGCTGCCTCGTGGCGCATGGAGACGGCCTGGGTCGAGGGGACCTGGGATACCGGGCACTTCGTCGGGTTCTCCGAGCGGGCCTGACACGCTGGGCCTTCCGCTGGCTCCATCCGGATGTGGGCGCGGCCGTGGCTCGGCGCGTCTCCCGAACCGAGATTCGAACCTCCAGTGCCCCCCAGGGAGCCAGGTCGCCCAGAGACCTGGAACTGGAGAGGTGGGCTCGCGATCAGCTCCTCGACGATGACGAGTTGGATCTGGTGCTTCTCGGCCACTCCCACCGTCCCGCCCGGGTGGAGGTGGCGCCAGGGCGCTTCTACATCAACTCCGGCGACTGGCTCCACCATCATTCATTCGTCGTCCTTCCACCGGACGAAGGCGCAAAACTCCGGGGATGGGATGGCTCTGCACCCCTCACCATCGGGAGAGCGGAAGGCTTCCCCGGTGCCTCCACCTGAGCCCCACCTCCCATCGGCCGAACGGTTCTCCTCCCACCTGAAGTGACAGGGGTTCGGGATGGTCCATGAGATGTCCGGCCACGAAGGCGTCCGTGGCTTGCAAGAGGAGGATGAAGAGGGTCGCGGCCGCCCAGTCCTCGACCTGATTCGAACGGGATTCGATGAGTTCGTCCCACGCCTCCACCCGAGGATCCTGAGACGACAGCACCCGCAGGGAGTCGGGGTCGGTCACACCTGAGGCCTGCAGGGACTCCCGGACCGCACGAACCTCTTCTCCCCGGAATCGGCGAGCCTCCCTGTGCCCGGCCAGTGACTTGGAAAGCATCCAGACTGAGCCGGAGTGGGCCGTAATGTAGAACGCACCCCGGAAGTGCGAGCCGGTGGCCGCGTGGCCCCAGCCGGGGATGGCCAGCGATCGGAGGAAGGCACCTCCCGGGGTGACCTGAGGCACCTCTCCCAGTTCGGGTCGGGGCTCCTCCAGCGGAGGCCGGTCGATGGTGTCGGAGGAGGCCTCCATCAGATCGGGGTCGAACACCTGGGCACGGACGGGACCGGCCAGGACCGCCAGGACCACAAGTCCCAGAATGGCACCAAGGGTCCCCCGATGGAGAGCGTCGAGCGCCGTGTTCACGATGGCGGCTCCAGGATTCGAAGGGCATCGGGGATCACCTCGACCTCCAGCCAGGGAGTGGAGTCGGACATGAGTTCCCCGTCGAGTTCAAAGGAGAGAGGTACGTCCTCGTTCACGTCGATGCGAGCGCGGTGAATCCGGTGCATTCGGATCCCTCGCACGTTCTGATGGACACCACGCAGCACCTTCGGAAGGTGGCGGATCACTCCGCCAAGCCCAAGGCCGTCCACGACGAAGAGGTCCAGGGCACCGTCGTCAGGGCGGGCGTCCGGCGAGAGGAGGAATCCGCCTCCCACCGAGGGACCCACCGTGACCGCGGACAGGAGGGTGTGGGCCGGAAAGGAGAGGTGATCCCCCTCGGCGGTCTCGATCTTCAACGAGATATCAAGGGGTTGGAATCCGATGACGGACACCCCCAGCGCGGCGAGATACTGGAGAAGGCCCGGAAGCCTCTGGAAGCGCTCGCGTCGGCGGAGTACCGCGACGTCCAGTCCAATGCCCATGAGGTTCACGAAGTAGTCGTCCCCTCCCTCCCAGCGGGCCCGTCCGACCTCGAAGGAGCGGGCCACGCCACCGACCAGAGTGTCGAGGACCTCCGCCAAGTCGCCGGTCCCCACCACCATCCGGTGGAAGTCGTTGCCCGTTCCCACGGGGAGGATCGTGAGCTCCGCCACGTCCATCCCCGGGCGCCCCAACCCGTTCACCACCTCGTGGAGGGTCCCGTCACCCCCGACCACGAGGATGCGGCGGGACGGCGCCCCGTTCCAGTCCGCGGCGAGCTGCCTGGCATGGCCCGGCCTTCGCGTTCGTTCGAGGCGATAGTCCAGTCCCCGGGCCTGCAGGCCTCGCTCCAGGTCCGGGAGGACCTTCCGGCCGGCCCCACCTGCGGCATTGGGATTGAAAATGATCTGAAGTGGTCCCTGCACGGGCCGTCCCTGAACGGAGTCCGACGCGGCCCCCGGGTCGAGGCCCTGCGAACGGTCGAAAAGATCGCCCGGGGCTCCGTCCATGGCAATCCTGGTTTCCTCGACGCCGTGAAGGGGTCAGCGGCCCGACTCCTGTCCCAGCGGCTCCGACCGGCCCTTGCGGCCGTTGAGTTCCTGGACCGCGATCCCGAAGAGGAGGGTTCGCTCGGGCGTGGCATCGGCGGAGGTGAAGGCCTGGGGGTCGGCTTCCCGGATCGCCGTCCGTGCCTCCTCCGTCAGTTCCGCCAGCTTCTGGGATTCTTCGGCGTCCAGGAGATAGAAGGGCCCGTGAGCCACCACGCTGACCCAATCGAAGGGGTCCTTGATCTCATCCACCTGAAAGGCCACCCACCGGTGATGCCGCACGGTCAGGAGCTTTTCCCCCGGGGACGTCCTCCCGAAGATCCATTCATCCCGAAACGTGTAATTGAGGGGACGGATGTCGACCCGGTCCTGGAACGAAAAAGCCAGGCGGCCCAGGGTGTTTCGGGCCAGGATTTCATGGTTGGTGGCGGAGTCCAGGGTGTCAATGCGAAGGCGGGTGGGAGTCATCGTGGTTGAGATCTGGGGTCAGGGCGGCAGGCCGGGGTGGCTAATCATCGGTCTCGGGAAGGAGTCCCTCCTCCCGGTATCGTTTCAGCTTCCGGTAGAGCGTGCGGCGGTTGATGCCCAGGATCTGGGCAGCGCGGGCCTGATGCCATCCCTCCTCGTCCAGAACCTCCAGAATATACTCCTGTTCCAGGCGATCCAGGTCCCATCGTTCGGGCCGGGCTCGACCCAGGAGGTCTCGACCCGTGCCGTCGCTGGACACGGCCTGACCCGCCGCCGGTTCGAAGGGAAGCGATCGGGCCCCTGCATGGAGGATCAGCGATCGTTCGATGGCATTCTCCAGCTCGCGCACGTTTCCGGGCCAGTCGTACCCCATCATTCGACTCAAGGTCTCGGGCATGATGGGGGGTGCGTCCATCCCGTTCTCTTCGGCGAATCGGAGGCGGAAGGCGTTGGCCAGCAGCGGGATGTCCTCCTTCCTCTCCCGGAGTGGGGGGACTCGGATGGGGAAGACGTTCATCCGGTAGTAGAGATCCTCGCGGAATTCTCCGCTCCGCACCTTGGCCTCCAGCTCCTCGTTGGTCGCCGCGACCACGCGAAAGTCGACGGCGATGGGTTCGGTCCCGCCCACCGGGGTCACGACCCGTTCCTGGAGGACCCGGAGAAGCTTCACCTGGGTGGACTGGCTGATGGTGGAGACCTCGTCCAGGAAGATGGTGCCTCCCTGGGCCACCTCGAAGAGACCCCGCTTCGAGTGGATTGCGCCGGTGAAGGCCCCCTTTCGGTGGCCGAAGAGCTCGGATTCGAGGAGGGTGGGGGTGAGGGCCGAGCATGTGACGGGTACGAAGGGTTTTCGGGATCGGTCGGAGACGTCGTGGATGGCCCGGGCCACCAGCTCCTTCCCGGTTCCGGTCTCGCCGGACACCAGAACCGTCGCCCGGGTGGGAGCGACTCGCTCGATGAGGTCGAACACCCGTTGCATGGCGGGGGTCTTCCCGATGATCCGGCTTCGGAACCCGCCCTCGGTCTGGGCTCTGAGGCGGGCCACCTCCCTACGGAGCTCCGTCTCCTCCACCGCCCTCTTCAGCGTGAGAAGAAGTTCCTCGGTTCGGAACGGCTTGTTCACATAGTCGAAGGCGCCCATCTTCATCGCCTCCACTGCGGTATCCACCGTTCCGAAGGCCGTCATCACGATGAACTGGGCGTCGGTCTGGGTCGCCGGTGCCGCGGCCAGGACGTTCATGCCGTGCATTCCGGGCAGATTCAGGTCCAGGAGTACCACGTCGTAGAGGGTGCTCTCCAGCTGTTTCAGAGCCTCTTCCCCGGTGGCCACGGCATCGACCCGAAAGGACTCGTCTCGAAGGGTGGGAACGAGAAGTTCTCGGATCACCTCCTCGTCTTCCACAACCAGAACTCGCGGCCAATTGGCCGTGGTCGACGTCGATTTGGTGTCGGTCACCCCATGTCCTCCTCGTCGTGGTCTTGACGATCCGACAGGATCAGTGTGAATGCGGCTCCGGTATGCAACCCCGGTCCGTCCAGAACGATGTGCCCGCCCTGCGCCATGAGCGCGATTCGGGAGCGGGCGAGTCCGATGCCCTCTCGCCCCCATTCCGAGAAGAAGGGCAGGAAGATCCGGTCCTCCTTCCCCGTGGGCACGCCCGGCCCGGTGTCGGCCACCCGCACGAAGGCGCGGTGGTTCTCGAGCCGGCCCGTCCGGATCCGAATCACCCGTTCCCCATGCCAATCCTGAAGGGCCAACCGGGCGTTGAGGAGAAGAGCTGAGAGCGCCTCTCGGATCTGGTGGGGATCTCCCCAGACGGTCAGCTCAGGGACGTCATGATGCAGTTGGACGTCGATCCCCCACCGTCGAAGGTCGGGCTCCAGGGCCGAGAGCGTACGCGTCACGAGCTCATCCAGATGGACCAGCCGTGAACGGGCTTCAGTCGGCCGAGCCAGAGAGAGGAGCGTGCGCGCAAGGCCTGCCAATCGGTGACTTTGCTCGAGGATCACCCGGAGCTCCTCCTCGCCCCTCTCCTCCTCTGCGTTCTCCACTTCGTTTCGGTGTCGGCGCAGACGGTCGACCGCCACCTCGATCGCGGTCAGGGGCGCACCGATCTCCCTCGCGATCCGGCCCACGACCTCACCGAGCGCCTCTGCGGCACGGAGAGATGAAGTCTCTTCGTCTCGAGCCACCGCATCGCTCAGCTCGGATCTCGAGGCGAGGGCCTGTGGGTCGCGGGTGGGGTCGGACATGGGAGAGTTCCTGCCTTGATTCGGAAGCCGATCAGACCGATGCGTCGCCGGCCATGACGCGGAGGAGATCGAAGGCCGTTACGATCCCGACCAGGGTTCCGTTCTCCACCACGATGGCCCTGTGAATCCGCCCCTGGACCAGGAACTCCGCCAACTCCCAGATGGCCATTTCGGGGTCTACGCTGAACGCCACGGGCGTCATGATCTCATCGACTGAGATCTCGTCGAAGGGAAGGCCCTCCAGGGAGCCGCCGCCCGGCAGGAGCATGACCGCGCTTTCCGGAGCCATGAAATAGCTGTCCGGGTCACCTTCGTCGCCTTCGTCCCGCCCCAGGCCCTCCCAGAACGCCTCGGGAAGTGGAATCTCCGGCTGGCGAGCCGCCAGCCGCACCACGTCGGTCCTGGATACGACACCCAGAACCTTGTTGTCGCTGTCCAGCACCGGAACTCCGCTGATCCCCTCTTCATCGAGGATCTGAACGAGTTCCCGCACAGTGGTTCCATTCCTCACGGCGATGATCTCGGTCTGCATGATGTCGCGGACAATGCGCATATCTGTGATCTCCAGGAGATGGGAGTCTTCGGGATGAAGGCCAGGCGACCCAGTCGTTGGGCTGACCGTCCCTGCATATGGAACAAGGATCGTGCCGTGGGGCTCGAAACTCTCCGAAGGGCCCCGTCCCTGCACGTCCGAAGGCGTTCCGGGACTGCCCTTCCCCTTGTAGTACCTGCACTCGGGGGTTTCGGCATGATGTCCAGTGGACCCCCGAGGGTCTGGGGTACGGTGGGGACCCCAGGGAGCTGAGGTCTCCCGTGGTGAGACGAAATGTCCCGACAGGGGCGTGATGGGAGCACCCCTCTTATCTTTCTATTCTCAAGGGTCGTTCCTACCTTTCGGTGCCGTTTCGTCCCTCCACACGAGTCGAGCATGGATTCCACCCATCCGTCCGTCACCGAAGGCCTCCTACCGATCGTTGTGGGAACGGTGGCGGCCCCGATCGTCGTTCTGGACCGGGACGCCAGGGTCCACCTCTTCAACGACGCCGCAGAGCGGGTGTCGGGGTATTCCAGCAGCGAGGTTGTGGACCGTCGGGTCTGGTTCCTCCTCCATGCGGACGACAGGGATCGAGCCGAGACCCTCTTCGGGGAGCTCGTGAACGGAGGGCGTGAGAGCCTCGTGGGAGAGGAACTGGCCTGGATGACCCGGGACATGGAGCGCCGTTCGATGGCCTGGTCCACGGCCACCATCAGGGGCGAGTCCGAGGGGGAGATCTGGGTTGTCTGTACAGGACTGGATCTCACGGAACTGCACCGACTCGAGGATCGCACCCGCGACCTTCTGGCCGAGGATGCGCTCCGACAGGCGCGGGAGGATGCGCTGCAGAGCTCGGAGGCGAAGTTCTCCGGAATCGTCGAGATGGCTTCCGACGCCATCGTATCCGTGAACTCCCGGCACCGCATCACCCTCTTCAATCGCGGAGCCGAGGCGATTTTCGGCTGGACCGCGTCCGAGGTCCTTGGCAAGCCGCTGACCGTCCTCCTCCCCCCCAGTTCCCGGGACGTGCATTCCGAACACATCCGTGGTTTCGGGCTGTCAGGGGAACGATCCCGGAGCATGGGGCAGCGGCAGGAGATCTCCGGCCTCCGGAAGGACGGAGAGGAGTTTCCTGCCGAGGCGTCGATCATCAAGACCGAGGTCGAGGGAGAGAGATACTTCACGGTCGTCCTCCGGGATGTGTCGAAGCAGCACCGCGAGAGCTGCGAGCAGCGATTCCTCCTCGAGGCGGGCGAAGCGTTGGCTCGATCGTTGGACCTGGATGAGACGGTGATGAGCCTTGGCGATGCAGTAGTGGGATTTCTGGCCGACTACTGCATCATCGACCTGGTGAGCCCCGAGGGTCGACCCGAGCGGCGCCTGGTCGCTCATGGAGCGGGCATGGACCCGACTCCGGCTCGCGTTCTGGAGGACATCCGCCTGGAGCGCAGCCGACCCCACCTCATCCACCACGTGCTCCAGACCGGAGAGCCGGAGTTGATCCGAACGGTGACGCCGGAGCACCTGGCCGCCATCGCCCAGGGGGAGGATCACCTACGCGTGCTCGAATCCCTCAACGCCGTGTCCCTCATGTGCGTGCCCCTCCGGGCTCGTGGGCGGCTGGTCGGAGCGCTTCTCCTGGTCGCCTCCGACGGCCGCAGGCCCTACGACGAGGGGGACCTCGAGGTGGCTCGTGAGGTGGCCGATCGAGCGGGTCTCGCGGTGGACAACGCCCAGCTGTATCAGGATGCTCGGAGCGCGATCCAGGCTCGCGACGATATTCTCGGTGTGGTCTCCCACGACCTCGGCAATCCCCTCCAGGCCATCTTCATTGGAATCGAAGCTCTCGAGCGAGCCCGCGCCCGCGCTGGCGAGGCAGAGGGGCCGCACGCCCCCAGAGGTGGGTCCGAGTACTACCTTTCGGCCATCCGTCGCTCGGCCGAACTGATGCAGCGGCTCATCCACGAGCTCCTGGAGGTTCGTCGGATGGAGGAGGGACACCTGGTTCTGGAGCCCCAGAGACGTGCCCTCCAGCCCCTTGTGATAGAGGCCCTTCAGCTCATCGAACCCCTGGCCCGGGTCAAGTCCGTGGAGCTGATCAACGGGATCGATGGCGAGACCTCCCCGGTCGTGACGGTCGATGGCGACCGGATTCTTCAGGTGTTGTCCAACCTGGTCGGAAACGCGGTGAAGCACACGCCGGAGGGTGGAGAGGTCTCGATTCGGGCCTCCCTCCACCCCGACGAGGTGGAGATCTCGGTCCAGGATACGGGCCCAGGCATCCCGCCCGAGCATCTGGATCAGATCTTCGATCGCTTCTGGCGGGCCGAGACGACAGGGGGCAAGGGAATCGGCCTGGGACTCGCTATCGCTCGAGGTATCGTGCTCGCCCATGGGGGACGGGTCTGGGCCGAGAGCGAGTTGGGTCGAGGCAGCACCTTCCGGTTCACGATTCCCCGCTCCGGCGAATCTCAGACCGGGACCGATGGAAGCTGAGCTGAGCTCCCTCCTTGGCAGGCTGGCGATCGCAGCGGGATTGGGCCTGCTCGTCGGTTTGCAGAGAGAGCAGGCGGAGAGTCCGATCGCCGGTCTTCGGACCTTTGCCCTGACCGCGCTCCTTGGCTCCCTCACGGCACTTCTGGCCCTGGAGTTCGGCGGATGGGTCCTGGCGGCAGGCCTTCTCGCCCTGGGGGCCCTGGTGGTCACGGGGAATCTCATGAAGCTTCGGGCGGGGCTGCCCGATCCGGGGCTTACCACGGAAGTCGCGCTGCTTCTCACCTTCGGGGTGGGGGCCTACGTGATGATCGGCCGGGTGGAGATCGCCATCGTGGTGGGGGGCGCTCTGGCCGTTCTCCTCCAATTCAAGGCTCGAGCCAGGAAGCTGGTCGAGACCCTCGGCGAGAAGGACGTGGCGGCGGTCATCCGCTTCGCCCTTCTCACCCTTGTGATCCTTCCGGTACTCCCGAATACCGCCTACGGCCCGTTCGACGTGCTGAATCCTCGCCACATCTGGCTCATGGTGGTCCTGATCGTGGGGATCGGTTTCGCCGGGTACCTGACCTATCGGTTCCTGGGGTCGCAGGTGGGAACGGCCCTTTCCGGCGTGCTCGGGGGCACGATATCCAGCACGGCCACCACGGTGAGCTACGCACGCAGAGCTCGGACCACGGAGGGTCAGACGGAGGCGGCCGCAGCGGTGATCATGATCGCCTCGTCCATCGTGTTCGTTCGGGTCCTGGTGGAGATGGCCGTGGTCGCGCCAGCATCTGTTCCGGTGGTCGCACCCCCGGTCCTGACCGTCCTCCTGGCCTTCGGACTGCTTTCGTTCTGGAGTTGGCGGCGAAGCGTCCAGGAGGCGGGACCCATGCCGGAGCAGCCGAACCCCACCGAGCTCCGACCCGCACTGGTCTTCGGTCTTCTCTACGGAGTCATCCTTCTGGCTGTGGCGGCCGGGGAGGCGTGGTTCGGAGATGAGGGGCTCTACCTCATCGCGCTCTTCTCAGGTCTTACCGACATGGATGCCATCACCCTGTCCACGGCCCGACTCACCCGCGAGGGTCGGGTCGAGGCCGGGATGCTCTGGAGGGTGGTGCTCCTGGCCTCAGTCTCGAACCTGGCCTTCAAACTCGGCCTGAGCTGGGTGATGGGAGGCAAGGCGCTGGCTCGGCGCCTCGCCCTCCCCTATGCGCTGGGCGCCGGGGTGATCGTTCTGGTGCTTCTCTTCTGGCCCTGAGGGTAGTCGTTCTCCCTCCGGCGGGATGGTCCCCTCCAGGGCGGAGTTGGGTCCGCAGCCGGTTCCCGTCGATTCCTGTGCCTACTCGGCCGGGCGCCGCACGGCGAAGACGGGAAGCCGGGCTCCCCTGACCAGCTTGTCGGCAACGGACCCCATGAGTAGCCGGCTCACTCCTCCCCGACCCCGCGTGCTGAGTGCCAGGAGATCCACGTCGTGCGTCTCTGCATGGTTCAGGAGCGCGGAAGCCACGTCGTCGGAGGCGATGACGGCGGTCTCCACCGTGACCCCCGGCGGATCCCATCGCTTTGCGACTTCCTCCAGGTAGGAGCGGGTTCGCTTCTCCCGCTCCTCGAGGAGCGTGCCCTCCTCGACGGCGTGTGGGAGATACGTGCTGGCCAGCGGGAATGGGCGCAGGAGCACGGAGACCAGGGTGACCTTCCCGCCCGACTCCGGAAGAACGGGTGTGAGTGGATCGAGAACCTGTTCGGCCGCCGAAGAGCCATCCAGAGGAACGAGCACGCGACGCGGTGAATCCTCTTCCTCGAAGAGCGTCCGGCTCCCGTCGTCCTTCCGGAGCAGGAGGACGGGACGCTGGGCCTTTCGGAGGATCTCGTCGGCGACGCTTCCGAGCCATGCACGCTGCCATGCTCCGCGACCATGACTGGTGAGCGCAATGAGATCGGCCTGGGCTTCGGCGGCGTGCGCCAGGATCGTACGCGCCACAGGGCCCAGCTCCACCTGGATCTCCACCTCCATCTCGGGGCGCTTGATCAGGATCCCCTTCCGGATGCCCTCGAGGTACCGTTGGGCCCGCTCCTCCTCCTCCTGAAACCATCCAGACACCAACTCGCCGTCTCCGGCGGCCAGAGGAACAGGTGGGAGATCCGAGACCACCGCGGTCAGGACGACCGCCGCCTCCGTCCGGGCCGCAAGTCGGATCGCGGGGTCGAGGGCCATTTCGGCGAGGTCGGAGCCATCCAACGGGATGAGGATCTTCTGCATCGGGGCGGCGCTCCAGTGCGGAGGTGTGTGGGGAAGCCCCGGTGACATCCTTCCAGCGGGGCGGGTCAATCTGATCGAGGAACACTCTAAAGGAGCGCGGAAGCCACGTCGTCGGAGGCGATGACGGCGGTCTCCA
>SL_3KL_010_SEDDRAFT_10005809_pt1 | contig 11049 bp, 7 predicted proteins | sample SodLakKL_010_SED_2_FD_10381 | JGI IMG/M metagenome (IMG submission 10381)
AAGCGCTGTTTTCCACCCCAAGCACTGCAGAGACGGAAGAAACACCCAACCGGTTTGCACTGCACCAGAATCATCCCAATCCGTTCAACGCATCCACAACCATCTCCTTTGACCTTCCCGAACGGAGCGAGGTCCGTCTCGAAGTTTTTGACGTGCTGGGCCGGCAGGTCGCCGAGTTGGCTCACCAGATGCTCGAACCCGGAAGGCACCAGTTTGCCTGGGACGCATCCACCCATGCCACGGGTGTGTATATTGTCAGAATGGAAGTATCCGGGGGCAGTGGCTTGACGCTGCACTCCTCCGCGCGCAGCATGCTGCTGATCCGATAGCCTGGTGCATGAATCTTTCGCAATCTCCATGACTTTTTTTCCAATCCATACCCGATGAGCATGAATGTTCAGATACTGCCTGACATCATAGATTCACTGCAACACGGTCAACCGGACATTGCATCGGGGGCCGTATGGGACGAAAACCGGTTCGTCACCGGCACAGAGCTGACGAAGCTTTTTGCTCAGCCTTCCACGGTGGCGGACGCCTCCCGTTTGTGTTCCCGCCTCACCGGTCGATTCCGTTGGATCCGCAATCAAGGGGATAGCGTTTGGCTGGCTGTGGACCATTTGCAGTCCATGCCCCTTTTCTACACCGTCGATGGCAACACGGTCCGCATCAGCAGCATTTCGGGCGCTGTTACTGATTCGTTGGACAAGCCTCAGCCGGATCCGCTGCTTGCCGCGGAGTACCTTGTGTTGGGATACATAACAGGTGATGAAACCCTGATGCCGCATATACGGCAGGCAGAACCGGGAACACTTGTGGAATTCAGCGGCGGCGGGAATGGCCGGCCGGTCCGGACGACGGTGCATCGCTATGTGAACTATGTGCATGCTTACCGCGATGAGTCCCGGGAACGGTTCTCCCGGGAACTGGATGAGATTGTGATGCAAACCATGGAAAAAGCTGTGCAATATGCCGACGGTCGTCCCATAATTCTTCCGCTAAGTGGTGGATACGATTCACGCCTCATAGCACTGTCGCTTGCAAGGCTGAACTATCCCGAGGTGCACTGCATCAGTTATGGCGCAAAAGGAAGTGCCGAGATGAATGTGAGCAGAAATGTTGCCGGCGAGCTGGGTTTCCGTTGGACCGGGGTGCACTACACGAAAGAAAAATGGCGAGACTGGTTCAACAGCGAGTTGCGACGGTCTTTTTACCATAAAGCCTCCCGGGAGGCCGGGATTCCCAACATTCAGGAACTGGTGGCGTTCGGAGAACTGAAAGAAAACCGCATGGTGCCGGAACATGGCGTAGTGATGGGTGGTCAACTCGGTGACGCTCTTGTCGGCGGAAAAGGAATCTATGACAGTTACACCTATCGGGAACATCCCGAAACCAATCCGGAAACCATAATCCGGCACATATTACATTACCACTACTATTTGTGGGACTGGTCGCCGTACCGGGAAGATCTCGAACCCTGGTTCCGCAAACGCATTCTTGATGATCTGGGTGACATTCAACGATACCCGGACAGTCCAAGCGCCTGTGAAATGTGGAATATTCGTGAGCGTCAGTCCCGTTTCATCGTAACTGTGGGCCGGCTTTACGAGTTTTTTGGATATGATTTCTGGATGCCCTTCTGTGACCAGGACTATTTCCGTTTCTGGCTGACCGTACCGCTGCAATATCGCCATGATAAAAATCTTTATACAAGCTATGTTGATGGTTTATCGCCTATAAAGACCGCAACTCATCAGCCCGAGAAGCCGGTCCTGGCACTGCGTGAAGCCATACGAAACACACCGCTTTTCGGTCCGGCAAGAAGCCTCTATCAGAAGTGGGACCGGCGCCGTAGAAAACAGCGTGAATACCAGCGGCATCCCATGGCATGGTATGGCATAATGGAGCCGGATGTCTTCAAAACCCTTTTCACAGGCCGGGAAAACATCAATTCCTTTCAAACGCTGGAACTGCTTCGAACTCTTCTTGAAAACGGCTATCTTTCGCCCGATAGCATTCTAAAAAATGCCTCGGGAAGTTTTCCCGGCCTGGAATCGGCAAGCCGGTCGTAAGTCCGGGTTCCGCTTTCCCGCCAGACCCCTTCCCGCCGGAGACAGGCCTTCTACCCTCTCATTATTCATGTGTTTAAAATTTTCGACATCTAAGGTTACATGCCATTCCATGACCGGTTTTAATTATGCGCCTGTGTGTCCCGGCGCCAGCCCGGTCATGTTCATTTCATATTATCATGCGATTCGGTATTGTCACACCGGCCCATAATGAAGCCGATACCATTTCCGGTTACATATTGTCCGTGATCAGGCAGAGTATCCTGCCGGAGGCACTGATTATTGTCAATGACAATTCCACCGACAATACCGGCGAAATTGCACGTCAATTTGCCAAAAAGCACGAATGGATCACCGTTATTGACAAGGAATCCCTCCCTGTTCACCGCACCGGCTCGAAAGTAATTGAAGCCTTTCTTCATGGACTATCGAAAACGGACCACAGTTCGTGGGACATCATAGTCAAGATGGATGCGGACCTCATCCTTCCGCCTGATTATTTCAAAAGGATCACTGATGAATTTGCACGAAATGAAACCGCCGGGATATGCGGCGGGATATGCGCATTGCGCAAGGGCGAAGAACTCGTTCCCGAGCGTCTTACCGACCGGTTTCACGTTCGCGGAGCTTTGAAGGCGTATCGAAGAAGCTGTTACGGGCAGATTGGAGGCGTTCGCCCGTTTTACGGCTGGGACACCCTGGATGAACTGCTTGCCGCTTATTACAACTGGGAGACGGTTGTGCTGCCTGATCTGGTGGTAGAACATCAGGCACCTACGGGGTCTGACACCCTGCCGACCGCTTTGCACAAAATGACAGGGGAAATGTTTTACCGCCTGGGATACGGTCCCGTCATCTCCCTGGCAGCATCCCTGAAGCGTTACCGGATGAAACCGTTCCTTGTGTCCGCGCTCTGGAGCTACCTGGGGTATCTGCTTGCGGCACTGCGAAAACCGGAGCAATATGTTACCCCGGCACAGCGTATATTTATCCGAAAATTGAGGTACCGGAGAATGCGGGAAAAAATCACAGGGAAACGTGCCTGATTTTTTATTTACAGCCAAATCGCAAAATTTGCACATGCGCAATCTGGACGCCGCACATGGGACTGATTCTTAGACAGAGCTTTGCCAATACGATTTACTCCTATATCGGAGCATTGATCGGATTTGTCAATGTCATCTGGCTGTTTCCGTATGTCCTTGAAGCAGAGCAGTTCGGGCTGACGCGCGTCATGATATCCATTGGCATTATCGGTGCCCAGGTTGCCAGCCTTGGTATGGGCAACGTGACCCTCCGTTTCTTTCCGCTTTTTCGCAATCCGGGCCGTCGCCACTTTGGTTTTCTGTTTTTTGCTGTGGCTGTGCCACTGGCAGGATTCCTTCTGCTGAGCCTGCTCGGCTGGTTGCTTCAGTCGCCGGTAATTCAATTTTACGCCGATGACAGTGCGCTTTTCGGGGACTATTATCTGCTTCTTTTCCCGTTGCTCCTTTTCATTCTTTACTTTCATATTCTTGAGAGTTACATCCGCTCCCTGTTTGACACTGTGGTAGCCACATTCTTTCAGGATGTGCTTCTGCGCCTTTTTCAGACTGCCGTAGTGCTTTTCTATTATTTCGAATGGATTCCTTTCGGTATGTTCATGTGGTTGTTTGTAGGGTCCTTCGGATTACAAACGTTACTTATGCTGCTTTATATCGGATTCAAAAAGCAGCTCTTTATCATCCCGGATTTCAGCATCATGACCCGGCCACGCATCAAAAACATGGCAGAATATGCGGCCTATGCATTCCTGGGCAGCGTGACCGCCATGACATTGGGTAACATCGATATGCTGATGGTTGGCGGTTTGACCAACCTGGCTCAAACTGCCGTATATGCCGTAAGTCTCTATCTGGCCAGCATGATCAAGATACCTTCCAAGGCACTGATGAAAATATCCCAGCCCCTGATTGCCGAGGCGCAGTACAAAAAGGATCTGAACACCATCTCTGAGATATACACCAAAAGCTCCATCAACCAGATGCTTGTGGGTGGTATTATCTTCATAATTATCGGGGTAAACCTGGGCCATGTATACCAGTTCCTTCCGGAGGAATACCGTGCCGGTACCTACGTATTCCTTTTCATCGGGCTTGCCAAAATGATCGATATGACTGCCGGACTAAACGCCGCCATCATCCGGACATCCATCTGGTACCGTTTTGACCTTTATGCCACCCTTTTGCTTGTGTTTCTCACCATTGTCACCAACCTCATCTTCATCCCGGTATTCGGAATTACCGGAGCCGCCATGGCAACGGCCCTTTCGGTGCTGATTCACAACTTGGTGTATGTTATTTATGTGAAGTTCCGGATGGGCATCCACCCGTTCAGTAAAAAAAACCTGACCGGTCTTGCCGTTCTTATTTCAGCAGTACTGGTCGCCTGGGGGATACCGGAAGCTCCGTCATGGATTATCGATTTGATCTTCCGAGCCACCGTAACTGTTGCTATCGTCACGACCGGCATCTTTGTCCTTGACCTTTCGAAAGATCTTCAGGATTTCATCCGGCAGTCTGCCGCATTACTCATCCGGAGCAAGCGCGACTGATCCCCGCCGTTTACCGGCAGCATGTGATATGATGAGATGAGATGAGATGAGATGAGATGAGATGAGATGAGATGTGATGAGATGAGATGTGATGTGATGTGATGAGATGTGAGAGCCGGTTTCAGTCTGGAAATAAGTCCGGAAACAAGCGCGGAAACAAGTACGGCAGTCTGATATGCTCCGCAGGTAAAGTAATTTTGCCATGATTCCCTTATCTTTGAGCGGTCCGCATCCTCCTCAAACAGAAACAGAAAAAATTTCACAGGAATTGTTACAGGAATTGCTGCAGATACTGCCACTGAAATTGTCTCTGGAAATACTGCAGATACTGCCGCAGGAATTGTCACAGGAAATGTCATACCGCAAATACTTACTACCGGAACATCACGAATGAGCAAAACCACATTTACCACCCACCATGGAATGACCGATCTGCTGCCCGGTGAAATTGAACAGTGGCAGGCGCTGGAGTCCCTGATCCACGAAACGGCCCGGCGGTACCACTTTCTGGAGATTCGCACGCCTGTCATGGAACAGACCGAATTGATAGCACGTGGTGTGGGTCAGCTCACGGATATTGTCAGCAAGGAAATGTTTAGCTTTGACCGCGGCGATGACCGTTATGTGCTCAGGCCGGAAGGAACCGCGCCGGTGGCCAGGGCTTATGTTCAGAACCATCTTGCCCAGCGTGGCGGCACGCAGCGGCTCTACTATATCGGTCCGTTTTTCCGCGCTGAGCGGCCGCAGAAAGGCCGGCAACGCCAGTTCCACCAGTTCGGTGCGGAACTGATAGGGTCCTCCAGCGCCATAGCTGATGTGGAGATCATTGCTTTCATGACCGCCATATACCGGCAAATCGGCATCAAAAACACTACGCTGAAACTTAATTCCGTCGGCGATCCCGCTTCACGGGATGCCTATCGCAAAGCACTTCACGACTACTTCAGGCCGCTGGCGGACAGGCTCAGCGAGATTTCGCGTAACCGTCTTGAAACCAATCCCATGCGCATCCTCGACTCCAAGGAGGATCAGGACCAGCCGCTTAAGGCGGACGCCCCCAGAATCACCGACTATCTCAGTGAAAAATCACGTGAGCATTTTGATTCGGTGAAAGAGCTGCTGAACCGGCTGGACATCCCGTATGATTTGGACCCTTTCCTTGTGCGCGGACTCGACTATTATACCGAAACCGCCTTCGAGCTGGTCAGCCCGGATCTTGGCTCACAGGATGCGCTTGGCGGCGGAGGCAGATACGATCTTCTCATAGAGGAGGTTGGCGGCCCCCCGACACCGGCCGTTGGATTCGCCTGCGGCATTGAGCGGCTCATGATCGCCTGCGAGGCCCTGGGCATTACCCTGGCGCATCCATCCGGGCCGGACATCTATTTTGTCACGCGTGGAGAAGCGGCTGCCCGCTGGGCGCTTGAAAAAATGCCGGAGTTGCGAAATTCCGGCCTCGTTTGTACTATGGACTATTCCGGGCGCTCGTTGAAGGCACAGATGAAAGATGCCAACCGCCAGCAAGCACGGTTTGCGGTGATTATCGGGGAGCAGGAGCTTCAGCAAAACCTGTTCACCCTGCGGGATATGGTAAAAAGTGAAGAGTATCAGGTGACAAGTGATGACATTGCGGATCGCGTTCTATCGTGATTGGCTTCTCTTTTCTGAAAAAACAATACCGGCAACACATCGGCACCCGGACACACCTGGCCCGATGCGTCCACCGGACTAATCAAAATTACTTCACGGACCAAATCAGTTTGATATGAGAACCAGGCTGATCATTTCTGCGCTTCTGCTTGCCGGGCTTTTGTTCCTTTTGAACTGGGCTGCCGGACGCTACCTGGCATCTGTTGTCACCCAGCAGTTTGACCGGGTCGCGAGATTCCATACGCAGACGGAGTACACCTATGACAGGATTTCCGTGAATCCTGCTTTCGGTTCACTGACCATCAGGGATCTTGTTTTCCGGCAGAAGGACAATATGATTGAAGTTGAAAAAATCACCGGATCGCTGACCCATGCCGACCTTTGGCGCATCCTCCGGAAAGGCTCCCAGGACCCTCTGGCACAGATCCACTCCTTCCGGCTACGTCTGGAAGAACTTGTTGCGCATGACGCCTCTGAAGGATCTTCCGGAGCAAATCTGCAGGATAACGACCCATTCCAATGGCTGTTTGGCGAAAGTGTGATGGTGCGCAGGGCCTATCTGCTGTACAACGGCCGCATGGATGAACTGCTTCAGATTGCCGCAAGCAGGAAGCCTCCCATATACAACCACCGCATAAGCTTGAGCCTGGATGAAATTACCTTTCATGAGGAAATACCGGAACAGTTGACAGCACTCCCGATTTTTTCCGGATACCGGTTCCCTGATTCCATGGAGCAGGTGGCAATGCAGCTACGCTACCGCGCAGACCGGAAAACAGCTACACTGAACTCGCTTCGCATATCCGCGCCCGGACTCTACTTCAACACTTCAGGTGAGATAAGCTTCCGTGAAGAGGGCTGGCCGGCAGAACCCGACTCCTGGAACCTGAGATATACGCTGCGGGCCGCCACCCCGGATCTGGCCCGGTTGCCCCTGCCCGGTAAAATCGGTGAATTTGTCATGGACACGCTCTCCGTGACCAGCGACATCTCTTTCGATCATGAAATGAGAGGCCAGCACCCCCTCACCCTCCCCGGTGAGAACTCCGTTTATCTGGGCACCGTACGATGGTATCCCTCAGCCGAACTGATACGGCAATACGGCATGATGCTCGGTATGTTCGGACTGCCGGAAAATGAACTGCCTGTTCATTTCATCAGGGCAAATTGGGTCAATAGTAACGACACGCTTCGCGTCAGGAACACAAGCATATCCACAGATCCCTTTGATACCAGAATTCAAGCCATTATAGCCATACCAGCCGTAGAACGTGCCACTATCCTGGATGGCTCTGTAACCTTCACCCGTACAAGTGCGGCTTTCAATGATTTTGTGGACGGAGTGGAGGGCCTGTTCCAAATCGAATTGCCGCGAAAAAATGGCCAGCTGCACTTTGAATTTCATGGCGATTTGCAAGCACCTTCATTAAAATTCCTGGAGGAACTCGCAGAACCCTCGGGGTCTGAATGGCAGGAAGAATAGAAAAATGTGCCGGAGAAAAAAAATTTCGGAGACGGTAGAAGGTTCCGGAGCAAGCAGGCCTGGTTGCAGAATGACGGCAGGGTGCCAAAAAGATAGTACCAGTTGCCTGAATTATGGTACAAGGAGTCTAAAAGATGCTACCGGCTTTGCCTGCAGGATGGTACAAGGAGTCAGGCTGTCAGCTCTTTCTCCTTTTTCTCCTGACTATGGAAACTCTTGAATGAGGCCAGCCCATCATCATCCATATAGCGCCTTAGGATTTTGGGGTCGGTTTTAGTCAGATCCACAAGTATCAGTCCGTCCAGAACATCGCTGAAATCCGGATCCACATTGAAGCCCACCAATTTACCACCCAGCTTCAGATACTGTTTGAGCAGAATTGGAACACCCTTGTTGTCACTTTCAAATTCTGAAATGAGTTCAGAGACATCCTCCAGACTGCGAATCATCGTACGGTTTTTTGATTCCATTCCCTTCACCCGGCGTCCCCGATACGGGGTCTTGGGCTTCACCATACGGGCCATTTCAGGCAAATAGTTGTGCAGCTTTAGGAAACTGACCATCAGATGGCGGGACATGGACTGGTACTCGCTGCTTATACTTACCGGCCCGAAAAGAATCTTGTATTTCGGATACTTGACCACATAATGACCGATACCTTTCCAGAGTAGCAGAAGGGGGGCGAAACTTCGCTGGTACTCGGGGCGTACAAATGACCGGCCCATCTCGAGGGCNGGGTTGATCCTGTCAAACAGGGAGCTTTTTATATTGAACAGCGTAGTGGTGTACAGACCTTTCTTTCCATGNCTTTTGATGATGTTATCGGTCCGTCCAATCCGGTAAGCGCCTACCAGCTCCTGTTTTTCCCGGTTCCAGACGAACAGGTGCACATAATACTCATCAAACGCATCAAGATCAATCGACTTGCCGGTTCCTTCATGCGTGCCCCGGAAGGTAACTTCCCGAAGCCTGCCGATTTCGTGGAGCAGTTTCGGTGCCTGTTTCTTGACCGCATGATACACATCAAACTCATTGCTCTCCAGAAGTTTTTGGGTGGGAGGCAATTCCGCGATCTCCTTTGCCACTTCATCGGGAGGAAGAGGGTCCACTATGGGTTCCAGGGTCTCGCCTGTTACGCTGATGGATATGGAGGTCTCCGGGGTTGGTTCTTCCTCTCCGCTTCGGTTTTGCAGCATGAAAGTGCGTTCCCGAAGGTAGCTGATCATCTCCTTGTCGCTCTCGAACGATTTCAATTTGTTAAAACCAATCGGTTTTCCAACGCAAATGTCAATATCGCGGTCTTTTTTATTGATCAGCTCCTTGGGCAACATGGCCGTGCGCAGGCGCGGGTGGATAAGGCCCATCATCTGGAACATGGGTCCGTTGAAGCCGTCAAAATAGACCGGCAAGACGGGCGACTCTGTCTTGCGGATCAGAGATGCAACCGATCCGGCCCATTCCGATTCCACCACTTTTCGCTTGCTGATCGAGAAGTGCGCAACCGTTCCGGCTGGAAAAATGCCCAACATGTGTCCATCCCGCAACCATTGAATCGACTTTTTCATGGATGCCAGATTGGCGCGTGCTGATTCGCTGCCTCCAAACGGATCCACAAAAAAGAAAACATCCCTGAGTTCGGGTATCCGCTCCAGTAAATAGTTGGCCAGGATTTTAGAATCTTCCCTGACGGAACGGAGTATGGATGCGAGTATGATTCCTTCCAACCCGCCGAATGGATGGTTGGCGACCACCACAATGCGACCCTGTTTCGGGATTTGGTCCATATCCCTCTCGGAGATATGGTAATTGACGTTCATCCTGTCCAGCAGCTTGTCGTAAAAAGCCTGTTGGGTCTCGTATTGAAGCGCCTCATTGTAAAGATTGTTCAGACCATTAAAGGACAATAACCGCTCCAGAGGTCTCCGGGCAACGCGAAAGAGTTTGTTTCTGACCGAACCCTCGATTTCAAGGTCCAGATTGAATATTTTGGCCGGCTTTTCCGATTCACTCATAAAAACTGATGATTTTTACTACTTGAACTTTAATCCGAACTGCTGTCCGCCCCTTTTTCCGTTGTGGATGGCTCTCATTGCGCACCGGGATAGCTGTAATCAGTGAACGAAAATCAACCGGACCCCGGTAAATGAAATTGCATCTTCCTGAAAAAGGTTTCAAGGTTTCGCTATTGCAACGTGAGAACCTAAACGATAATTTTACAGGACACTCAGGCGTTTGAGGTTTTGTCAGAATATAAGAAACAAACTTACAGCATACCATGTCCGAAGTTACATCCCAAAAACAACCGGCCACCCGAACCAGGAAAAGAAGTAAAACAGGGCAGCCCTCTCTGTACAAGGTTATTCTGCTCAATGATGATTACACCACCTTCGATTTTGTTGTAAGCGTGCTTACCGGTATTTTTGGCAAGTCTGTTCCCGAAGCTGTTACGATCACGTCGGATGTGCACCGCAAGGGTTCCGGTATCTGTGGCGTTTTTCCACGCGACATCGCCGAAACCAAGGTTGATATGGTGGCACAAAGCAGTAAAAGGGCAGGATTTCCGCTTCGATGCACCATGGAGAAAGCATAATTTCACTCCTATAGAACCATTTATCTCATGATCACAAAAGCACTGGACCGGGTACTCCGTAATAGCTTCTTGATTGCTTCCCATCTCGGGCATGAGATGGTCACGCTTGAACATTTGCTGCATGCCATTGCAAGAGACGATACCGGATCCAGGATACTGCGAAGCTGCGGAGTGGATATCGATAAGCTGGACAAGGAACTGGAAGAGTTTTACCGTCATATCCCTGTTCGAAATAACAAGTCCGCCGACCCCCTGCATACCCTGGGATACCGCCGAACCGTCCAACGCACCCTTATCCACAGCCGCTCTGCCGAACAGGAAAAAGTCGATGTAGGCGATCTGCTGGTCTCCATGTTCGCCGAAGAAGAGAGCCACGCCATACATTTCCTTGAAAATCAGGATGTAACACGTCTTGATGTGCTCAATTATGTTGCTCATCGCATTGCCAAACCAGGTTTTGAGCAACCCGAAGATGACGAAGATGATGGCGGCGGTGATCCGGGCAGTGATGGTGATGATTTCCCCGACGAGCCGGAATGGGACGAGGGACTCGATCCGGAGTCCGGTGACAGTTTGGAGGATACGTTCGGTGATCAGGGGGAGAATGGAAGTGGTGCCGGAAAAGAGAGAGACGGTTATGCAGATGCGGATGGAGATGGAGATG
>SL_3KL_010_SEDDRAFT_10005810_pt1 | contig 11048 bp, 8 predicted proteins | sample SodLakKL_010_SED_2_FD_10381 | JGI IMG/M metagenome (IMG submission 10381)
TATGAGAATATTGATTTTGAAAGGTTTGTCGAAGAATCTATTCAAAATCACTCTTACCTTGAAAACTTTGATAAAGTTAAGTTTAGCGTGGATGTGAAAAATGGGGTATCCTTCTTTTCTGATAAAAAACGCATACAAATCATTCTTAATAATCTGATATCCAATTGTATAAGATTCCACAATTTTGAGCAACCCGAATCTGTTGTAAAAGTGAATGTGAAAACATCACCCGTTAATGCAGTAATTACCATTTGCGATAATGGCTCGGGAATTCATGAAAAGCACATACCCAAGGTTTATGAAATGTTTTATCGGGCAACCGAAAAAAGTACAGGAAGTGGAATTGGTCTATACATTGTAAAAGAGATAGTTGAGAAACTAAAGGGTAAAATAAAGGTAAAATCCGAATTCCGCAAAGGAACCACTTTTATCATTGAATTACCGAATTTCTCGAAAACTGAACCCAAACTCATTCAGATGAGCTCGGTGGATTTCGATTGTATTTAAGAAGGAAATAGCTCCAGTATGTATTCTGAAAAAGAAAGCAACCCACAAGCAATTTATATAATTCATGGTTCTTGAAAAAATATTATTGATTGATGATAGTGATATTGATAATCTGGTCAATCGGAAAGTTGTTGAGAATGCAGGTTTGTCAAAGGTAATTACCGTGAAAAAATCAGCAGTATCAGCAATTGACTGGTTGAAGGAAATGGCCGTTTCTAAGCCTGACAATGTTCCTGATCTGATTTTTCTTGATATCAGAATGCCCGAAACAGATGGTTTCGGATTTCTTACTATGTTCGATGATTTGCCGGATGTTATTCACCAAAAAGTTAGAATTGTAATGTTGTCATCCTCTATTGATAGTGATGACTATAAAAGAGCTATGAACAACCGGTTTGTAATTCATTTTCTGAATAAGCCACTTAATAAGGAAGCTGTTCTTATGATTAGCAACCTTTAAAACAGAAGTTATGGGAACCTTTGATTCCAGTGTAAATATACCAAGGGGAAAAGTTGTATGCCTGCAAATCACTGAAAAAGGTATTGTTAGTTATGTATCCCCTAATGTTTCTGATTTGTTGAGAATGCAACCGGAACAAATAGTAGGGAAAGAAATTTTATCATTTCTAAACTGTAAACTATCAGATAAGTTATTGAGGCTTTCGCTTAAATGCAAAAAAGATAAAACATCTGAAGGACTCAGTTTTAACTGGAAAAATACCGATGGGAAGGAACTGGATCTATCGGTTAATATAAGTTATAACCTTGACCAGGGATATATGTGTGTGCTTATGCCACATTATGAATTACCGCAACAAAAAGAAAAGTTTAGAAGGCAGCAAGATTTATTGCGCAGTACTCTAGAGTCTATTGATGATTTTGTATTTCTGCTCGATAAAGATGGTAAATTCTCTGATTTTTACAGTGATGATAATTCATCAAAATTTAATAATATTAATAATTCTTTCAGGCCGGGAAACAGTTTGGCTGATGCAGGTTTTCCGTCTGAGATTGAAACAGCTTTCCTAAATGTAGTAAATAAAGTCATCTCAACAGGAGATGGTCAGGAGCTTCGCTATGAACTGAAGGCATTTGGCAGCAAACTATATTACCACGCGAAATTTACTCCTGGTTTCAATTCAGAAAAAAAAACAGAAGGAGTAACTGTAGTGGTACGTGACATAACAACTCTGGTAAATTCAGAATTGAAACTCAAGCAATCTCTAAATTACTATTTAACTGTTTTCGATAACTTTCCAACACTGATATGGCGAGCCAACAAATTTAAAAAAATTGATTATGTAAACAATACCTTTAAGGAATTTACAGGAAGAAGCATTGAAGAAGAAAAGGGTGACGGATGGCAACAAACTATTCACCCTGAAGACAAAGAAAGGATAATGAAAGAATTTCTCAGAAAATTTGATCGACATAAATCCTTCATTCAGGAGTACCGTATATTGCATAATACAGGTATGTATCGATGGGTTAAAGGCTTTTTACATCCGTTCTACGATTTCAGGGGCAGGTTCTCGGGCTACATCGGAAACTGTATTGATATCAATGATATTCGGAATACACAAAAGCTACTGCAGGATAGTGAATTAAGATACAGAGAACTTTTTAATAATGTCCCAGATATAGTTTTCAGTCTCAATGGAAACGGGAGAATCAGGAAAATCAATAAAGCTGCAAATAATATCCTGGGTTACAACTCTCTTGAAGATAAAAACGTATGGGATCTTTTACTTCCGCATGAAAGAAGATCAGTTTACAGGCAATTTGAAAATATTGTTTCTGATGATAAAAAATCCTTTTCTTTTGAAATAAAAGTTTTTGATAGTAAAGGTGAAATCAAATGTCTTCAAATAAAAGGTTTTATAAATTTTGAGACCGGGAATAAAGTTTCAGAAGTATATGGTATTGCCCGTGATACAACTATGCAAAAGATGCTGGATAAGAGCATTTTGAAAAATACCATTGCAACTGAAGAAGGTGAACGTAGAAGAATTGCTGAGGAACTTCATGATGGTATCGGCCCCCTGTTATCCGGCCTGAAAATGTATCTTCAGCAGGATAGTCTGAAAGTCAAACTTGAACCAAAACAGATAAAAACACTCACTTACTGCCGTGAAATTGTAGATGAAGCAATCCGTCAGACCAGAAACATTGCAAATAATCTTACACCAGGCATTTTAAATGATTTCGGGCTTGAAAAAGCTTTAAAGTCACATGTGGCGAAAATCAATGCAATTGGTAAATTCGACGTTAATCTTCATGTCTTAAAAATTCCGGAAAAATTGGAAGAAGAATCATCCCTGGCTATTTTCAGGGTGATCACAGAGTTGCTGAACAATTCTCTCAAACACTCTGAATGCACAAAGGTTGAGATTGTAATTCATGAAAAAAATGAGATTCTTTCAGTAAATTATTCAGACAATGGGAAAGGCTTTGATCTAATAAAGATACAAAATACCAACAACGGGAAAATGGGATTGAATAACATTCGTAACCGCATCAATTCACTCAATGGAAACGTTTCGTTTAACAGTACTGAAGGTAAGGGATTATTTGTAAAGTTCTTCTTACCACTAAAATAAACATCGGATGCTGATTCCGGTATTTTTATTTGCTATTGCTGTGTGCTGAAAAATCCATGAAATACGGAGTTTTTTCTCTGCTCAATACTGTACTTTTGATTCCATTATTATTAATTACTCTCTGAAAATGTATGTTTTATGATTATTAATAATAAATTTTAAGTAAGAATTATTAACCCGTAAAAGAATGAAGTAATGGCTTATAAAATTATGATTGTGGATGATCATTTTATTTTCAGGAATGGTTTAATTGATCTGCTTAAAGAAATACCCGATGCTGATGTTATTGGCGAGGCATCATCGGGTGAGGAATTTCTTGAGTTGTTATTAACCCATGAGCCAGATATTGTTTTTATGGATATAAAAATGCCCGGTATTAGTGGAATTGAAACCACCCGCAAGGCACTTGAAAAATATCCGGGATTAAAGATTCTTGCCCTCAGTATGTTCGGTGAGGGAGAATATGTGGAGGAAATGCTTCAGGCTGGAGCTATGGGTTATTTGCTTAAAAATATAGGGAAAGAAGAGTTAATAAAAGCCATTGATAATATTGCCAATGAAAGAGGGTATTTTAGCGATGAGATACTTGTAATGGTAACCAGGCAGGTATTTAGTGCTAAAAAGAAATCAGAAGAGCGGAATATACTTGAGAGTTTTACAAAAAGGGAACTTGAAGTGCTTCAGCTTGTTAGCGAAGGATTTTCAAATGTTGAAATTGCAGCTAAGTTGGATATCAGCCCACGAACTGTGGGCGGACACCGCAACAATATGTTGTCAAAATCAGGGTTAAAAAATACTGCTGCTTTGATTAGTTTTGCTTTGAAAAATCAGGCTATTGCAATTTGATTGTAAATAAAAAAAGGGTTGCCTTTTCACAAAGACAACCCTCACACCACTAACACTGTAAAACAATAAAACCAAAAACATGAATTTCTGTAAGACAGAAATCCAATTTTTTTAATGATATTTAATCAAGCAAACCTTATAAGAGCTTTAAAAAGAGCAACTTGCCTTTAATTGCAAAACTCTGAAACCTCCCCATTCAGAGAGAAACTGACACATAAATACCTCAATATGTATCCGACAACATTTGATTTTCGTGTCAACTCTCCGGCAACTTCAAATTCAGGAGCACTTACCAACAACTGTCATCCCATCTTTCACGATATTTTTAAATTTATCGAATCTCAATAAAACTTTTGTTGCCAATCAATTTCAGGCAAGTTGCTTGTTTTATATGTCGATATTAATCGTTATCAAATCCTTAAAGAACTTTAATTTATCAAATATACTTCAGATGTTGATTTCAGTCAATTCGTTAAATTACTAAAATTTACCTAAGGGTTTTCCGCAGTGTATATTGAAAATATTTCACAAGTACTTACCAATCAAGTATGAAGTATAAATCTGTAATTCAGTTATATACTGTAACTTCATTAGTGTATTCATCATTTTTTTCTTGAATAAATAGTGGTTTATTTTTAGGTTTTTAAGGTTTTTTTTGAATGGGTAAAAAGTCATTCTCTATCAAAGTGCCTCCATCAATTTTAAAAATTGAGCCTGTAATCCAGGAGGATTTATCATTAAGCAGAAATAAAATTAAATCTGCAACCTCATTTGCTTCACCCGCTCTTCCTAGCGGATTTTTACTTGCTGTTTCAGATACAAGAGTTTTATATTCATTACTTGTAGTAACAATTTGATTATCAATGTGTATATTTGTTTTAATAAACCCCGGATTTACAGAATTAACCCTTATTTTGTAAGGAGCAAGTTCACCTGCAAGATATGCGGTGAGCATATCAAGTCCGGCTTTGCTTACAGAATAAGCCACACTTCTGCCGGGTCGCATGGAAGCTATGGATGATACATTAACAATTGATGCGCCTTTTGCTGCTTTTATCATTGGTAGAAGGCTTTTAGTAAATATATATGGCCCATTGAGATTGACATCCAGATTGTATTTCCATTGACTGTAAGTAATATTTTCAATTCCTCCCTTTGTTAAAACTCCGGCAGCATTCACTAAACCGTAAATAAAATGGTGATTTTCTTTAAGCTTTTCATAAAAGCGCTGGCAGTCAGCTTCGTTGCATACGTCGCCTTCAATAAATTCAAGATTTTCGGGTACTTTCTCTAAATCTAACATGGCTCTCTCGATCTTTTCTTTGCTTCTTGAAAAGGAAAATACATGATGAGAAGGATCTCCAGTCAGTTTCTTTATTACCGCCAGACCAATGCCTGAACTTCCACCCGTAACTACAAATACTCTTTTACTCATTTCCTGTTTTTTTTTATTTCAATTTAATATCCATCATCTATTTTAACCACAATTTTACCAAATTGCTCCTGATTCTCCATTTGCTTGAATGCAAGCTCTGCATCTACCATAGGGAAAATTTTATCAATCACAGGTTCAATATTATACTTCTCTACAAAATCAAGCATGTTTTTAAAATCCTCCTTGCTGCCCATGGTTGTGCCTAGAATTGATGCCTGTTTCCAGAAAATTTTCGCAGCTGTCATTTCTGGTATTTTACCTGCGGTTCCACCAAAAATAACAATCCTGCCTGCCGTTTTAAGTAATCCGGGGAATTTCCCGAAGTTCTCACCTGCAGCACTATCAATAATCAGGTCAAACTTGCCTTCTGCTACCTTTTCCAGTTCGGTTTCCCAATCTGGTTGATTGTAAAAAACTCCACCCTCTGCTCCAAGTAATGTAGCTTTCTTGAGTTTTTTCTCTGAGCTGCTGCTAACAAAGACTTTCGCGCCTGCCGCTAAAGCAAACTGAATGAGAAAAACAGCTACTCCGCCGCCTGCACCAGTAATAAATACTTTTTGTCCTTTACGCAAATTGCCGCGGGTAAAGAGCGCTCTGAATGCAGTTAAGGCCGCAAGAGGAAGAGCTGCAGCTTTTTCAAATGTCCATGTGTCAGGTTTGTGCCAGATACTATCAGCAGGCACACAAATATATTGAGCAAAAGTGCCCTGAGTTGGCAAACCTAGTATATGAAAATCAGGACCATGGGCATCTGGGTTATCTCCCCAGTTTAATCCCGGATTAATTATGACAGCTTTATTAATCCAGCTTTTGTCGACATTCTTTCCCGCTTTTTCCACAATGCCAGCCCCATCAGAACCAATAATACAAGGAAATTTTGCTCCCTGGTAAATTCCTTTTTTAATCCAGAAGTCGCGTCGGTTGAGCGCCGCTGCTTTAATTTTTATAAGTACTTCATTTCTGCCGGGCTCAGATATTTGAGTTTCCTGTATTTTGCAAATATCATCTGCTTTGTTGAAAAATATAGCTTGCATAACTCTGGGTTTGGTTTTTTTATGAAATGTAATCTTTTCAATCTAATTTTATTGTTGAAAAAAAAATTGATTATTTTTGCCAGCCAAAAAAATCTATACAATAAACAATAGAGTACGAAGTATTGTTTTGATTTTTTTTAACATTGTTTGCCTAAGAAAAACATCTGCACCTTACATTAATTATTGAAAATGTAGCCCTGTTTTGTTTCCGGTATTCATGTTATCTTTCTAATTATCAATTAACTAAAAATTTGTATTATGAATTGGAAACTGATACTATTTACAGTATTACTTTTAGCGTTTGCAGGTATTGTTGTTGCTGATGAAACAACTTCAACAGAAAGTAATTGGAAATTCTCCGGATTTTTCCAGCAATCACTTAATCAGGTAGCTTTTACTAATTGGGCTGCCGGGGGTGAAAATTCCTTTTCATCAACCAGCCAGGCACGTTTTGATGCCAATTACAAGAAAAACAGGTATGCATGGGAAAATTATCTTGACCTTCATTATGGGATCATAAAAATTGCAGATAACCCCGTAAGAAAAAATGTTGACAAAATTGATCTGTTCTCGAAACTGGGCAGGGAAATTAATGAAAAGCTGAGATATACTGCCATTTTCAATTTCCAGTCACAGTTTGACAAAGGTTACAATTATCCCAATGACAGCGTGGTTGTATCACGTTTTATGGCTCCGGGATACCTAACTGTGGCGCTAGGTTTTGATTATAAGCCGGTTGAGTTTCTTTCCATATTCGCATCACCCACCACTGGAAAATTTACCTTCGTACTTGATGATGAGCTATCTGCTGCCGGTGCATTTGGTGTTGAAGAAAATAAAAAAGTGAACCCTGAGTTTGGTGCGATGGTTCGCATTGAGTTTAACAAGGAGATTGTTACTAATGTAAATGTTAATTCAAGAATTGTTTTATTTAATAACTATACGGATTCTGATGTGAGCAACAGAAAAAACACTGATGTTGACTGGCTGACACAGGTAAATATGCCCATTAATACTTTTCTCACTGTTACTGCAGGTTTTCACTTGATTTACGATCACGACATAAAAATTGACAAAGGCGATGGAAGGGTAGGTCCTACAACCCAGATGAGACAGCAGTTTGGTGTCGGTTTCGTTTATAATTTTAAATAAATCTAAAAGCCGGAAAATAAAAAAAGAGACTGCCTCTTCTTTTGAGACAGCCTCTTTTTTGGCAAAACATTGTTGAAGGGGATTTATTTAATGAAAAGCATTTCCCGGTATTTGGGCAGGGTCCACATTTCATCGTCAACCAGCAGTTCAAGTTTGTCAACATGATACCTGATCGTATCGAGATAAGGCCTAACCTCATTGCAATAGAAAAGTGCCATTTTGTCTGCATCTGCAAGTGCATTTGCTTCCTTTCGTTTTTCAATCATACTTTGCACATCTTTTCTGATTTCTATGATATGTTCAGAGATCTTTCCAATAATATATTTTTGTACTTCTGCTTGTTTTTCAAACTGTTCATCAGATAATATCTCTTTCAATCCCTTGACATTTTCAACCAGATTATTCTGATACCTTATAGCAGTGGGAATAATGTGATTCCCGGCCAGATCAGCGAGTACTCTTGATTCGATCTGAATTACCTTGGCATAATTTTCATTTCTTATCTCCCAACGTGCCTCCAGCTCTTTTTCGGTAAATATTTTGTTTTGGATAAAAAGCTTTTTGGTGCTGTCGGAAATATATGCAACAAGGGCTTCAGGTGTATTCTTGTAATTTGAAAGTCCTCTTTTTTCGGCTTCAATAACCCATTCTTCACTATAACCGTTACCCTCAAAAAGGATGGGTCTGGATTCAATAATATAATTTCTAAGTATTTTGAAAATGGCTTCATCCTTATCTTCTCCTTTTTCAATTGCTTTATCCACACTGGCTTTAAACTCCTTCAGCTGTTCGGCAAGTATGCTGTTTAGCACAATCATTGCTGGTCCGCAATTGGCAGAAGAACCCACTGCGCGGAATTCAAACTTATTTCCTGTAAAAGCCATGGGTGAAGTTCTGTTTCTGTCGGTATTATCCAGAATGATATGGGGTATTTTCCCGATATTAAGTTTGAGTTCCGTTTTTTCATCTGGGGTCATTTTACGGTCTTTCACTTTTCTCTCAAGATCATCCAGAACTTTAGTAAGCTGAGAGCCTATAAATATCGACATGATTGCAGGTGGTGCTTCATTAGCACCCAAACGATGATCGTTGCCCGCAGAAGCAATGGCTGCACGGAGAAGGTCGGAATGCCTGTAAACAGCTTTTATAAAGTTGATAAAGAATGTAAGAAATAAAAGGTTGGTTTTAGGTGTGTGGCCCGGGCTTAAGAGGTTTTTTCCTGTATTGGTAGCCAATGACCAGTTATTGTGCTTGCCACTACCGTTTACGCTTGCAAAAGGTTTTTCATGATAGAGTATACGGAATTTATGTTTACGTGCAGTATTTTCCATTACTACCATTACCAGTTGATTGTGGTCAATGGCAATATTGGCTTCTTCGTATACAGGTGCCAGCTCAAACTGATTAGGAGCTACTTCATTATGCCTGGTTTTTACAGGAATGCCCAACTTCCATGCTTCAACTTCAAATTCAGTCATAAAGGCTCTTACTCTTGGAGCAATAGCACCAAAATAATGATCTTCCAATTGCTGGCCTTTCGCCGGGCCGTGGCCCAGCAACGTACGACCTGTCATGACCAGGTCGGGGCGTGCATGGAAGAGCGCTTCGTCAACGAGAAAATATTCCTGTTCCCATCCAAGAGTGGGGTATACGCGGGTTATGCTCCGGTCAAAAAGCTGACAAACATCTGTGGCAATTTCATCAATAACACTGATGGTTTTTAGCAGTGGTGTTTTAAAATCCAGTGCTTCGCCTGTATATGCAACAAAAATGGTGGGAATACAAAGTGTATTTTCCAGGATGTATGCAGGAGATGAAGGGTCCCATGCTGAGTAGCCACGGGCTTCAAATGTGTTGCGCAATCCGCCGCTGGGCAAGCTGCTGGCATCAGGTTCCTGCTGCACCAGTTTACTTCCATCAAATTGTTCAATATTGCGATTATCAGATGAAGGACTGAAAAAGGAATCGTGTTTCTCAGCTGTTGCTCCATTTAATGGTAAAAACCAATGTGTATAGTGAGTGGCGCCTTTACTGATAGCCCATGCGCGCATGGCAGATGCTACCTGATCAGCTATACGCTTATCAATTCGTTCTACTTTTTCAATGTTTTCACTTATGTTTTTATAAACATCATCGGGTAAATATTCACGCATGGCCCGATCATTAAAAACATTTATTCCATAATATTCTGAAACTTTGGCTTGACTAGCATTTGACTCAAGTGGCAAATGACTGAGTGCTTCCTTGACGGCAGTAAATCTTCTGTTACTCATTTTTAATAAATTTTTGATTAATACGTTGCAAAAGTATAAAAAAAGATGGTGTGATTGTAAAAATGTTAATAAAAAATGATATTTATTGTAAAAAAAAGGGGGGTATGCATGAAAATAATAAAATAAACAGCAAGGATGATTTGTGGTCTGGTGTGGAATTCTTTTGTTTTAGTTATAAAATTAATATTGCATTTTTCAGTTAAAAATTATCGAAATTTTTACATTGATGAGTATATTAATTTGTATATTCGGTAAGAATTTGCGGAATTTCGGTAAAAGGTTTTATCCGGAATTGTAATAGATTTCTTAATAAAAATCATCATGATAATAAAGGCAGAAGGTATTAGCGACAAGGGGTTGCGAAGATCGAACAATGAAGATCATATTCTTCTTGATGATGAACTCTTTTCTGACAATTCCCGGCAAGTGCAGTTTGATGAAAGCACCTCGACTGCAATTTTTGCGGTTGCTGACGGTATTGGTGGACATCGTGCCGGGGAAATTGCCAGTGAAGAAGTCCTTAAAGATCTTTTCCGTTTTACACAACAATTACCTGGCGGCCTTTTATTCGAAGAAATTAAAACAGAATTTATTAAATGGATAAGAAGTATTCATGAGCACCTTAAAAAGATGAGTATTGAAAATCCTTCATATGAAGGTATGGGAACGACACTTACCGGGGTCTATTACTTTTATGGGAAGTTTTTTTGTTTCCATGCCGGCGATAGTCGGTTATATTTATTCCGCAATAACACTTTGAAACAAATTACAACTGATCACACGCTTTCCTGGTTAACCAATGATCCTGCAATTCCGTCTAATTATATTGCCAATTCTGTGGGAGGTGGTAAAACTCCTTTTATCGATGTTCATGATATTACTTCAATTCTGAAAGAAGGAGATAAGCTCATGATTTGCAGTGACGGGCTTACTGATATGCTTAAACACAGCGAGCTTGAGCAACTTATGCCTGAAAACGATATTGGAAAAATAATAGAAGCAGTTTATGAAAAAGGTGCCAGAGATAATACATCTATTATTTTGTTATCCCTGCTTCAGACTTGATTATCTGAGCCAATCCGTGACTATATATTTTACGAAAAGCCTTTTTCCTTTTTGATGGTATTAAAAGCATCATTTACCTCCTGAAATTTTTCCTTGGCAGCTTGCTGGAACTCTTCTCCCAAATGGCTCACCCTGT
>SL_3KL_010_SEDDRAFT_10005811_pt1 | contig 11048 bp, 12 predicted proteins | sample SodLakKL_010_SED_2_FD_10381 | JGI IMG/M metagenome (IMG submission 10381)
AATATGAATATCGATCATCCCCGGCACTGCAATTAGTCCCCCGGCATCCAATGATCTGCAATCACAGGATACAATTCCCGCCGGTTCAACAGATTCAATTGAGCCCTCGGCAATGATTATATCAATTGGTTTTCCGGCATCATTATTGTTGCAGGAAATGGCATTGCGGACCAGAAGTCGTTGCCCCATGTTTTAAAATTATGATTACTGTTCCCTGAAAATCCGAAAAATAAACAATCTTTACATAATTACCGATATTGTAAAATAACATTACGGCAACATTTAAAGTATTTCATAATTTATGTTTATCAGGTTAGTCATTTTGCTTGCTGCGGTATCGGTATTTTCGTGCGTATCGGTTTCGAAAATTGAAATACATGTGCTGGAGCCTGCATCTGATCCGCTTCCACCTGAAATAAACAGGGTAATCCTGCTTAACAGAACAATTGCCGACACTGTTTTGCCGCCCGTACAAACAGTACGGCCTGAGCCAGTCATTTCGGACAAGTTCCGGACAGATTTACTCAATAAAACAACCACTGAGCTGATGTTCGCCCTGGCGGGCATATTGAATGAATCGCCAGGCATGGATTATATTGACAGTACGATGATACTTGAAATGGTCAGGCCTGAAAGGGATCATCTGCCTTTGCCGCTTGATCCGTTGTTTGTTAATGAATTATGTGATACCCTTGCTGCTGATGCATTGATATCCCTTGAATATTTAAGGGTTGTATACAGCGACTCGATCAGGGAAGAACGCTGGAACTCAATGGGTGGATGGGACCGGTATTACTGGGCATTGATCAATGTTGACATAACTTCAGGCTGGCGTATCTATGAAGGAACCGGGGGGAGGCTGATTTATGAGTATGCTAATATTGATACCCTTATATTGGATATCACGGACTGGGATATTAATCAACTGTTGTACAAAATGCCTCATATTGATGAGGTTTTCATGGAGACAGCCTATCTCACAGCACTGGACTTTGCAAGAAGAATTTCCCCTCACTGGATGTCAGGTGACAGGATAATATATTTTCGGGGGAACAGGAATATGCGTAAAGCTTACCGTCATTTCATCTCCAATGAATTAGATATTGCAGAAGCGATCTACCTCGAACAGCTTGACAGGCTGAACAGGAATATGGTAGCAGCTGCCATGCATAACCTGGCCCTGGTAAATGAAATGAGAGGAGATAGCAGGCAGGCGCTGGTTTGGGCAAGAAGATCATACCAGGTTGTACGTAAACACTTAACTTCAGAATATGTTGAAATTCTGGAAGAGAGAGCTGAGATAGCGGAGCAGTTGGACAGGCAGCTTGGTGTTGAGTGAAAAAGACTATTTTTGTACTTTTTTAAAATATGGAGTATGCTATTTGAACTGCTTGTTATTTTTGTTATTGCTTCATTTTTTGCAGAAGCGCTATTTGAATACCTGAACTCAACCAGGAGGACATCCCGGCTTCCGGAAGAACTTAAAGGGATTTATGACGAGGACCGGTATAAAAAATCAATTGAATATGAAAAAGTTAAGCAACGTTATTCTATTCTTCGCTCCTTTGTGGGCATGACTATTATCGTGGCGATGCTTTTTTCGGGCAGTTTTGCCCTGGTTGACCGCATCTCATGGAGTGTATCAGATACCCCGGTTGTAGCCGCGCTTATTTTTTTCGGAATAATCATGCTGGCAGCAGATATAATCAGTATACCTTTTGACTGGTACGGCACATTTGTCATAGAGGAGAAATTCGGGTTTAACAGATCAACACCAAAGATATTTATAACGGACAGGATCAAGGGATGGCTTCTTGGTTTGCTGATCGGAGGCGGACTGCTGGCCCTGGTAACATGGTTCTATTATCTTACCACCGAATGGTTCTGGGTATGGGCGCTCATCCTGATAACCCTGTTCATGATCTTTATGAACCTGTTTTATTCAACACTAATCGTTCCTCTTTTTAATAAACAGACGCCTCTTGAACCTGGTGAACTGAAGGAAGAGATCTCTGCACTGAGCAATAACACCGGCTTCAGGCTTGACGATGTGTTTGTCATAGACGGTTCAAAGAGAAGTACAAAAGCCAATGCTTATTTTGCCGGACTTGGCAGAAAAAAAAGGATAGTTTTGTTTGACACACTGATCAGCGACCTGACAGTTAAAGAAATTATTGCTGTACTTGCACATGAAATCGGTCATTACAAAAAGAAACACATACTTACGGGTATGGCGGTTTCAACGGTTACCACTGCTGTTACTCTCTATATTCTTTCAGTTATGCTCGCATCTCCGCAGCTATCCACTGCCCTTGGAGCAGTTGAACCATCTTTCCACATGGGCCTGGTTGCGTTTGGCATATTGTATTCACCGGTATCCGCCGCGTTCAGTGTGGCAGGCAACTGGCTTTCCCGGCGCAATGAGTATGAGGCGGACAGGTTTGCCGCCGGGTACTCCCCGGCCAGGCACCTTGCAGATGCACTGAAGAAACTGACTGTCAAGAATCTCAGTAATCTGCGTCCTCACCCTCTGTATGTCTATGTACATTATTCTCATCCTCCGTTGCTGGAAAGACTTAAAGCCCTTGATAAATACGAACGGTAAATATTTTTTTGAAACAACATTTTATACTATCTTGTGTTAATATGGACAGTTCATTTAATATATTTGCAAAGTAAAATACTCCGGACTTCATATCTTGATTAGAGGTGCCGGTTTTACTGGTTGAACAAAAAAAATACCTATGAAACGATTTATTGTTACAGGTCTGCTGACCTTTATATTAATGGCAGGTGCAGAAGCACAATTCCGCATGGGATTAAGAGGAGGCATAAATACAGCCTACTTCAATGCAACGGAGCTGGTTACCGACGATTATCGCTTTACCACTCTTAATGATGCCAGTGTTGGTTTTCACGGAGGTGTTATGATGCAGCTGAATTTTTTCGGGATGTTCATTCAGCCCGAATTGCTGTTCTCAAGTATTGGCAGCGAGGTAAGGGTAACCGAACTTGGTCAGAACACATCCGGAATTATTAAAGAACAGAACTATAACAAATTTGACATACCTGTTCTCGTAGGCCGCCGGTTCGGACCAGCCAGGGTTGGAATTGGACCCGTAGGTACCATAATGCTGAGTACTACATCAGAGTTGAATGAATTCGGACTGGAAGAGAACTTCAATTCAGCTACCTTCGGGTACCAGGCCGGAGTTGGTGTTGACCTTTTTGACCGGCTGGCGCTGGATCTAAAGTACGAAGGAAATCTGAGCAGGCTTGGCAGTGGCGTTACAGTGGGCGGACAGGAAAGGGAATTTGATTCTCGCGCCCGCCAGTTCATTGTCAGTTTAGGCATATTCTTTTAACCATCAAAAAAACCGGATAGCTTTCGCTTCCGGTTTTTTGTTTGAATTTTGCAAAAATTATCTCTTTACAGGTTTTTTGTTAAACCCTGTTTGAAATTGGTCAGAAAGTCGTATATCATCCCTGATTTTGTCAGTGAGCGGAAAAAGGCGTATGTGAAAAGTCTGTTACGGATATAAAAGCCCAGATCCCTGATTGAACCCGTAAAGCCTGCAAAAAGCCTGCTACTGGTGTTTTTGAACCTCTCTTCACACAACAGGGTTTCATACCTCAGCTTATTCCTGGCTAACCTTATATCCTGCAACGAAGTGTATCTTGCCCGTTTAATCTTTCTCTTTTTCAGCATCGGTATCGGGTTCTTCGTTATACATTATTCCGGACAGGGTTCTTATAACAGGTCTTGTAACAAAAAATTTTCTGCTGACTAAAAATATAAGTCCGACTACAAGGTAAAAACCTGCGGTAATAAGGAAACCGGCAATCATATCGCCTGTTTTCTGTCCGTACCAGTATGCAAATGCCAGTGATATGAAGAGTAGGCAAAAAGCAACTATCAGGACAACAATTACCGAGCTGAGGAAGTGCGCCCCTGCAAGAGAAGCTTTTTCCAGCAGGGACAACTTCCAAAGTTCAATCCTTGCATTCACGTATGAACGCGCTACTGATATTATCTCGGTAAAATTTTCCTTAAAAGAATTATCTGCCATTATATGTTATTTTGCGGCCTTCTCTTTTACATTCTGAATTTCCTGTTTGGTCTTCTTTTCGAGATCGGCAATCTTGCCTTTTGTTTCATCAACAAAGCCGGCAACATACTTGTTCAGCTCATCTATCTTATGAGACAGTCCCTCTTTCATCTCGTCACCAACTTTCTGTGCCTGTGACTTGATCTTTTTTCTTGTTGTTGTTCCCTTGTCAGGAGCAAATAATACCCCAATGGCCGCGCCTGCGGCTGCCCCTGCAATAAATCCCAAAAATGCGCTAACTGATGAATTGCTCATAATTATTTTATTTAAAAGTTTAACAATATTTATTGATCTTCAGGCAAATGATAATAGTGATGCCTGAAAAAACCGGTTGCGATGTAATATATGAAAAAAAAATCAAATAACCAAATATTTAGGGCATTATATATTTGGATTTGTATTCTTGTCAGTCCGTCATTTAATAATTTACCAGTAATTTTGTGGCTGTAAAGGTTTATTGTATGGCTGACAGGAATTTTCAGGACAAGACCCTGTTGCTTGGCCCCGGAAAATATTATAAGCTCGAAATAATCAAAACCATAGAAGCTGTCCATGGAGAATTATGGTATGTGGGCAAGGACTGTAACGGGCTCAGGCATTTAATACCGGTCTCCATATACGGTAAATACGGTATTGAGCCCGGTAATGTAATTTATTGCCGGTTAGACTGGATCAACTGCCAGGGCAGGTTCTTCTTTGAGCCCAGGCATCCTTATTACTCCGAGGGAGAAACTTACAGTTTTGAGCTGCTTGGACTTCAGAATTGCGAAGAGGGTAGCAAAACGTGTTATGCAATGGTCAGGGACATATTCGGGCAGGAGCTGAAAACACTTCCCTTTAACTGTTCAGGGATAGTATCCGGTAAAGCAAAAAGCCTGACATGCAAGGTTGTACGAATAAAGAAAGCCGTTCCTTACCTGGAGGTTTCCGTAATTTGATACTTCGTAATTCCACCCCGTGGTAATTCATATACAGTATTTCAAACCCGATGGAACCCGCGTGTTTTGATCATATTATATTGTCTGAATAAGGTTGATTGGGGGCATCCGGTAATTAATGGAATTAACACTTTTTAAGACAGCATTAATAAAATTTATTCGTGGTCTTTAAACAATATACCAGCTCTCCTGTTTCTTGAACTAAACAGTTTATGATCAACTCAGGATGGTTATGCGTAAATTAATGTTGCTTATTTCAGCTAATCTTTTCATTTCGGCGGCTGTTGCTCAGGTTCCGGCAGTGAACTTTGATGAGCTGCAGCCGAGGCTTACTACCGGCAGTGATTCTGTTTTTGTGGTCAATTTCTGGGCTACCTGGTGTGTTCCCTGTGTAAAGGAACTTCCCGAATTCGAGAAGATCAATGAGGTCTATGCCGACCGTAAGGTGAAAGTCCTTCTTGTCAGCCTTGATAATCCAAGGCACATGGATTCAAGGTTGTTACCGTTCATCAGTGAGCATAACCTGAAATCGGAGATTATCCTGCTGGATGATCCGCGTAGCAACAGGTGGATACCTATGGTCGATGAAACCTGGAGTGGTGCGATACCTGCCACTGTTATATTCAACAGGGAGACCAGATCTTTTTATGAGAAGGTTTTTACCTACGAGGAGCTCGAGAATATAATTGAAGCCAAGCTCAACTGATGATGAACAGAAGAATATCTGCAAACTATCAGGCTACTAATGAAATAAAAATATTTAATGCTTAGTTCCTAATTTATAAACTAAAACTGGTTGTTATGAAAAAGAACGTGTTGTTATTTACGTTTTCAATTGTGGCAGTAGCCATGGTCACTGCGCAGGGTTACAGTGTAGGTGACAAGGCTGCCGATTTCAGACTTAAGAATGTTGACGGCAATTATGTCAGCATGAGTGACTATCCTGATGCAAAAGGGTTTGTGGTTGTCTTTACATGTAATCATTGCCCGTATGCGGTTGCCTATGAGGACAGGCTGATCGAACTCGATAAGAAATACAGTCCGAAAGGCTTCCCGGTTATTGCTATTAACCCTAACGATCCTGCAGCAGAGCCACGCGATTCCTATGAGCTTATGCAGGTGAGGGCCAGGGAAAAGGGTTTTACATTCCCGTACCTTTTTGATGATGGTCAGAAGGTGTATCCTGTTTACGGTGCAACCAGAACGCCCCATATTTTTCTCCTTAACAGGGAGGGAGATGATCTTGTTGTTGCCTATATAGGAGCGATAGATGACAATTACAGGGATGCGAATGCTGTTGAGGAGAGGTTCCTGGCGAATGCAATTGACGCCCTTCTTGACGGCCGTAAGCCTGACCCGGACTTTACCCGTGCAATCGGATGTACTATTAAGGTTGCAAACTGATAATCAGATCAATGAGTTATAAACAACCGCTTCCGGAAGAATACCGGTAGCGGTTTTGTTTATATGATGCATAATAAGAAGCAGGGATAATTGTTAATAAGTTTTTTATAATTATTCTAAATTATCTTGGACTTTATGGTTTTTGCCTCTGTAACTTTGTAATTTATTAGTGTATAGTCGTTGCTTATGAGAAGATTATTTACGAGGGAGGTCTTTTTAAAAATAGTTTTATTTACCTGTTTTTATTTATGGGATGTTGCTATGAGTTCATCGGGCGGCAACTCTACTGATAAAGTGTTGCGCTCTGAGCAGATCCAGCCTATATCATACAGTATTAATAATCAGTTATCTGATCTGGAAGATTTCAGGAATATAGAATACAACCTTGCTTTTCTGCTCGGAAAGTTTGATATGAAAGGGGCCTCAATTGCGGTGGCCAAGGACGGCAGGCTTGTATATGCCAGGGGAATTGGCTATGCCGATACCGAAGCCAATGAACTTGTTGAACCACGGCACATGTTCAGGGTGGCCAGTATTTCGAAGCTTATAACCGCTACTGCAATAATGCATATGACCGAATCAGGAATGCTTTCACTGGAGGATAATGTGTTCGGGGATAATGGTATCCTGAACGATTCGATCTACCTTGATTATGCCGACAACCGTGCGGAGAGAATTACGGTCCTGCACTTGCTGAATCATTCTGCCGGCTGGAACAGGCGTTTCGGCGATCAAATGTTCATGCCGCATACTGTTGCAAGAAACCTCGGTATTGACCCTCCTGTTGGGGTGCCGGATATAATCCGCTTCGCCCTGGGCAAAAGGCTTCATTACACACCGGGGACCCGGACCAGCTATTCGAACCTGGGGTATGCAATCCTCGGCGAGGTTATTTCCAAAGTCTCGGGAATGGGGTATGAGGAATATGTCAGGCAGGCCGTTCTTTATCCTCTTGGTATACAGGATATGCGTATTGGCGGCAACCTCGAGGAGGAGCGTTTTGAAAATGAGGTAAGGTATTATGAGCAGGATAATGCAATAAAGGTTAACTCTTTTTTCAGTATAGACTCGATTGTCCCGAAATCATATGGTGGCAATGATATAAGAACCCTGGGTGCAGCAGGGGGGTGGATAGCATCTCCTGCCGAATTGCTCAGGCTTGTGGTTGCAATAGACGGGGATCCCCGTGTTCCTGATATCCTTTCGGCCGAAAGTATTGAGATGATGACAGACTCAGGGTTGTCAGGCGGTCATACAATTGGCTGGACCGGAACAGATGCAAGGGGCAACTGGTGGCGTACCGGAACCTTTGCCGGGACATCTGCCCTTGTGATGCGTCAGAACAACGGACTTACCTGGGCTGTGTTTTTCAATTCGAGCACCTACAGGGGGACCACACTGGCACGGGAAATAACCCGTGAGGTGCAGACAGCGCTGAACAGGATTGGAGAATGGCCTGATCACGACCTGTTCTACCATCTGGAAACCCCTCCGTTCCTGTACCCTGACATCGCTGAACTGCGGTAAATGTTACAAAGGGATGTTCCCGTGCTTGCGGCGTGGACCTGATTCACTTTTGTTCTGGCAGATCTCCATGGCAGTGATAAGCTTTTTTCTTGTTTCCCGCGGATATATCACCTCGTCAATATATCCGAGCTCTGCAGCTTTATAAGGATTGGCAAAGGCTTCCCTGTAATCGGCAACTGCTGCTGCTTTTTCTTCATCTGAGATCTTGTGCCTGAATATTATGTTTACCGCTCCTTCAGGCCCCATTACAGCAATCTCGGCAGTAGGATATGCAAGGTTGATATCTGCTCCTATATGTTTGCTTGCCATTACACAATATGCACCTCCGTAAGCCTTTCTGGTTATAAGTGTTATTTTGGGTACAGTAGCTTCGGAGTATGCATAAAGTAGCTTTGCCCCGTGTTTTATTATACCTCCGAACTCCTGGGTTGTACCGGGCAGGAATCCCGGTACATCCATAAAAGTAATTATTGGTATGTTGAAGGCATCGCAGAACCTTACAAACCGGGCGGCCTTTACTGATGAGTTTATATCGAGCACACCCGCCAGAATTGCAGGCTGGTTTGCCACGACACCGACAGTTTTGCCTGCCAGCCTTGCAAACCCGGTTATCATGCTCCTGGCGTAATGTGGCATTATCTCGAAAAAATTATTGTCATCAACTACCGAGCTGATGATCTCCATCATATCATAGGGCTTATTGGGGTCGGGGGGTACCAGTGTCTGCAGGTTCTCATCTTCACGGTCTGTATCATTGGTAAATGGCCTGAAAGGCGGATCTTCCATATTGTTTGAGGGAAGGAAGCCTATCAGTTCGCGGATCATCATCATGGCATTTTCATCATCCTCTCCAATCATGTGAGCAACTCCGCTCTTCGAGTTATGTGTCATTGCTCCTCCCAGTTCTTCCTTGGTCACCTCTTCATGAGTCACAGCCTTTATAACATCAGGCCCGGTAACGAACATATAGCTGTTCTCCCTGGTCATAATGATAAAATCGGTAAGTGCCGGAGAATATACTGCGCCGCCGGCACATGGTCCGAGTATTGCCGAGATTTGTGGAATAACGCCTGAAGCGCGTACATTGCGGTGAAATATATCTGCATAACCGGCGAGACTCTGAACCCCTTCCTGTATCCTGGCACCACCGGAATCATTAAGGCCGATCAGGGGTGCCCCCATTTTCATGGCCATCTCCATTATCTTCACAACCTTATCGGCGTTTGCACGGCTAAGTGTCCCCCCGAAAACTGTAAAGTCCTGGGCAAATACGCACACAAGGCGGCCGTCTATTTTACCGTATCCGGAAACAACACCATCGCCGGCGATCTTGTTTTTGTCCATTTCAAAGTCCGTGCAACGGTGTTTGACCATTTTGTCAATCTCGACAAAACTGCCCTTATCAAGAAGCAGGTCAACACGCTCCCTGGCTGTGAACTTACCGCAAAGATGCTGTTTTTCAACTCTTTCTTTGCCGCCACCAATGCGGGCTTCACTGTTTTTCCTGTCCAGTTCCCTGAACTTGTCCTCAAGTCCTGACATAACTATTCAAGTATTATTAGAGGCATGTTAGCCTCGATTACATCTCCTTCCTTTACAAGTATCTCTTTGATCACCCCGGTCTTTCCCGTTTTGTATTCACTTTCCATCTTCATGGCGGAGACAACAATTACTACTTCGCCGGCTGTAACACTATCGCCGGCATTTACGGGTATCCTTACTATTTTACCCGGCATGGGGCAAGAGACGATATTTTCTTCGCTTTCTCCAAGGGCATTGAGCCTGCTTCTCATATAGCGTGTTTCGGCGTCAAGCACCTCAATACTGAATGGATGGCATAAATACCTTGCCGAATATCTGTTTTTCATTTCAGTGGCAACCACCTCAATGTCATAAGATCTGCCATTGAGAAGGATGGAGTAAATATTATTTTCCACTTTTACCAGGTTCAGATGGTACTCTTTTTCGCCAAGCCTTATATGAAGCTCATTGCCATCCTTCTTAATTATTTCGACCGGTACGGTTCTGTCGCCGCTCTTCAATTCTATTGCTGACATAAAAGTTCTGGTTGATTTTTAATATCCTCTTTACCGCCTGACCAGGTTCTGACTCCTGTTCTGGATCTTCCAGTTTGATACAGGCTGGGAGGGTGTCCCGTTCGTTCTGATCTTTGCCTTTTCAAGATATTCCATATAAGCCACTATCATTGCCAGTTCTTCATATTCCGGAAGACTTTCCGGACATTCGAACAGTTTGTCGTAATGTTTTTCAATGAAATGGGTATCGTATTCACCATTAATGAATTCGGGTATCTCCATTATCCGTTTGAGAAAATCTATAGATGTCCGGATACCCATGATATAGTATTCCTCCAGTGATCTCGACATCCTGGTGATTGCTTCATCCCTTGTCTTGCCCCATGTAATAAGCTTGGAGATCATCGGGTCGTAATAAATGGGTATTTCGTAACCTTCGTAAACATATCCGTCAGTTCTTACCCCAAAACCCATTGGCTCAGTGATCTTCCTTATAAGTCCGGGACTCGGCATGAAATTATTTTCGGGATCTTCAGCATATATCCGGCACTCGATTGCATGGCCATCCTGGGATATCTCTTCCTGGCTGTATGCAAGTTTTTCACCTGATGCGATCCTTATCTGTTCCTTGACCAGGTCGACGCCGGTCACACGCTCGGTGATCGGATGTTCAACCTGAAGCCTGGTATTCATTTCAAGGAAAAAATAATTCAGGTTTTCATCAACCAGGAACTCAATGGTGCCGGCCCCTTCATAATTGACCGAACGTGCAGCGGCAATAGCTTTTTCTCCCATCTCACGCCTCAGTTCAGGGGTCATGATGGGAGAGGGGGTCTCTTCAACAATTTTCTGGTGCCTTCGCTGTATTGAACATTCGCGTTCACACAGGTGAATCACGTTCCCGTGACTGTCGGCCAAAACCTGAAATTCAATATGGTGAGGGGAGGTAATATATTTTTCTATATATACAGCATCATCACCAAAGGATGCCATTGATTCAGAACGGGCAGCACCCAGAGCGCCCAGGAAATCTT
>SL_3KL_010_SEDDRAFT_10005812_pt1 | contig 11046 bp, 10 predicted proteins | sample SodLakKL_010_SED_2_FD_10381 | JGI IMG/M metagenome (IMG submission 10381)
GTTTAAGTGGAATTGTAAGCGACAAGAGTGGTGTACAGTTTCGTATGCTGAACCGAAGCAAAGGTCCGGCCATGTGGAGTCCGCGCTGCCAGAGTGATCGAATGCTTTATGCGCAATTAATGAGAGAGCAGCTTGAAAAAATTCCGAACCTTCATTTCAGGCAGGATAATGTGGTAGATATTATCACCGATGAGGAAGGAAAAAACGTACAAGGCGTCGTCACACAAACCGGGCAGACATTTCAATCCAAATCTGTGATCCTGACAAGCGGCACATTTTTGAACGGAATGATACACATCGGGGAAAGCCAGTATGGCGGAGGGAGGTCCGGTGAGAGGGCCTCTGTTGGAATATCATCAGCTTTGGAAAAACTTGGCTTTAAAGTGGGGAGATTAAAAACCGGAACCCCGCCCAGAATTGACGGGCGTTCTATTGATTACAGCAAATTGGAAATTCAATTCGGTGATGAGGATCCAAGCCCGTTTTCTTTTATGACGGATAAACTACCCGGGCTTGATGAACAGTTAACATGCTGGATCGGGTACACCAATCATGAAGTTCACGAGATGTTAAAAACCGGTTTTGACAGAAGCCCGATGTTTAATGGGCGTATTAAATCGGTTGGGCCAAGGTATTGCCCGAGTATTGAGGATAAAATAAACCGTTTTGCGGATAAAGAGCGCCATCAGCTTTTCCTTGAACCGGAAGGGTGGAATACCTACGAAATGTATCTGAACGGATTTTCGACATCACTTCCTGAGGATGTTCAGTATCATGCACTCAGAACAATTCCCGGTTTTGAGAAAGCGGTTATGCTTCGCCCGGGTTACGCGATTGAGTACGATTATTTTCCTCCTTATCAAATTAAAAGGAAGTCTAGAGACCAAACTCGTTAACGGGCTATTTTTTGCCGGACAGATAAACGGCACTACGGGTTATGAAGAGGCGGCCTGCCAGGGCCTGATGGCCGGCATAAATTCTGCATTGAAAGTACTTGAAAAAGAACCGTTTGTGTTGAAGAGATCTGAGGCCTACATTGGCGTTTTGATTGATGATCTCATCAACAAAGGCACTGAAGAGCCGTACAGGATGTTTACTTCGAGAGCCGAACACCGGATTCTTCTTCGTCAGGACAATGCCGATTTGCGGCTTACTGAACTTGGAAGAAAAATCGGGCTGGTTGAGGATGAACGATATGAACGGTTCATTAAGAAAAAAGAAGAGATTGACAGGCTCTATGATTTGATCAGTGATTATACAGTCCGCCCTGAAAAAATGGACCCGATGCTTCAGGAAAAAGGTACTACCACACTTTCACAGCCGGTAAAAGCAAAATCAATTATTCCCCGGCCACAGATTCATCTTGAGGATCTTCTGAATGCTGACGAAGAATTACATCGCAAAGTGAAAGAAATTACAAGTAATCGAGATGTAAATGAGCAGGTAGAAATTCAGATTAAGTATGACGGCTATATTAAACGGGAATTTGAAATGGTTGAAGAGTTAAACCAGAAAGAGAATGCAAGGATTCCCGATAGAATTAATTATGATAAAATTAAAAGCCTTTCAAACGAAGGGAAAAGTAAACTCGAAAAAATTAAACCGGAAACCATCGGGCAGGCCTCGAGAATCAGTGGAGTGTCTGCAAGTGATGTGGCAGTGCTGATGGTTTATCTGAAAGGGTAGGTGTTTCACGTGAAACATGGGATAAAAAAAGTACTCGTTGGCGCGGAAATATTAGAAGAGACAAGGCAGATCTATCAAAAAAACGAATGCGCACTTGAAGCGTATATTGATGTTTTGCTGGACTGGAATGAAAAAATCAACTTGGTAAGCCGCACTGTTTCACGTGAAACAGTGCGAGAGCATGTGGTGCATTCACTCCTTCCAATACCGATTTCACTTATTGAAAAGCATCAAACCTGGATCGATTCTGGAACAGGAGGGGGGCTGCCCGGTATTCCGCTCGCTTTATGTGAACCCGAAAAATTTTGGTTCCTGAATGACAACGTGCGAAAAAAATTGAGGGCTGTTGATGGTATTGTTGAAGCACTTGACCTTGAAAATGTACAAACGATTGCCAAAAGTATTTCTCTTGTTGAGTTGGAAAAAGGAACGGGGATCCTGACCAAGCACGCCTTTAAAATTCCTGATCTTTTAAAACACCTCGGCACTAAACCATGGAAAACGATCCTGATGTGGAAGGGGGCAGAAGATGCTGAATCAGAAATTAAGGAATCGCGAAAGAAGCTAAGTGCTACGATTTACAAGTTTGATTTTGGAAAAAAAGAGCATTTCTACGAAGGAAAAGGGCTGGTAAAAATTGAAAGATAAAAATTGCCTTGTGCCTTTCTATTGTTCAAGATTTTACTTGCCAAATGAAGAAATAAGTAGCTAATAAAAACCTTTACTTTTCTAAAATTAGCAAGAGTATTGTTACCTTTCGTTAGATTGATAATTAAAGAAATTCGTACATGTCCCGATTGAAAAGCTCCGAGCGCCGAATGAAATTAATCTTGATGCTTCAGGAGTCGAAGCGAAAACTGACAGTTGACGAGTTGGCTACGTTTGGGGTCAGCAGGCGAACTATCTTCAGAGATTTCAATGTTTTATCGGAAATAAACGTACCGGTTGTCTGGGATCAGTACAGTGGCTATGGGGTAATGGACGGCTATAAAATTCCGCCGCTTATGTTCACCTCAAAAGAACTTGCCACGATTATGGTTGGGTTGAATTTCGTGAAATCACAGGTGGATAAAATGCTGGTTGATGATGCGAAAGGAGTAGAGGTGAAAATAAAAAATGTACTGCCCGATGAGTTAAAAGAATTTATGAACTCGCTTGATAATCGAACTGTTGTGGATCCGTTTCTTCATTTTGGTCATGAAAAAAAGGAGGGGGGAAACTGGTACATGGTAAGCAGCGCTATTTCTCAAAAAAGATCTTTGGCATTTACTTACAAAAGTAAAAGTGATGAAACTGTCACAGACAGAAAACTTGATCCCTATTTACTCGTTTTTTATCGTGACCATTGGAATGTGATCGGCTTTTCACACAAAAGACAGGCAATCCGAAATTTTGTACTCGATCGCATGGATGAGATTAAAATTTTAGACCAAAAATTCGATCCGAAGGAAGAAATTAACATAGAAGCACTAATTTTTGGCTCTAACGAGGGCGGGAAGCTAGTGGAGGTGTTGGTCGATAAAAGTGCAGATCGTCGCGTTCAGGGCTAATCTACCAACAAAAATATTTAAGAAAAAGAGCGAAACTTCCGAAAAAATTAAAGTGAGCTTTTATTTCGATAATCTCAACTTTCTGAATGAATGGCTACTTCAATTCAGTGATAAAATTGAAATCCTTTCACCGCAGAGCCTGAAAAAGAAAAGGGAGAAGCTGCTTCAAAAAATGATTGGCGAAGTGTGAAATCAGTCAGTAAAAAAAACTGAGTTTAAAGAAATTAAAAACTCAGATTCAAATTATTATGAATTTTGACTGTGCCAAAATTGACATGGTTAAAATCAAATAAAAAAGGCTCCACACCGGGAGCCTTTTTTTGTTCGATTTTTGAAGAACCGGAATTAACTCACTACAGGTGCTTCGCTTTCATCATCATCTTCGTTGACTACCCGCGTGATTGCAGCAATTTTGCCGTCCTCATCAAGGCGCATAATTCGAACACCCTGGGTATTACGTCCCATCGTACGGATGGCCTTGCACTGCATTCGAATCACCTTTCCTCGCTCAGTAATGACCATCAAATCATCCTTATCGGACACCTCTTTGAGGGCAATCAAGTTGCCGGTTTTTGGCGTTACCTTCAATGTTATCACACCTTTACCGCCACGGCTTTGTTCGCGGTAATCATCTACAAGCGACCGTTTGCCATAGCCATTTTCCGAAATGGCAAGCACAGTGGCTTCGTGTGTATTTTTTATGACAACCATATCAACAAGTTCATCATCTTTTCCGAGAGTCATTCCGCGGACGCCGGATGTGTTTCGCCCCATCTCCCGTACATCGTTTTCATGAAAACGGATAGCGCGTCCTTTTTTATTGGCAAGGATGATGTTGCTTTCACCGTCAGTAAGTGCTGCTCCAAGCAGTCTGTCTCCTTCACGAATATTGATGGCGATAATTCCATCCCGGCGTGGACGGCTGTAAGCCTCAAGTGTGGTTTTCTTTACCTGTCCTTGTTTGGTGGACATAATTATGGAATGCTTGTTGATGTACTCTTCGTCTTCCAGAGTTTTGACCGGCACGAACGTTTTAATGCTGTCATCTTTTTGAATATCAATCATATTGACGATGGCACGCCCGCGGGATAATCTCGATCCCTCAGGAATTTCATAAACTTTCAGCCAGTAACAGTTTCCTTTTTCGGTGAAGAATAAAATGTAGTTGTGATTGGTTGCCACGAACAGATGTTCCACATATTCATCATCTTTGGTTGTAGTACCTTTCATGCCTTTGCCGCCTCTTCGCTGGCGCCGGTACCCACTCAACGGCATTCGTTTAATAAATCCTTTGTTGGAAATGGTAACCACAACATCTTCATCGGCAATCATATCTTCAATACTGAAATCATCGGCAGAGTAAACAATCTGGGTGCGTCGTTCGTCGCCATACCGATCCTTCAAATCAATCAGTTCTTCTTTGATGATATTGTCCTGCTTGCTGCGATCTGATAAAATGTTTCTGAATTCGGCAATTTTATCAACGATATCACGGTATTCCTGATCAACCTTATCTCGCTCAAGGCCGGTCAGTTTTTGCAGGCGCATATCCAGAATGGCTTTTGCCTGGATATCTGTAAACGCAAATTTACTGCGAAGCTGTTCGTTGGCTTCCTGAGGGTTTTTCGATGCACGGATTGTTTTGATCACTTCATCCAGATTATCGAGGGCAATTTTTAAACCTTCCAAAATATGAGCACGTGCTTCGGCCTGGTCAAGATCATAAATCGTGCGCCGGATAATCACTTCAACCCTATGTTCGATAAACCGTTCAATCAATTCTTTGAGCGGCATAATTTTTGGCCGGCCTTTTACCAGGGCAAGATTAATTACGCCAAATGTTTGCTGCATCTGGGTATATTTATAGAGCTGATTCAGAACGATGCCTGCGTTAGCATTGCGCTTCAGAATGATAACAACCCTTAAGCCGTCCCGGTCTGATTCATCACGAATTTCAGAAATCTCGGTAATCTTTTCGTTGTGAACCAGGTCGGCAACTTTTTCGATAAGTGTAGATTTATTAACCTGATAAGGAATCTCAGTAACGACTATTTGCTCTCGGCCGTTTCTCAACTCCTCAACATTGGCACGTGCGCGCATTGTAATTTTGCCACGCCCTGTTTCATACGCTTCTTTAACTCCCTCGTATCCGTAAATAATCCCTCCGGTTGGAAAATCAGGCGCGGTGATGTGTTTCATCAGCTCGCTGACCTCAATTTCGGGATTATCAATCACAGCCACTGTGCCGTCTATCACTTCTTTTATATTGTGTGGTGGCATATTGGTGGCCATTCCCACGGCAATACCCGATGCCCCATTCAGCAACAGATTAGGCAGCATGGATGGCAAAACGGTCGGCTCGGTAAGAGTGTCATCAAAGTTGGTTTGAAAATCTACGGTATCTTTGTTGATGTCGGTCAATAGTTCTTCTGCAATCCGCTGCATCCGAACTTCAGTATACCGCATGGCCGCTGCAGAGTCGCCGTCAATGGAACCGAAATTTCCCTGGCCATCCACAAGCGGGTAACGAAGTGAAAAATCCTGCACCATTCGAACAATTGAATCGTAAACAGCTGAGTCACCGTGAGGATGATACTTACCCAGCACTTCACCAACAATACGCGCACTTTTCTTATAATTTCTGTTGTGAAGCATCCCCAGATCGCTCATACCGTAAAGTACGCGACGGTGAACCGGTTTTAAGCCGTCACGCACATCCGGCAACGCTCTCGATACAATAACGGACATCGAATAATCGATGTACGATGACTGCATTTCGTCTTCAATCGTTATCGGTATAATTTTTTCACTTGCCATAGTTTTATTTAGTATTGAGTAGTGAGTCTTGAGTCATGAAAAACTTGCCTAACCCTGATATATGTTGAATTAAGCACTTAATTTCTGGCATTGTTAAATATCGAGTGTGGCGTATTTCGAGTTTTTTTCAATAAATTCCCTTCGAGGTTCTACTTCGCCGCCCATCAGGGTTGAGAACATTTTATCAGCTGCTGCCGCATTTTCGATAGTAACCTGTTGAAGTGTTCTGGTTTCAGGATCCATCGTGGTTTCCCATAACTGCTCGGGATTCATTTCACCGAGGCCCTTGTACCGGGAAACATCAAACTTCTTCTTTGCTTTTTTAAGATCTCTTATGATTTTATCCCGCGTATCATCATCCCAGGAGTATTGAATTTGCCCCCGCGATGAGGTGATTCGATAGAGCGGTGGTGTTGCAATATAAATATGCCCATGATCGAGGAGCGGATGCATGTACCTGTAGAAAAAGGTAAGCAGCAACGTTCGGATGTGTGAGCCGTCAACATCGGCATCCGTCATGATAATAATTTTATGATAGCGAAGTTTTTCAAGTTCAAACTCCTCTTCGTGGCCAACACCCGTTCCAAGGGCGGTAATCATGGCCTGTATCTCTTTATTTTCAAGTATTTTATTGATTTTGGCTTTTTCCACGTTCAAAATTTTTCCACGAAGCGGCAGAATGGCCTGAAAGCTTCGGTTGCGTCCCATTTTTGCTGATCCGCCGGCGGAGTCACCCTCAACCAGGTAAACTTCACTGTGTGCAGGATCTTTGATGGAGCAGTCTGCCAGTTTTCCGGGAAGTCCGCCGCCGCTCATCACACTCTTGCGTTGAATTAACTGACGTGCTTTTCGGGCAGCTTCACGCGCTTCGGCTGCAACAACAACCTTCTCCAGAATTTTTTTAGCGGTTTTGGGATTTTGTTCAAGAAAATCGGTCAGTTTATCATATAAAATAACCTCAACGGCGCTTTGTACTTCAGAGTTGCCCAGTTTAGTCTTGGTCTGTCCCTCAAATTGAGGTTCGGCAACTTTTACACTTAGAACGCATGTAAGGCCTTCACGAAAGTCTTCACCCGAGATGCTAATTTTGCTGTTCGCTTTGATGATGTTATTCTTATCCGCATAATTTTTAAAAGCCCTGGTGAGTGCTCTTCTGAACCCGGAAATGTGCGTGCCACCCTCTCGTGTATTGATATTATTTACATATGAATGCACATTTTCGGTATAACTGTTATTATACTGCATCGCAAGCTCCACGGGTACATTTTCTACTTCCCCCTCTATATAAATAGGGGCATCCATAAATGACTCCCTGTTCTCGTCCAAATATCGGACAAAATCTTTCACACCACCGGAATAATGATAGGTAACCTTGTCATCTCCATTATCCTCATCAACTCGCTCATCGATAATATCAACGGTGATTTCAGGATTCAGGAAGGCAAGCTCCCTCATCCGTTCAGAAATAATATCAAACTTAAATTCCGTAGTTTGGTTAAAAATTTCCGGATCAGGCTTGAACTTGATAATAGTGCCTGTTTCTTTTGTTTTTCCAACTTCTTTGAGTGGCACCTTGGTTGCTCCCCGTTCAAACTCCATAACATAAATATTTCCGTCGCGATGAATTTCCGCGCTGAAAAATATGGAAAGGGCATTCACACAACTCACACCTACTCCGTGGAGCCCGCCTGAAACTTTGTAACTTTCTTTATCAAATTTACCGCCGGCATGTAATTTGGTGAGTACTACTTCTACGGCTGGCATTTTCAACTTGGGATGCTCATCTACGGGAATTCCACGGCCGTTGTCGGATATAGTGATGGAGTCATCATCGTGAATAGTGAGTTTTATGTAATCGCAGTGCCCGGCCAGGGCTTCATCAATCGAGTTGTCTACAACTTCATTTATTAGATGATGAAGTCCGCGTTGAGCAGTATCTCCGATATACATAGAGGGGCGTTTTCGTACCGCCTCAAGACCCTCTAAAACCTGAATATTTGATGCTCTGTAGTCTGAATTTTTTTTCGCAGTCATGAATGGGGTTGAGTAAAGTTATACATAGCCTTTAAAACGCCTAAAAATACCGTTTATACGCGTAAAATCAAAGAGATAATGATTTTTATTGCCTTTAACTAAGATCGTTGAACCTAATTTATTTTCAGGCAAAATAGATGTGGAAATAGTCCTGGTTTGTTACCGAACAAATATAATAAATCCCACGGAGTAATCACTAAGAAATCGGATAAGAAAAAGAAGAAATTTTAATGGGGATGATTACATAACTACTGAATGATAACCGATAGCGAGACGTAAAAGATTGAATCTGCAGAATTTTATTTTGAATGTATAGGTTATTCAAAATAAAAGCGGTAAATACTTATTGAAATTAAAAAGCAGAACCCATATTTTTGGTGTCTATCTAAATTTTAGAAAACAGAAAATATTATGGCACGCAAAGACGATATTACCGGTAAAACTGCATTGAATGGATATCGTTCGTCAAAATCGAACAATAAAACCAAGCATCGCTTTCATTTAAATTTGAAAAAACGACGATTTTACATTCCGGAAGAAGATCGTTGGGTAACACTGAAAGTATCTGCCAAAACCCTTAGAACGATTAACAAAAAAGGGATTACGGCTGTGTTGAAAGATGCCAGGAAAAAAGGAACTTTATTAAAAGAGGTGTAAAAAATGGCGAAAGGNAATCGCATACAGGTAATTCTTGAATGCACAGAAAAACCGGGTAGTTCACGATATGTTACTACTAAAAACCGCAGAACCACTACGGGAAGGCTCGAGCTAAAGAAATACAATCCGGTATTAAGAAAGCATACCGTTCATAAAGAAATTAAATAAGGTGTTATTATGGCTAAAAAACAAGTATTCGGTGAAGAGGCAAAATCTCTGAAGAGTGCGCACCGCAGAATGGCAAAAGTAATTATTTCTACCAAGAATGAACGCGGAAAATATGCTTTCAGGGAAACAATGGTAGACCAAGACAGTGTGCAGGATTTTTTGCAGAAAAATAAATCCTGAATTANTTCTCATTATTTAAAAGGTTTCATCTTAACGGATGAANCCTTTTTTTTTGCGGATATTTTGCTGTAACGTGTANTATCATCATAAAAAAGTGAGGCAGATTAATATTTAGATATTTAATTTGCTTTGAAGCGAAATAACTATTCTATTATCAAAATGAAAGCGCAGTAAAATTTGAACACAGTAAATAATCTTATTTTAGAAATCAGATACCTTCATGAGCCTCAAAGATAAAATACTCGATGATTTAAAAACGGCAATGAAAGCGAAACAAGCGGATAAAACCATGCTGCTTCGCTCATTAAAGTCTAAAATTCTTGAAAAGGAGATCAGCGAACGAAAGGGCGGCGAATCAACACTGAGTGATGAACAAATTGTTGAAGTTTTAATGAAGGCCGCAAAACAGAGAAAAGAGTCAATCGAACAGTTTGAAGAGGGTGGAAGATCCGATTTGGCCGAAAAAGAAAAAAAAGAACTTGAATTGATTGAGCAATATCTGCCAGAAATGATGAGCGAGGATGAAGTTCGCGAAGCCGTTGTGAATCAGATTGAGCAAATGGGGGCATCTTCCATGGCGGATATGGGCAAAGTTATGGGCGCCCTTATGGGAAAGCTAAAGGGCAAAGCCGAAGGAGCCGTAATTAGTAAGATTGTAAAAGAAGAACTCTCGAAATGATACCAAAATGAACCTGCTCGATGCCTTTATCATCATTCCAATCGGTTATTTTGCTTACAAAGGTTTTTTGAACGGTTTCATAAAAGAGTTTTTTGGTATTGCGGGTTTGGTCATTGCCATATTTGCCACGTTTAATTACATGGGCCCGGTTGCAGGATTTTTGGCTCCATTTGCAGATGATAAGGACAAGGCCACGATGATTGCCGGTGTGGTAATCTTTGTGTTTACACTGGCCATTGTGATTGGAGTTGGATTTTGGCTCGATAAGCTCTTTGATGTCGTAAGTATCGGCTTCATCAATCAAATAGCCGGCTTTTTCTTTGGTGCTTTCAAAACAGCGCTGCTGATAAGTGCCATTTTATTGTTAATGGCCGGTTTTAATACCCCGGGAGAGGAAACCCGAACGGAATCTGCCACATACCCCAAAATTATTTATCTTGCCCCGGCTGCTTTCGATTTGGTGTCGGGCATTTATCCCGATGCCCGGGATTTTATCGATACTATTGAAAGATCAATACGTGAAAATAACACGCTCAGAGAATTACCAATTTTTGATAAAAGTGAAAACGATTTATGAAGTTTCTACCGGTTGAAGAACAACTTGCAGTGATTAAAAGAGGTACAACAGAAATTGTACCCGAAGAAGAATTAATCAACAAGCTAAAAAAGTCTATCACAGAAAATAAACCACTCAAAATAAAGCTCGGGGTCGATCCCACCCGTCCGGATTTACACCTCGGCCATTCAGTTATTTTGAGAAAACTTCGCCAATTTCAGGATCTCGGCCACGAGGCAATTCTGATTATCGGCGGATTTACGGCAATGATTGGAGATCCCAGCGGCCAGAATAAAACACGTCCGCCGCTTACGCTCGATGAAGTTAACGAAAACGCTGAAACCTATATCAAACAAGCCAGAAAAATTTTGGATGAGTCTAAAACTACATTGGTGAATAATTACGACTGGCTTGGCGGAATGACGTTTATGGATGTGGTGAAATTATCATCCCGACTAACAGTAGCCCGGATGATAGAAAGGGATGATTTTTCGAAACGTTATCAAAACAACGATCCCATTTCGCTTCATGAATTTTTGTATCCGCTTGCACAGGGCCAGGATTCCGTTCACCTGAAATCGGATGTGGAACTTGGCGGTTCCGATCAGAAATTTAATCTTTTGGTGGGGCGTGATCTACAAAAAGCAGAAGGCCTGGAACCTCAGGTTTGCCTGATGATGCCGCTGCTTGTGGGAACCGACGGAACCATAAAAATGAGC
>SL_3KL_010_SEDDRAFT_10005813_pt1 | contig 11045 bp, 8 predicted proteins | sample SodLakKL_010_SED_2_FD_10381 | JGI IMG/M metagenome (IMG submission 10381)
CATGGATTATCGTGGTTGTTTCGTTAGACCATAAAGGGTCGAGCAGGGGACTGCTCGGATCGGGCAGCAGGTCGGAATATGAGTTGGATGACGGGATCAATATATTCCTGAACCCGCCTGATAAAGAGAGTGCGGTTGCTGCAAGGCAGGGGCCGAAATAGTATTTTTCATAACTGACCGGGAACACATCCCTTATGTTGGTCTCGCCCGTCACGACATCAAGCCTGTAATGCCTCCCCAGCCTATTGATTGATTTTATAAGTTCCCGGTCCTGCCCTTTCGAATATATGCTGAGCGGCAGTTCCAGCCCTTTAATGAATATGAGGGTGTTGAGTTTTCGATCCTCAGGGGGATTGTTTGCCGGCAGGTGCTTGAGCATGGTATACATCGAGTCGACGCCAAGTGAAAAAAAGGTAGCTGTCCTTTCCGGTTTTTCGGCGGCGGTTTCGATGAGTTCCCTGGCGTTAACCTTCACAAGTCTGGTAGTGCCGGGATTCCATAAATTGAATATTTCCTGGATTCGCAACTGGCTGGAAAATAACTTCCCCGAAATGGGAGGGATCACCTCAAGGTCCTCACCGGCAAGCATTGCCGGGATGAGGACAGCCGGGAAAAAGGGGTCGGCAGTCTCAGGCAGGTAATTGGCATATTTTTCAGGGTAGGAGAAGAAGATCCTTTTTGCCGCGGGGTAGTGCTGTGATTCTATTTCTGCCCTCAAAATCGCTTTGTTGCACTTTATCTCCTTATGTATTGATTTTATCTTCATTTTGTCAGTATTTTAATATGCGGAGGAACCTTCCTGTTTTTACCGAGAAGTAGTAGACAAGCTCCTTCAAAAAGTGGCTGAGCGATCTGTTCTCCCTGAGAAGGTCCAGCTTACCGATCCTGATCTCCTTGTCAAGGATCTCAGCTATTTTCCTGTTCCCGTATTTCCTGGCAAGCCTGAGATTCTCCTTTGCATATATTATGGAATCATAACTGTAGGTCCTGAGTTCCCTGGTGTAATTCTTAGGCAGGGGGTGTGGAAATGCTTTTGTTTTCTCCAGTTTACCGATTATTTCCAGGGTAATCATGGTCCTGACACATTTCCAGCACTTGCAGCAGTTGTAGTTTCTCCCGTCGTTGTCAACGCACACCCTGAGATTGTCAAGGGCAAAGGAGTCATTTGCAATAAGGCTGGTAATCTTCTCTGCACGCTCTTTTTCTGATCCGTCATGTATGAGGGAGGTTGTTTCGTTAGACCACAGGTGGTCGAGCAGGGGACTGCTGGCAACCGGGAAAAGATCGGCGTATGAATAGTGGGAGGGGATATAGAAATTTTTGAATCCCTCCGACAGCGACAGCGCCGATGATGCCAGGCAGGACCCGAGATAAAGTCTTACAAAATCAACCGGGAACATATCCCGCATGTTGGTCTCTCCGGTAATAAGGTCAAGATCGTAATGTGCGGCAACTTTTTTTATAGCCTCTGTTACACCTATGTCCTGTCCCCCGGAATAGGTGCTTAATGGCAGCTCCAGGCCCTTGATGTATACAAGTGTGTTTAACCCGGTGCCTTCCGGCGGATCGTTTGCCGGCAGATATTTTAACATGGTGTACATGGAGTCAACTCCCAGCGAGAAAAATGTTGCGTTTTTCCTTTCAACTCCCCGGTCAGGCCTGTAGTAGTTCTGCGCCTTCACTGCTATGGACTGAAGTTTATCAGGGTACCATGTCTTGAAAATGTCCTGTATGGAATTGTGGTTCCCGAGCATATTCTCAGAGATGAGAGGGATGACCTCAACATCTTCTCCCGACATCATAGCTGGTATCAATACCGCAGGGAAGAATGGATCGGCCGAAAACGGCAGGTAGTCTGAGTATTTGTCAGGATAGGAAAAGTACAATGTCTTTGTACCGTTATCAAAACCCGGTGATTCAATTTCGGCCGAAAGTACGGCCCTGCCGCCCGAAACCTTTTTTGCAACGCTGTTTATTCTCATCTGGTGGATTCTTGAGGCTTTATATTTTTACTGCTTTTTTAAACAATTATCTTATCAGAATGTTTAATTACCACCATTTGATTATTCAATGCAGTTATACAAGAAAATTCTCATAGTATCTATCATTGTTGCTTCGGTGGGATTGTACCAGTTACGCGGACTTGGAATATTGGTCAGGCTAATGGACATAATGACAGTCCTGCTCATTGTTGCCCACCTTGTCCTGTTCATGATCTATGGCCGGCAGCAAGAACCGGTGAAGAAGCATTTTGCCGGAGTCGTAATCCTTCTGCTGGCCGGAATCGTAATAAGCTCCCTCGGGGCTGAGTATATAAATAATCAGCCATTGGGACTGACTCTTTACCAGCAGAGGCACATGTACGCGTTCTTGTTCTATTTCCTGCTTTTCTACCTTGCCCCCAGGCCTCAATGGATTGTTGATCTGCTTTTTTATTTGGGTATTGCCGGAGGAGTGTTTTTCTTAATTCAGTATGTTCTCTATCCCACCCTGATAACAGATGCCAAGATCTTCCTCGACAGGGGGACGATCCGTATGAACCTGCCCGGTACCTGGTTCATGCACATCGGTTTCTTTTTGTCGGTGGACAGGTTCTTTGCCACCAGGAAGATGAAATACGGTGCCGGAGCAATGCTTTTGTTCCTTGTTGCCGTCCTTTCAGGCTTTCGTTCCATCCTGGCCCTCTATGTGCTGCTTACAACCGGGTACCTTCTTGTAAGCAAACAGGTTAAAAACAAGGCGCTTCTTTTCAGTTTGTATTCTGTTGTAGTTATTTCGGGCTTTTTTGCTTTTGAAGGCATAATAATGGAGATGAAAGAATCGGCTGAGAGAGAAGGGGCCCAGGGTACATCGTATATAAGGGTACGTGCGGCTGATTATTTTATGTCTATGAACGATAATAACAAGATTGCCTATATTATTGGTAACGGCGAACCAACCGAAAGGTCTGCCTACGGCCGCAGGCTTTCAATGATCTCCCTCCGGTACGGATATTACCTGTCTGATATCGGCATAGTTGGAATGTTTTTCAAGTATGGTCTGCTGCCGGCCCTTATGGCTCTGTTTATAATATTCAAAGTACTTTTTACAAAGCTGGATGAACAGGCAATATTTATAAAACTGGTATTCCTGTTTCAGCTTCTTGTTATTTTCAACAGTGTTACATCGTTTGAAAGATTGTCCGGCATCATTGCAATCAGCATGATGCTGTATCTGTATGATATGAGTTTGCATAAACCTTCTATGCAGGAATTAAGGTAAAGTGGATACAAAAAAATGAAGCGTGCTTATCTGTACCCTTTGTCAGGAAGAAATACATATAGTCAGACCAACCCCTATCTCGAAGACTTTATGAATTCGGTTGCCGGGACATTTGATGTTATTAACCGGTCCAAACCCTCCAGATCAGGACTGTTTGACATCATTCCGTACCTGGGAAGGGCTGAATTTGTAATTTTTCACTGGCCGGAAAATATCGTGGAGAGAAGTTACGGGTTTTTCCAAACTCTGTTTTTCTTCTTTCTCCTCCCTTACCTGAAGATCCGTAAAGTAAAGATTGTTTATGTTGTACATAACAAAATATCCCATTCAAATAACAGCTACCTGATTAAAAAGCAGATAGCCAGGATGCTGGCCAGGTTCGGAGATCTGTTTATAACGCACGCACAGGATGGAAGAGACTTCATCAATACTCTCGGGAAGAAAGAGAAAACGATTTTTTATTTTCCGCATCCGCTGGTTGATGAGCGTCCGTTTCCTGTGGTTGCCAGGGATATTGATATTTTGATATGGGGCAATATCGCCCCGTATAAGGGCATCCATATATTTCTTAAGAAGATAAAGAAATCAGGGCTTTTATCAGATTTGAGAATTGTTATTGCCGGTAAAGTTTCAGGCGCCGGCTATCTCGCAGAACTTAATGATCTTAAGGATGCCAATGTGGAAATCATCAATGACTATCTGGATGATGAGCAGCTGAGGTTGATAATATCCCGCAGCAGGCTGGTCCTGTTTCCATATTTTCCTGAATCGATTTTAAGCTCGGGTGCATTTGCCCGGTCGTTGATGTATCCGGTTGAAATTGTCGGCCCTGAATGCGGGTCGTTTAAAGATTTCAGCTATCTGGATCATGTTAATACTTTCAGTGATACAGATGACATGGTAAGGGTAATAGAAACCCGGATAGCTGAACAGGCCGGAAACAATTATGATGACCTTGACGGTATCATTGATGAATACAACTGGGGCAGCTTCGGGAGGGAGCTTGCAACTGCAGTCAGGCAGCTCTGTTAATTAACCTATTAATTAATTTTTCAAAAGAATACTATGAAGTACGTTATAATCTCGCCGGTAAGAAATGAGGAGGATTATCTTGAATTAACTCTTAAATCTGTTATTAATCAAACGGTCAGACCCGTTGAATTCATTCTTGTAAATGACGGTTCGACAGATAGTACTCCTGATATCATTGACAGGTATACTGCCCGTCATGAATGGATCAGGCGGCTGGATCTGGAAGACCGCGGACATTACCTCCCGGGGAAGGGTGTTGTTAATGCATTTTATGCGGGATTTAATAAGATCTCTGATCCTGACTGGCAATATGTAGTTAAACTGGACTGCGACCTTGAGTTCGGGAATGATTATTTTGAGAGAATCCTTGAAGAATTTGACAAAAATCCGAAACTGGGAATTGCGAGTGGCTGTACTTATTTGCCGTCGAAGGGCCCCCTTGTAAAAGAGCCTACACAAGAGGATCATCCTGTTGGTCCCTCAAAAGTTTATAAAAGTGAGTGCTGGGCCCAGATTGGAGGCATGAAGAAAATTCCGGGATGGGATCTGGCTGATTTGCTTGATGCCCAGATGAAAGGCTGGGAAACCAGGTGTTTTTTCGATCTTAAACTTATTCATTACCGGCTGACCGGCTCGAGGAGAAAAGGGGTGTGGGTCCCGAAATTTTTACAGGGGCAGTTTGAATATAAGCATGGCTACAGCTTCACCTATACTTTAATCAAAGCGATAAAAAATGTTTTTTCAAAACCTCTGATTATCGGTAGTATTGCAAAAGTTACAGGGTATTTATTTTCTTTCCTGAAAAAAGAAGATTATCTCTTTGACAAAGAAATGAGATCATTTTTAAGAATGAAGCACCGGAAGCTGCTTTTAAGCAGACTGGGAATCAAAAAATAGATTGTATGCAATTTTCCATTATCACAGTATGCCGTAATGACTTGGAGGGATTGAAATTAACCAGGGATTCTCTATACGGTCAGTCCTATACAGATTTTGAGTGGATTGTCGTGGACGGTAAATCAACCGACGGGACGTCAAATTGGCTTAAGCAACTTACATATACCAATCTGTCGTGGGTCTCTGAGCCTGACAATGGTATTTTCGATGCTATGAATAAAGGTATCAGGACTGCAAAGGGGAAATATCTGCTTTTTCTGAATAGTTTTGATGAGCTTGCTGATGATCTGGTTCTGCAGAAAGTTAATGACCTGATTACCGGCTCGAAAGGACGGTTGAGGTTCATTTATGGCGATTCTATAGATATTACTGATGAGGGAGCGGCATTGTACCGGAAAGCTAAGCACCATGGGACTCACGTCAGAGGAATGTTCACTCAGCACCAGGCAATGTTTTTTATAAATAATCCTGATATATTGTACAATAGCGATTACAAACTGGTAGCAGATTATGCATATATAGGGCGTAATTTAGAAGATATTGATGAACAGGGGATTGCATATATCGATATGCCTGTTTGCAGGTTCAAGCTGGGGGGAACCAATGAGTCTTCCCGGTTCAGGGCGCTGAAGGAAGATTTTCTTATAAGGAAAAATGAATTCAGACTTAACACCTTTTTGTGTTATACACTTTATTCAATGCACTTCATGCATACAGTACTTAAAAGAGTATTGCCCGGTGCAGCCCGCTTACTACGATACAAACAGAACCGTTTAGTCAATAATTAAAAAGGATACTGCCGGCACCGGCCTGAATGAAGTGGTTATCCTTAGAAAGTATAACCCGGGTCTGTGGTTATCCAGTGGTATTTCATAGGTGTTTCCGGAGTGTTCCGGATACACATGATTACTGACAAGCCTCCCCGATATATCATATATCGCTAACACTGTGGTTCCCCCAAATTCTGAATCCGTCAGTTTTACGGTCAGCCTGTTTCTTGCAGGGTTTGGGAATATAAGTACCTCATTGATGTATGGTCTGATGCCGGGAGCGATTGTTACAGGTTCCGAGCCAAACTCATATGCGCCGATGTCATAGCCTTCTCCATGTGGCCTTCGGTGTCCGTCTTTATCTGTATGGCTTATGTAGAATTCTGCAAATCTCCTGTAAAACACCGGATCTCCGTCTGAACTGGTTCCGAAATGGTTGGTGTTATTATCTCCAAAGAGAAAAAGAGAATCAGGGTGTTCCCATATTCTTGGATCTGCCGAATCAATAGCAGGTGATCCCTCTTCAACCCTGAGGTCAGGCTTGTTTTCCAGTTCATACCACGACCATGCTCCGTCACCCGTTCCTTCAATCTCGACATGATGGATCCAGTTGACCACGGGATTAATAAACCCCGGGTCATCAAATACCGGAGGGTGATCTTCATCATATCTGCTGAGGGACGGCTGGGGACTGTCGGGGTACCAGTGTATATTGCTGCTTGCGTGATAAGCACGCACACCTGTATTATATACTCTTCCAACCTCATAAAAGATGTTGTTCCTGGCATTTATGTTCCTTGAAGGGAATCGGAACACCTCGTTGGTAAAAATAACTGTGTTGGAATAAAACTCTGTAAAGTTCCCTCTCAAATATGGCGGGTCGAGGGGCTCACCTTCAAACACAAAATCCTTTCCAAATCCTTTGAAAACTGAATTTCGCACTGCAAACCCTGTGTCGGAACCAATATTCCATAAGGCATGTGTAAATCCCTGAAAATAACTGTTTTCAACTAATGCCCTTGTCGCCCGGATCCCGGCCTGAGCCAATGGATGACCAAGAAACTGGCTGTTGCGAACAATTGTTGTGTCTGTGAAGTTCGCGATGATGCCGAATTTGCCCCCATAGTAGGTATAATCCAATATACACCTGTCTACTTCAAGATACCTGATCCTGCTCCCTGCAACACCTTCTGCCTGGATAATATCCCCCCCTGATACATCTCCCGATCTGTTAACTACCCATTCTTTGTTTATTGTGTGGAAATGAGTGGTGTGAAAAATAATGCTGTCAGAATCAGATATATACACCGCATCATGATGAACATTGTAGATAAGGGAGTTGAATATTTCTGCTTTTCGCAGATTCCCGAATACCAGCCCCCTGTATCCGTTGGAAATAATCAGTGAATCAATTCTTACTTCAGATTCCCTGCTGGTGTCCTGGTTGCCTCTTACTGATACAACTTCAGAAAAAGCCAATGTGTCAAGATTTGAAACATGCAGATGGCTTATGGTGTTTTTATGTCCGTCTACTCTTAGAGCTCTGGAACCGGAATCAAACAGCAATTTTGCAGCCGGCCCGCTTCCATAACTTCCAATATAGATTGAGTCAGCCGAGAACCGCAGGGTGGTTCTTCTCGGACTGTCCTCAAAAGTTACGGTTCCCCGCTTAAATAAAATGGCCGACCGGGGGTGATCCCACCCCAGGCGTGGCCAATCGGTACTGTAATATGCAGCTGGTATGCTTTCAATACTGTTCCACGGGTTTTCAACCGATCCGTCTCCTGCTTCAGAATTCTCCGGATCGAAATAAAACACTTTATCGATCCAGCCAGGTAATTCAGGTATATCAGAATATACTGCCGGTGTGAGCAGTAAAAACAGGGATACTGCTAATAAATCCGGTTTTGAGACCTTCAATATTCCGGATAAAAAAGTTTTAATCATGGCTTTCATAGTACTCTAATAATTATTGAGTTAAGATATAGATAGTTATCCAGACCACAACTATAAATTAATTCAAAACAACCTGCCCCGGGAAAAAGAAGTCAACCGCCTTTATTCACTGCGATCAGTTGGTATTATCTTTCAGTAAATCTGTCATCAGTTTATTTAATGATTTGCCCCAGGTGTCCCAATTGAGGTATTTATCATGGCGTTCACGGCTCGATTTAACCAATTTCCTGTACCCGGGTTCATCTTCGGTATATGATGAAAGGATATCGGCATACTTATTAAAATCGTCTTCAGGATTAAGCATGTGCCCGTTTACTCCTTCGGTTATTACAGAGCTTATGCCCCCGGCATTGGTTGTTATTACCGGTATTCCAAATGCATTGGCTTCGCAGAAGACTATCGGGGTGCAGTCGGATTTAGAAGGTACAAACAGAAAGTTGCTGTCCATAAAGATCTCATATAATGTTTCAGCATCTTTTTTATCATTTTTATTCAGGAACGGGATTACTTTCATTTTTGGATTCCTGTAATGTTCAGGTGGTTCACATCCACAGACAGTTAATTCCGCGTTAATTCCACGGTTCTGCAGCTCGATGAATGCTTTGAAAACGGTATCCCCGCCTTTTCTTTCCCAATCGACAGCCAGAAACAGTATTTTGAGTGTCTCGTCGATTTTTTTCTCCTGCACCTGTTCTATTGATGGTATTTTTTCCATATTGGCTCCGTAAGAAACGATATGTATCTTTTCTTGCGGCACCTTGTATTCTTCTATTGCTGACCTGGCTGCCCATTCAGAAGAGAATACCAGGGCCGAGGCATTACTAAAGACTTTATTCTCGACAATATTTGCTTCCCATCTGGAGAACCTTGACAGGTTTGTAAAATTGTTATAGCGGTCAATCAGCAGATTGAATGTTGCATCTCCAAGATATATAACCGGACAATCTACTTTTAACTGGCTTGCTTCACCCGAAGCCGAAACAGCAAGAACAATATCAGGGTTTTCTTTTTTTATTTTTTTGGTGAAAAACCGTTTAAAAACCAGGGAGAGCAAATAGCTGTAGGTTATTTTGTATTTTTTTCTGAAAATAATTATCGAAATTTTATTGATTATTTTCAGAAGGATGAATATCAATTTAGGGTAGTATGGTCCTGCATATATTACCTGCCCAGCATTCCTGTCGAGTGATTGTGCCATATAGTACATAGTGCCTGACCATTCACGTTTGTCTCTGGCATCCCGGTGGGTAAGGAACATTATTTTTTTTGACATATTGTGTTGTGATTTAAGTATAGGTTTTTCTGAATTACTGCCAGTTATCCGTCATATTGGGGGCAGACTAAACAGCCACCCGATTATTCAGGGGTTTTGTTTTCAGGTAATAATATCTGTTAACCCGGCTCCACCCAAAAAGCCTGTATATAATATGACGTTTGATTAACTTTCTGAATTCAGGCTTCTCCGAGTATTTAAATTCTTTCACCTTGCGTGCATATTTTTTGAACTGTCTCTTGTAAGGATGAGCCGAGACCCTGTTCCATGGTTTTTCACTTCCGTTGAAATGCACTATTGCCGGATTGTTTTTGGCCTCCTCAATACCCGATGAGTAGGCTTTCTCTGTAATCTCCCTGTCTATGTAAAACAGACCGACCTGCTGATTCCATTTTGGCGGTATGTTCAGCCGTTCTTTATAAAGTGCTCCGTTAAATCCGTCCTGATCAAGAAAATCGCAGATATCATTATTCTGTTTCCTGTATTCAAGCACCCTTTCCCCGGCATTCGTCTGTAACCACTTCTTCTTATCAACTAATAGTACTCCTGAGTTGAAGTACAGATGCTCTTCCGGTATGTTGTGCTTTAAATGTTTGTTCATGTCTATTGCTGCCACATCATTAACAGCCGCTATGATCTGGTCGTCCATATCGATCGTGAAAAGAGGTGCCAGTTTGCCGGTCACAATAATGTCAGCATCCAGGTAAAGGTATTTATCAACTGCATTATCTATGTGTTCGGGGATCAGAATCCTGTAATAGGCAGCATTTGAGATTCTGCTGGTCACCGGCAGGCCCGAAAAAGCATCGTTATTAAGCCTGTAAAACTCAAACTCCTGGTCATAACGCTTCACCAGTTCTGAGAACCGGGTTACGTATCCGTCTGACATGGAGGCACTGAACAGATGGATCCTTACGGTGCTATCCTTATTGTTTTCAAGACAGGAAACCAACATTACAGCCAGTGGATAGCTGAATGCATCATCAACTGCACAAGCAATATTTATTGTATTATTGTATTCTGACATAGGAAAAGTTTTGAATATAAATTTAGTTCAATAGATAAACTTTATTTGTGGTTTTGTATGCCGCTGAGTAATGGATCTGTCTCAATGCTGATATTCAAATGGTCCGATATCGGGTGCCATTCCTGCAGGAACAGGGTTTCCGTCAAAATCGCGTCTGATGCCGACATCAACTCCCCCGTCAATGGCGTCTGACTGTGGCAGCAATCTGAAATTACTGTTTTCCGGGTCAACATAATTCGGGTTCCCTGTCTCCGAATACCTCGTCGGGATACCGTAAACAAACAGGTTATTGCTTTCTGTAAGTTCCCGTACATTAAACCGTGGCCTGTTTACTGATCCAAGGTCAAAGATGTTGTTCTTTACCGTTATCCTGCCACCTTCAATTCCCATTGCATTGTTATAGAATAAATTATTGTAGACCTCTGCTGAACCGCTTACATAAAGAGGCCCGTTAATATCCCGGAATATATTATAGTATATTTTCAGGTCATTGCCATGCGAATAGAAGGGTGATTGCGAAGGGCCTGCAATATAGTTATACCGTACAATAATATTTCTGCCATCTCCAATATATATTGAAAAACCACGGTCCATGGGTCCTTTTAATACATTGTATTCGAATATGCCGTTGTCTTGCTCCGGGTTGTTGGAAATAAAACAGAATTTATTTCCTGTATCCGACCGGTCAATAATATTGTGGTGGACGTGCCAGTTATTACATCGCTCAAACTGAATCCCGTCACCTGCTGCTTCGGTTGATGGTGTAGATGGAGGACTCCAGTTCTGATTGACAGAATGTATGTAACAATGCGAAATTTCAATATTCCTG